>ERZ894236.12-NODE-12-length-317533-cov-63.0482_pt1 | contig 317533 bp, 241 predicted proteins | sample MGYA00380297_ERZ894236 | MGnify/ENA primary metagenome ERZ894236 (study PRJEB32331, sample SAMN06328420) | human gut metagenome | biome: human gut microbiome; feature: stool | host: Homo sapiens | collected 2014-08-04 ... | reverse complement strand
CTCTTTTTTCATCTTTGTTGACTTTTATGAAGTCAACCTATTTCAGGACGAGACATTCAGCTTCACCTCGCTTTTCATTGCCCCCCATCCATACAGTCAGAAAAACAAGGTGAATGAAAAAGCAATAACCATCCGCAACATTTAATCAAAATAGCCTATAACCTATCCGGAAAAAGGATATAGGCTACAAACAAAAAGGGTATAGCCTATTCCAAGCAAGCCTATATCCTTTTGGAAAGAACAAGCATCGCTTCCGGACAAACGCCAACCGGACAAGTTTGACCCACCTGTCCATTTCTGTATTACCAGCTACGGAAGCTGTAAACATCTCAATAAAAAAGAGGGAATGAAAAAATCATTCCCTCCCTTTTATATGAACGTAAAGCACGTCTTATTTACCACAAGTGCAACGCGGTTTGATCTGTTTGAAGAAATCGTTACCCTTGTTGTCTACCAGAATGAATGCAGGGAAGTCTTCTACTTCGATCTTCCAGATTGCTTCCATGCCCAATTCAGGATATTCCACACATTCGATGCTCTTGATGTTGTTCTGAGCCAAAATAGCAGCCGGACCACCGATACTGCCTAAATAGAAACCGCCATATTTCTGGCAAGCATCCGTCACCTGCTGGCTACGGTTACCTTTCGCCAACATAACCATGCTGCCACCGTGGCTCTGGAACAAACCGACATACGAGTCCATACGACCGGCAGTCGTCGGGCCCATGGAACCGCAAGCCATACCAGTCGGAGTCTTGGCCGGACCAGCATAATAGATAGGATGATCCTTGATATACTGAGGCAGGTCTTCACCGCGGTCCAAGCGTTCTTTCAGCTTGGCGTGAGCGATATCACGGCCTACGATGATCGTACCGTTCAGAGACAGACGGGTAGCTACCGGATATTTATCCAATTCTTTCAAGATTTCGGCCATCGGCTGGTTCAGGTTGATCTTGACAGCATCGCCTTCACCTGCCTCGCGCAGTTCAGCCGGAATCAGTTCGCCCGGATGGCTGTCCAACTTCTCAATCCAGATACCGTCTTTATTGATCTTACACTTCACGTTACGGTCAGCCGAACAACTGACACCCAAACCGACCGGACAGGAAGCACCGTGGCGCGGCAGGCGGATGATACGGATATCATGTGCCAGATACTTTCCTCCGAACTGTGCACCCAAACCGATATTGTGTACTTCAGCCAGCACTTCTTTTTCCAGTTCTATATCCCGGAAAGCGCGGCCATACTCGTTACCGGTCGTTGGCAATTCATCATAATAATGTGTAGAAGCCAACTTCACCGTCAGCAAGTTCTTTTCGGCCGAAGTACCGCCGATAACCACTGCAATATGATAAGGAGGACAAGCGGCCGTACCTAATGTCTTGATCTTTTCAATGATGAACGGAACCAAAGTGCCCGGGTTCAGGATTGCCTTCGTTTCCTGGTACAGATAAGTCTTGTTAGCAGAACCGCCACCCTTTGTCACGCACAGGAACTTATATTCCATACCTTCCGTAGCTTCGATGTCGATCTGAGCCGGCAGATTACATTTGGTGTTCACTTCGTCGTACATATTCAAGGGAGCATTCTGCGAATAGCGCAGGTTTTCTTCCGTATAGGTTTTATAGACACCCAACGAAAGCGCCTCTTCGTCGCAGTAGCCGGTCCACACCTGCTGTCCCTTTTCACCGTGGATGATAGCCGTACCGGTATCCTGGCAGAAAGGAAGTACACCCTTAGCAGCAACTTCTGCGTTACGCAGGAAAGTCAACGCTACATATTTATCGTTATCACTTGCTTCCGGATCGCTCAGGATCTTAGCTACCTGTTCGTTATGCGAGCGGCGAAGCATAAAGGAGACATCACGGAAAGCAGCATTAGCCATTGCCGTAAGACCTTCTTTCGCTACTTTCAGAACCGGGGTTCCTTCGAACTCAGAAACCGAAACATAATCTTTTGTAAGCAGATAATACTCTGTTGTATCCGGACCCAATGGAAACGGAGCCTGATACTTGAAAGGAGTTGTTGCCATAGCGTTTGTATTTTAATTTATAATATTGGTTTTAAAATCGTATCCTTGAACGGACTGGCAAACTTAATTAAAAATCATGAGATTCGACAGTTGTTTGCCTTTTTAAAATGATCATTTCAAGTTTATTTTAAATTCACTTCGTATCTTTGGAAACAGATAAGGTGATATTTATGAAGATATTAATAGTTGAAGACGAACCTTCGCTCAGGGAACTGATGCAAAAAACACTGGTAAAAGAGCGATATGTAGTGGAAACAGCGAGTACCTTCCACGAAGCGAGCCTAAAAATAGCGGACTACAGCTACGACTGCATCCTGCTCGACATCATGTTGCCGGACGGGAACGGCCTGAAGCTGTTGGAAATGCTCAAGGAGCAGCAGAAGCGGGAAAGCGTCATCATCATCTCAGCCCGCGACTCCATCGAGGACAAGGTCTTGGGGCTGGAACAGGGAGCGGACGACTACCTTCCGAAACCCTTCCACCTGGCCGAGTTAAACGCCCGGATCAAAAGCGTACTGAGACGACAGCGCGGCGACGGTTCGCGCTCCCTCCGATTGGGAAACCTACGGATCGAACCGGATAGTTTCCGGGTATTCGTTGGCGACAAGGAGCTGGAACTTCTCAAGAAAGAATATGACATTCTGTTCTATTTTGCCAACCGCCCGAACCATATCATCGACAAGGCCGTACTGGCCGAAGCCGTCTGGGGCGACCATATCGACCAGGCGGACAGTTTCCATTTCGTCTATGCACAGGTCAAAAATTTGCGGCAACAACTAAAGAAGGCGGGTGCAACAATTGAAATCCGCTCCATCTACGGCTTCGGATATAAACTAGTCATCAACGAAGAGGAGTAAGGCACGACAGACATGAAACTAATTTACCGCATATTGATCCGCCTGTCCCTGGCATTGCTGGCCGTCCTGACGGTATGGACGGTTTTCTTTTACTTCACCATGATCGACGAGATCAACGACGAAGTAGATGACGCATTGGAAGACTACTCCGAAACAATCATCATCCGCTCACTTGCCGGCAAAGAGCTTCCTTCGAAAAACGACGGGAGTAACAACAGCTATTCCATCCGTCCCATAACAAGGGAAGAAGCCAGACAATACCCAGCGATCGAATACTACGATGCCGACATATATATAAAGGAAAAGGAAGAGACTGAACCGGCACGTGTGCTGCGGACCATCTTCGCCGATAAAGATGACAATTATTTCCTACTGGAAGTCTCGACTCCCTCTTTTGAAAAAGAAGATTTACGTGAGGCCGTCGCCAACTGGATTCTCTTTCTTTATATTGTTTTACTGGTCACCCTGCTTACGGTCTGCATTTGGGTGTTCTATCGGAGCCTGCGCCCGTTGTACGCGCTACTGAACTGGCTGGACAGTTATTTGCCGGGCAAACAGCACGGACCTGTTCCCAACGACACCCGTATTCCGGAATTCCGCAGGTTGAACGAAGCAGCAGCCCAAGCCGTCGAACGCTCGGAACAACTATTCAAACAGCAGAAGCAATTTATCGGCAATGCATCGCACGAACTTCAAACACCACTTGCCGTTTGCAACAACCGTATCGAATGGCTGCTCGACAATACGGAACTGACGGAGGAACAAATGGAAGAACTGTTCAAGACCAAGCATACACTGAACTACATCGTCCGGCTGAATAAATCCCTGCTGTTTCTCTCCCGGATCGACAACGGACAATTCACCGACAGCCGTCCGGTCGAAATCAACAGCATCGTCAAACGGCTGTTAGATGATTACAAAGAGATATTCAGCCACTACAAAGCCCAGATCTCACTGGAGGAACAGGGCCTACTGAAGATAACGATGAACGAGACACTGGCGGAGTCACTCATCTCCAACCTGCTGAAAAACGCTTTTATCCATAACAAGGAAAAAGGACACGTCCGTGTCACGATCCAGGCAGACTCGCTGACTATCGCCAACACAGGGCAAACCGTACCTCTCGACAGCGAGCATATCTTCGAACGTTTCTACCAGGGGAGCAAGAAAAAGGAATCGACCGGACTCGGCCTCGCCATAGCCGAAGCGATTTGTCGTCAATACGGGTTGCACATCTCCTACCGGTATCAGGGTGAAGAGCATATCTTCCTCCTTCAATTTTACCTCGATAAATCATAAGGAATATAGGCGATGGATTCCATAACTGAAATTATATTTTTACCTTTGCCACTATTATGTATTATTGGTTCCATCAATCGTTTTATATGGCAAAAGCCTTCCCGTTCATCGGCGGATGGCTGGCAGACCGCTTGTTGGGTGATCCTGAAGGATGGCCACATCCGGTTGTTGGTTTCGGCAAAGTGATTTCTTTAGGAGAGAAGACGCTGAACAAAGGAAACGACCGGACTGTCAAAGGAGGCGTCATGGCACTCATACTGGTTGCCGGAACGTATTTGCTCTGCGAACGGATACTGGCGCTTGCCGGATACTTTCACCCGATAGTAGCATCTATTCTATCCGGGATAGGCGTCTTTTACTGCCTGGCGGGAAAAACGCTGGTCAAAGAAGTGAAAGCCGTTTTCGAAGCAGTAGACCGCAGCACGGAAGAAGGACGCAAACAGGTCGGGCGGATCGTAGGCCGCGACACTTCCCGTCTCTCCCCACAAGAGATACGGGCCGCCGCTCTCGAAACGCTCGCGGAAAACCTGAGCGACGGAGTGATAGCTCCCATGTTTTGGTTTGCCCTGCTCGGACTTCCCGGCATGATGGCTTACAAAATGGTGAATACGCTCGATTCGATGATCGGCTACAAAAACGAACGTTACTTAGAATTCGGGCAGATTGCCGCAAGGCTCGACGATCTTGCCAATTATATCCCTGCCCGGTTGACAGCATGGTTGATGCTGGCTGTTTCCGGCAACTTGAACAAAACGGATTTCGTTAAGCGCTTCGGTCCGGCTCATGCCAGCCCGAACTCAGGCTATCCGGAATCTGCCCTTGCCGCTATATTGAATTGCCGTTTCGGAGGAACCCACGATTATTTCGGGAAGCCGGTAGAAAAGCCTTATATCGGGATCAACGAACGGACTTTCACAACAGAAGACATGTTGATTGCCATCAAAACAAACAGTAATGCCGAACTTCTCATGGGGCTTATTGTTTGTTTAATATCAATAATTATCCACTAAATAAAGACGTACAAAATGGAAGTAAGATTAAATAAGCTCATCAGTGATTCCGGCCTTTGTTCACGCAGGGAAGCGGACAAATTCATCGAAGAAGGACGTGTCACCGTAAACGGCAGCCTGCCTCATATCGGGCAGAAAGTAACCGAAGCCGATATCGTCATGCTGGATGATATACAAGTTAGAATCGGAAAGCATACGGGCAAACAAACATCTTCCGCACGGATCAATATCCAAGAGTTGGAACTTGCCGGACAAGAAAAAAAGGCGAAGAAGACAAAGCCCTCGTCTACGGCGACTTCCGAAAAGAAGGCAACTTCTCCAGCAGCCGGTTCAAAAGGCCTACGCCCCGGCAAATATGTAAAATACAATAAATACGCAGCCGCCCGCCATGCTGCACGCAATGGAGAAAGCACGAAAAAAGAAACAAAGGTGACTGGCATCGACAAAGAGATGCTGAAAGAAGCTTTGCGCCCCAAATTCGGCAAATCATTAGGACGGTCGGCCGTTGCACAACGCTTGGCTTCTTCTCCAAAATCGGCAGCGTTGCGCAAGACAAGCAAGAACAACCCGCTCAACAAGGCAAAACGCGCTGCCGCCCGCAATAAACCGAAAGGAGAATAAGACAATGGGAAAAAAGCATATCGTTTTAGTGACAGGCGGCCAACGTTCCGGAAAAAGCGGATATGCGCAAAAACTTGCTTTGTCACTGACAGCTAATCCGGTTTACCTGGCGACATCACGTGTCTGGGACGAGGAGTTCCGCGAGCGTGTACTTCGCCATCAGGCCGACCGGGGACCGGAATGGACGAATATCGAAGAAGAAAAATACCTGAGCCGCCACGATCTGAACGGCCATGTGGTCGTTATCGATTGTGTTACTCTTTGGGGAACGAACTTTTTCTTCGACAATGAAGGTGACACGAACCGTTCCTTGGCCGAGTTAAAAGAAGAATTTAATAAATTTACAGAGCAGGATGCCTACCTGATCTTCGTCACAAACGAAATCGGATTAGGCGGCGTTTCTCCCGATGCGGTCCAACGCCGGTTCACGGACCTGCAAGGGTGGTTAAACCAATACATCGCATCCCGTGCCGACGAAGTTGTCTTCATGGTGAGCGGTATTCCCATGAAGGTAAAATAATAAAAACACTATACCATGATCTCTTTCAACATTCAAAAACCTGACACCGCTATCACCACAGCCCTGCAGGACAAAATCGATAATCTGACGAAACCCAAAGGGTCACTGGGTACACTTGAAGAAATTGCACTCCAAATCGGTCTGATCCAGCAAACATTATCCCCGGTGCTCCATCATCCGGTCAACGTTATATACGCATCCGACCACGGAATCGCCGATGAAGGCGTCAGCAAATCCCCCAAAGAAGTAACACGCCAGGTGATACATAACTTCCTGAACGGGGGAGCAGGCATCTGTTTCCTTTCACGCCAGCATGGCTTCGAAATCAAGATCGTCGACGGAGGTGTGGATTTCGATTTCCCTGCCATCCCAGAGTTGATCAACCGGAAAATCAGGAAAGGGACCCGTAACTTCCTGTATGAAGCGGCCATGACACAAGACGAAATGGAATTGGCAATCCAATATGGAGCCGACATTGTCACAGATTGCTACGACAAAGGGAGCAACGTGATCAGTTTTGGTGAGATGGGAATCGGAAACACCGCTGCATCAAGTATGTGGATGACTTGCTTGACGGGAATCCCGCTGATCGATTGCGTAGGCGCCGGAAGCGGCTTGAATAACGAAGGGGTCAAACATAAATATAATGTCTTAAGAAAGGCACTCGAGAACTACAAGGGAGACAACAGCACGTTGGATGTAATCCGCTATTTCGGCGGCTACGAGATGGTGATGGCTGTGGGAGGCATGCTCCGCGCGGCAGAATTGAAGATGGTTATTCTGGTAGATGGCTTTATCATGACAAACTGCGTACTGGCTGCTTCACACTTGTATCCGGAAATGCTTCCCTACTGCATATTCGGACACTGCGGAGACGAGGCCGGACACAAACGTGTACTGGATATCCTACAAGCCAAGCCGTTGCTAAATCTCGGCTTACGCCTGGGTGAAGGTTCCGGCTCCGTATGCGCCTATCCGATTGTGGACTCGGCAGTCCGCATGATCAACGAGATGCACAGCTTCCAGCAAGCCTCCATCACCAAATATTTCTAACTCCTTTTTAATTATTAATTTCCAATCCATGCTCCGTATCCTTGCCGCCTTTATATTTTTCACCCGGCTACCATTCTGGCGACTGGCTGAAGTTCCTTCGGAATATTTCAAGAATGTAGTCAGCCGCTGGGCGTTAGTCGGCTGGCTCACAGCCGGGCTTTCCGTAATCGTACTTTACACAGCTTCACTGATACTGCCGGCAAGTGTTGCCGTACTATTGGCAATCGTCACCCGGCTGCTGATAACCGGTTGCCTACATGAAGACGGACTTGCCGACTTTTTCGACGGCTTCGGGGGAGGGACTTCGCGCGAACGTATCCTTTCAATTATGAAAGACTCACATATAGGAAGCTACGGGGTGATCGGGTTGATTCTTTATTTTGCACTTCTATATACATTGTTGAGCAGCCTGCCACTGACTCTTGCCGGAAGTGCGATACTGGCAGGCGATCCTTTTTCCAAAGGAGTTGCCGGAATGATCATCAATAGGCTTCCCTACGCACGCAAGGAAGAAGAGGCCAAAAACAAAACGGTCTACAGCCGGATGACTACAAGTGAATATACATGTTGCCTTTTCTCCGCTCTGATTCCGATGTTCTGGCTGCCGGAACCCGTTTATCTCCTGGCAGGTCTACTGCCTGTTCTTGTCTTTTATTTTCTCACCTCTCTAATGAAAAAGAAAATACAAGGCTATACAGGTGACTGCTGCGGAGCAACATTTTTGCTTTGCGAACTGAGTTTCTATTTAGGGATAGCCGTTATTTATACGACAATCATATAAAACATATATTACATGGAAATTTATCTGGTCAGACATACATCCGTCGACATTCCCGCCGGCTATGCATACGGACAAACCGATGTTCCCCTTCGTCCTTCATTCGAAGATGAAGCCGAAGCCGTAAAAAAAAACTTATCCGGCCATACATTCGACAAAGTGTGGAGCAGCCCGCTTACACGCTGTACCCGCCTCGCCGCCTATTGCGGCTACCCGGACGCAGAAAAGGAAGACCGCATTAAGGAAATCAGCTTCGGGGAATGGGAAATGAAATCTTGGGATGAACTATCCTCCGATCCTCGATCGGAAGCCTGGTTCAACGACTGGATCAATGTTCCGGCTCCTTCGGGCGAATCCTTGCAAGATCAATATACCCGTGTCAGTCATTTCCTAAATGAAATAAGAGAAAGTGACCTGCAGAAAGTATGCATTTTCGCACATGGCGGAGTCTTGACCTGTGCCCGTGTCTATGCCGGAGAATATGACTTGAAAGAAGCATTCAAAAATGTCCCTTCATACGGAACGGTCATCAGGCTGGAATTGGATTAAGCAACATGCGTCCGTTTCTCCGAAGCACTAATTACCTTGGATGCTACTGCACATCTCCTACACGACTGCAAATACTAAGTTTTGGACATGGGAACGGGCTATCACCTGTTTGGTGGCTGGAAAACAAAGCCGGATTATCTCCGATATACCGGATACCATGTCCAATTTTCTCTCACGAACCTGAAAGCGATAACGGTAGGTTTCTACAATATCTTTCCGGTAGCGTCTATGCGAAGTTTCACTTCCTGCTTGCCGGATTCTAGTTCAACGAGATACCATTCGCCAGTCAGAGTCTCGATGAAATCAGCATCGTCGATCCTATAGGTTGCATATTGCGAAGCCTTGATAGCAGCCATTACCGCGTCCGGCAGCGCTGTAATACGAAGTTCCGTTTTAGTCTGCATCCAAGCGCCTCCATCGTCGAACAGGAGTTCGCGGCAAACTGTTCCATCCAATATTTCAACTTCCGTAACACCTTTTTCCCGGTCGATATCCAAGATACGGGCAGAAGGATAATGTTCTTTGACATAAGCATCTACGGAAGAGGAAGGCTGTGACGGGATGAAATCTTCATATCCATCGTTCCCACCCGCATCGAGAACGGTTTTCACCAAGATACCGTCCGGAGAATAATAAAGATCCACCTCACTATTGCCCTGTTCCGTCTCGATCACATAGACGGTCTCGACATCCCGGCGTTCGATCATATCCACATCGTCCACTTTCCAAGTCGAATATTCACCTTGCTGGAAAGCAGTCTTCACCGCATCGGGAAGCTGTGCAAAAGGGATATCCGTTTCCGTCATATACCAAGTTCCGCTATTGTCGAACCAAGCTTCCTTCTCTACTTTATCTTGTTTGAAATCCACAATCAAATAATCGTTACGCGTCTCCCACTCCACATCTTTTGCCGCAGGATATTTTTCGTCAAAAGCAGCTTTGGTTTCGGCACTCACATAACCGGGAACCGGTTCGTTATCATCATTGTCACAACTTTGGAACAGGCACAGAGATAGTGCCGCAAGTAAAAATACATTTTTAATCATACCATTTCTATTTAAAATCGGTTCTTAATTAATTGTCTATATCTATCAAGTTAAACTTATTGTCAAACTCCAGCTTCATACCGTTGGCAAGTTTCGCCTCATACCCCCGGTCTTCCTTTTCGATCTTAACGACCTTATGATCGGGATAAGTAGCCTTTACATAGCGTAGGATGGCTTCGGGAATGACAGCTTCGGGAACAGTGGAATACTTGCAATCCACTTCTTTCCAAGTTCCGTCCTTAAAGAACTCCACTTTGCTGCTGTTGGCAAAAATCACTTCATACTTCTTGTCGAAAAAATCCTTTTCCATCTTTGCCAGCGCCACCTTTTCCTGTGGGAAATATTTCTTTACATATGCCTGTGCCTTAGCGGGCAGCTGGTCGAAACGAACCGGACGGTCATCGTCCGCGCAAACGCCCGTACTTATGGTAAGCAGGCAAACTAACAGTGCTAAAATTTTCTTCATTTCATTCATCTTTTATAGTTCTACTTTTTATCTGTCTAATCTTTTGACAGGACAAATATCAGGAGCAATTTTAAAATGAATCTGAAATAGCTGATTATTTTCCTAAAATCGTATATTTGTCGCTATTATGGCAAAGCATCTTATTATTATAATATATTTCGGATTATGCCTGTTTCTCGGTGTTTCCGTCAAGGCACAGATCAGTCACGGAGGACAGCCACTCCCTCTCACGGCCACCAAAAGCCTGACAGAGGATATGTTTATTACAATGCCCCCATTCGACCTGGCGGAACAGCTCCGGCTCGATTCGCTAGAAGCAACCGGCCTACGGAATGGATTCCGCTTTGCCTATAAGTTCGTGACAGACTATACGCCGGAGAATTCCGGAGTCCATTTCACCCTGTCCGACGGGACAAAGGTCTGGCGACTCGGGATACGTTCCGAAGGTGCGCTCTCCCTCAATATAATGTTCAGTAAATACCATCTGCCCGAAGGCGCACGCGTATTCCTGTACAATAGCGACCAATCGGAAGTCTTGGGCTCGTTCAACCACCTGAACAATTCGGAACGTGGTATTCTGCCCGTGGCCCCGATCCAGGGAGACGAGTTGATCATCGAATACCAAGAACCGGCGAAAACCGCTTTCTCTGGAAAACTCGCGGTCGGCGAGGTGAACCACGGCTATCGAAACCTCAGACTCTCGGAACCGCAGCCCGACTTTGCGGCTTTCAGATGTATGCCGGTCATCGCCTGCTACCAGGATTCGACAACCCGTTACGACGCTATCGAACGCAGCGTAGTCCTGATGATTATCAACGGGACGACCGGTTGCACGGGAACGCTTGTCAACAACACGGCTAACGACGGAAAACCTTACCTCCTTACAGCCTCGCATTGCTTGAATAACCAGTTCCAGATCAAAAACCCAGATTATGAAGAGGTGGCAGGCAATATTGTCTGTTACTTCAATTACAACAGCCCCCAATGCAGTCCGGTTGAACCTGGACGTACTGACCAGACAATCGCTTCGGCCCATTTCCGGGCTGTGAATGAATCAACGGATATGGCATTACTGGAATTGCAGGACACACCACCCGCCGATTACCGAGCCTATTATGCCGGCTGGAACGCTCTGGATGCGGGGACAGCTCCTTATACGTGTATCCACCATCCGGGTGGATCGCTCAAGAGGCTTAACCTCGCCGAAGGAAACGTAGAGCTGACGACCTATAAAATAAAGGTTACCGACTTCAATGAAAATTCACACTGGAAGGTAGCCCGTTGGGCGACAGGATGTACAGCCGGAGGCTCGTCCGGTTCTCCCCTTTTTGATAGCGACAACCGGATCATCGGAGGCTTGACAGGCGGTGCTTCCAGCTGTCTCAATCCGGTCGAAGACTTCTTTTTCTCCATACAAAAAAGCTGGTCCGAACCGGCCGATAGTAGCAAGCAGCTCAAATACTGGCTCGATCCTATCGGAGTAACAGCTCGCAGTTGCAACGGAATGGATCCGAACGAAGGAAGCGGAACGGCCAACGAGCACATAGAAGCGGCAACAGATGTCAGCCTGTCTGTCGACAGATACCGGCATACGATCCACATCGACTTTGCAGTTCCCGTCAGCCGGGCCTCCCTCACCTTTGTTTCGCTCACAGGAAAGGCCATACGCAATTATTCCATCACCGGGCAACAAACGACCTTGCCGATTGGTTCGATCCCGGCCGGCATATATATTGTGAAAATTGTTTACAATAACAAACTTTATACTCAAAAAGCCCTGTTTTGATTAAAATTTGACAATAAGGGTTAGACAAAATCCGAAAGGATTCACCGGATTCATTTCCTATCTGTTTTGACATCAGACTGAAAAAAATGGAGACAAGATTCATTAATAAGTATTAATTGGAAAGATTTTATCTCTTGTTTGCTCTTCATAACAAAAAAATGCTTTAGTTTTGCACTTTGATGGCTAAGGGATATTTGAAAGTGAATATATAAACATAGTAACATTTTAAACTTACATCAAATTATGAACAAAAAGTATTTAATGCCTTTCCTCGTATTGGCAGCAATTCTGACTTTTTCTTCTTGTTCAAACAAGTTGAAACCGTTAGCTGAAGAGTACATCAAAGCTGAACCGCAGCCGCTTGAGGCCATCGGAGGCAAAGTTCCTGTGACTATTAATGCCACATTCCCTGCAAAATGGTTCAACAAAAAAGCAGTTGTAACTGTGACTCCGGTTCTTCGTTATGCCGGTGGTGAAGCATGGGGAACATCTTACACTTACCAAGGTGAAAAAGTAAAGGGCAACAACCAAGTTATCCCACAGAAAGAAGGTGCTAACGTAACCATGAAATCTGCTTTCACTTACAAACCGGAAATGAAGAAATCTGAATTGTATCTGACTTTCGACGCAAAGATCAAGAACAAGACAGTTAAATTGCCGGATGTAAAAATCGGAGAAGGTGTGATCGCTACATCCGAACTGGCTGACGCAGCTACTGCTAATGCAGCTATTGCAGCAGACAAATTCCAACGTATCATCAAAGAAGCTCACGACGCAAACATCATGTTCCTTATCCAGCAAGCTAACCTGCGTGCTCAAGAGTTGAACTCTGACGCAATCAAAGAATGGAAAGAACTTGTTAAGAATGCAGACGAAGCTCCTAACCAGAACGTAGCAATCGAAATCTCTGCTTACGCTTCTCCTGATGGTGGTGTTAAACTGAACACTGGCTTGGCTGAAAGACGTGAAGGCAACACAAGCAAATACCTGTCTAAAGAATTGAAGAAGATGAAGGTTGACGCTCCGGTTGACGCTCGTTACACTGCTCAGGACTGGGAAGGCTTCAAAGAATTGGTAGCTGCATCTAACTTGCAAGATAAAGACCTCGTACTGAGAGTTATCTCTATGTACCAGGATCCCGAAACAAGAGAAAAAGAAATCAAGAATATCTCTGCTGTTTACTCTGATCTGGCAGAAACAATCTTGCCGCAACTTCGTCGTTCTCGTTTGACTGCCAACATCGAAATCATCGGCAAGTCTGACGACGAAATCAGCGCATTAGCCAAGAGCAATCCTTCTGAACTGAACATCGAAGAAATTCTGTACGCTGCTACTCTGACTAACAACGACGCAGAAAAGATGGCTATCTATACAAAAGCTTCTGAACTGTATCCTAACTGCTACCGCACTTGGAACAACATCGGTATGATGGCATTCCGTGCCGGCGACCTGGCTAAGGCAGAACAGATGTTCAACAAATCAAACTCTGTAAAAGCTAATCCGGAAGCTAACATGAACTTAGGTTTGATCGCTCTGACTAAGGGTGACCAGGCTAAGGCTCAACAGTTGTTCGGTAGCGCAGCAGGCGTTGCTGAATTAGGCGAAGCTCTGGGTGTTCTGTATCTGGAACAGGGCGAATGGGCTAAGGCTGCTAACTCTTTCGGTTCAGTTAAGTCTAACAACGCTGCTTTGGCTCAGATCCTGACTAAGGATTACAGCAAAGCTTCTCAAACTCTGAACGCAGTTGCTAAACCCGACGCTACAACTTCTTACCTGAAAGCTATCGTAGCTGCTCGTACAAACGACGCTAACGCAGTTATCAGCAACCTGAAAGCTGCTATCGCTGCTGATAAGGCTATGGCTAAAGAAGCTGCTATCGACCTGGAATTTGCAAAATATGCAACTAACAGCGAATTCGCTGCATTAGTTAAGTAATAACAAACTTATTCCATATATCCGAAAGGCCGCCTCTGTAAAAAAAGGCGGCCTTTTTGTTCTTACCAGGAAACGCATTTTCGTAAGAATTAAAACAGTGATTGCCATGAGGAAACTGATCTATTTCCCAATCGTCAGTCTGATGGCCGTAACAGGCAAATCGCGTCCGCAAGGGAAACAGGCCGGTTAGGACCAGCGTCCGCTTTTCACCATTTAGCCAAATATCTAAATAAATCCGACAAAAAATACATTTGCATATTTGCGACTTTGCTTACTTTTGGACATCCTAGAAAATAAGAAAAACACACATATGCAAAAACTAATGAAATCACTGATCGTCGCCTTTGCCTACATGAGCATGCCGATTATGGCACAAAAGACCGATCTGGTAAACCCGATCATCGGAACAAACGGGATGGGACATACATTTCCCGGCGCCTGCGCTCCGTTTGGTATCGTACAAGTAAGTCCTGATACCGATACCATTCCTCATAACATTGACGGTGTCTATCAGCCTCGCGCGTATGAATACTGTGCCGGCTACCAACATAAAGACAGTTCCATCGTCGGCTTCAGCCATACCCACTTCAGCGGAACGGGGCATTCCGACCTCGGTGATATTCTGCTGATGCCCTTCACCGGAAAATTGCAGATCAACCCTGGTACGGCTGATAATCCGGACAGCGGCTATCGTTCCCGATTCAGCCACGACACCGAAATATCCCGTCCAGGCTACTACGAAGTGTTGCTGACCGACGATCAGATCAAAGTGCAACTGACAGCAACCGAACGGACCGGTATTCATAAATACACCTATCCGGCCGATCAGAAGAAACAGCTGATACTCGACCTCAACCACGGTATCTACAATTACGATGGCAAGGTGTTATGGGCAAACCTCCGGGTCGAAAACGACACTTTGGTTACGGGCTACCGCATTACCAACGGATGGAGTCGCGTAAACTATATCTATTTTGCCATCTCGTTCTCCCAGCCGGTCACCCGTTACGGATATACAGACCGGGAAAAAGTCAACTATCCGGGTGGTTTCCGGCGTTTCAATACAGCAGAGAACTTCCCGGAGATCGGAGGACGTAAAGTTGTTTCCTATTTCGAGTTCAAAGAAGGAAGCGCTCCGCTCGAAATCAAAGTGGCTCTTTCGGCTGTCGGAACAGACGGAGCCGTAAAGAACCTGCAAGCAGAGGCTACCGGTAAATCGTTTGACACGATCCGCCAGGAAACGAATGGGAAATGGGAGAACGCACTGTCCGTCATCGATGCAGAGGGCAGTAACGACCAGCTATCCATGCTTTACACATCTTTGTACCATACGATGATCAACCCGTCCGTTTATATGGATGTAGACGGGAAATACCGAGGGATCGACCACAACATCCACCAGGCCGAGGGCTTTACAAACTATACCGTATTTTCAGTCTGGGATACGTACCGGGCTTTACATCCGCTGTTCAACATCATCAAACGGGATGTCAGTACGGATCTTGTAAAGTCGATGCTCGCCCATTACAGCCAAAGCGTGCATCATCTGCTGCCGGTCTGGTCGCATATGGGTAACGAAAACTGGTGCATGATCGGCTATCACTCGGTTTCCGTCCTGGCCGATGCCATCACCAAAGGCTTGCCAATCGACAAGCAGGAAGCAGTCAAAGCGATGGTCAGCAGTTCAAACGTGCCTTATTATGATCATACGGATGAGTATAAACAATTAGGATATGTCCCTTTCGACCAATCCCCCACTTCCGCCTCCATCACGTTGGAGAATGCCTATGAAGACTGGACGGTCTATCACACCGCCCTTTTGCTGGGAGACAAACAGATTGCCGATACTTACAAGAAACGTGCCCTCTACTACCGGAACGTGTTCAAACCCGGTCTCGGTTTTGCCTGTCCGCGTTACAAAGACGGTAGCTGGAAAGAGGAGATTGATCTGCTCAGCACACACGAACAAGGTTTTATCGAGGGAAATGCCTGGAACTACTCTTTCTATGTTCCGCAGGCTCCATCCGATCTGATTCGCCTGATGGGTGGAAACCGCAGTTTTATCAACAAGCTGGACTCCTTGTTTACCATGCATCTGCCAGATGAATTCTTCGCCCAGACCGAAGATGTGACACGAGAAGGCCTGCTCGGCACTTATGTCCACGGTAACGAACCGAGCCACCATATCCCTTATTTATATAGCTGGACTACCGAACCGTGGAAAACGCAATACTGGATTCGTGAAATCATGAACCGTATGTACCGCAACAATATCGACGGTTTATGCGGCAACGACGACTGCGGCCAGATGTCCGCCTGGTACATCTTCTCAGCCATGGGCTTTTATCCGGTATGCCCAGGAACCGATCAGTATGTGATCGGAGCTCCTTACCTGCCCTATATGCAGGTAAACCTGGAAAACGGAAAAACATTTACAGTCAGAGCAGACAAGGTCAGTGACAAGAACCGCTACATCAAATCTGTCACCCTAAACGGTAAACCTTACAAAAAGGCCTACATCACCCATCAGGACATCATGAACGGAGGGGAACTCGTCTTCCAAATGACTTCAAGCCCCAATAAGAGAAGGCAGTTCACAACAGAAGAAAAGCCGTACTCATTAGTCGAATAAACACACAACACACCATGAAATCACTTATAATTAACTATTTCTCGATTCTTTTATGTGCACAGGCTTTCTTTGCCTGTGCACCCGATGTAAAAAAGACTCCCGAACGGACATTCCGGATCATTCATAACAACGACGGTTCCGACCTGTTAGGAAACCGCTGGTTCAAGTATCGTCCGCTTACGCTTGCCGACTTGGACTCCTGCGTCGATATGGTGGCGAACTCACAGGTCACGACCTATATGATGTGTTCCGGCAGCGATTTCTTCTATGTCCGTTCCAAATATGGGCATGTGATGGGAGACGATCTGGACGGGACGTTGGATTGCGGTTGCGACACAGCTCAATACAACTCTTTCCGAAAATACTACCGGAACCATCTGAACCTGGAAAAAGAGGGGACGGACTTGGTCGCTTATACTTTAAAGAGAGCCAAGGAGAAAGGGATGGAAGCCTTCATCACCTACCGGATGAACGACTTGCATTTCAATGATACGACTACCCATTGTCCGATCTGGTATACCGATTTCTGGATTCAGCATCCTGAATACTGGCTGAACGACACGACACAAGGTTATAACAGCGGCGGGGCTTTTGACTTTGCCATAAAGGAAGTGCGCGACCGCAAATTGGCGATTATTTCCGAGCAATTGGAAAATTACGCCGACATAATCGACGGATACGATCTCGACTTCATGCGCTTTATCGTTTACTTCAAGTCTGGCACAGGGCCGCAGAACGCACCGCTGATGACACAGTTGGTGAAAGACATCCGTCAGAAGGTGGATGAAATTTCAGCCAAACAAGGCAGAAAGATCCTACTCTCCGCACGTGTAGCGCCGACGGTCGAGCAAAACATGATGAAAGGACTGGATATACGCGAATGGCTACGCCTCGGATTGCTGGACTTTATCAGTACAGGTGTCCATTGGAGAGGCGATCCCGCCATGCCGGTAGCCAAGTTCAGGGAAGAAATGGGGAAAGACCTCAACATTCCGTTCTACAGTTCGATCGACGACGGAGGCTACCGCCCGCGGGAATTCTGGTCACACGGCATGCACAGGGGGATGTGTTCCCATATCCTCTCACAGGGGGCAGACGGGATCTACCTGTTCAATTATTATTTCGGCACGCTCAATACCGAACATGACGGGAAACTGTATCTGGAAGACGGCGGCCAGGTTTGCCGGGTCATGATGCCGGAACTGCTTCAGGAATTAGGATCGTTGGAAACTTTAAAAGGCAGGAATAAGATATATGCACTGTCTGACGGGGTTGTCCAGTATAATATAAAGCCGGACTCTCCACTCCCGCTAAAAATAGGCAAGGGAGAAGAGAAAGAAGTCAATCTTTATATCGGCGATTCGGTAGAGGAAGGATATCCGGAAGAAGCAATCCTATTCATCCGCACCAGTCGGCCGGCATCCTGCCGGTTGACAGTAAACGGAAAAGCCGTTGAGAAAGAAATGCCGGCCTACACCCACCTATACGATAGGGAACGAGGGCTGGAAAAAGAAGAAAAGGAATATGCCTTTATCCTACCCGACGAAGTTCTCAAACAGGGATACAACCGCATCGGGTTCCAGTCCGAAGATGACGGTGCATTCACTGTCAAACGGGTAGAGATAGCCCTCAAATATGGAGATGTGGAAACGCACGGGTATTTCTAAAGCCGTCTTTATCACGAAAAGAAAACAAAAACATACAGGTATTTACGGCCATTACTACCACACCTTTACTTTTCGCCCTTGGTCAAAAGCCCTTTCGACACTCGTCAAAAACCTTTTCGACTAAGGGCGAAAACGTATTCGACCAAAGGCAAAAGGTTTATGACCAGGCTGTCTGACAACAGAAGCATGGCGATCGTCACTTAAATAAGCCCAGTCTTTCCTAATCGTATTCAGTAATTGCCAGATAAACTATCCTTTGATTGGTTCAGTCTTTCTTAAACAGTTTTTTCCTTCTTATCCTGCTCTGAGGAAGGAAGGGGGAGTATTGTCTGTTCCGCTACATAAAAAAGGAGGGATATGCACATTTTGCATTCCCTCCCCTTTTATGTGTCTCCCGTATCTCCCGTTCTATTTTTTTATCTTCGTAGACTTGTAAACGTGTATCTTTTCCTTCTTTCCGGCAGACGGTTCAACCACTTTGATCTTTGTAAATGCCCCGTTGTGCACATCGTCCAAGACGATAGCCGGACGATAGTCTTTCTTCAAAGCAGTCAGCTTCACATTCTTGAAAGTGACCCCATCGACATGGCGGACATAAAATCCCCAGGCAGGCAACTCCTTATGCTGAGAGAATTCAGGATAAGCTTTCGGCATTTCCGGTACTTTATCCAGTTCGTCCAATCCAACTTTAGCATACAACGGATTACCACCGCCCGGATAGACGATCTCGACATTCTCGATAGAGACATTCGTAATCTTGTTATCTTGCAAGCCGACAATGCCGGAAGGCGAGACATTACGCGGATTATCTTCCGTCGGCCCTTCGTAGTCATATCCTGCATCCGGTTTCGTTGCCGGGACTTCGGCATAAACATTCGAGATATGCACGTTGTCCATCCGGCTGCGACGTCCCTCACGACGTTCTCCCACGACCAAATAGATAGGATTTCCGGTATTGATGGAACGAAGGCTGTCCACCACTATATTCTCAACCAGTCCGCCATCAACCGCCTGGATCGTTATAGCCGAACGGAACGTGTCGAATATAGTATTGTTGATGATCTTTATGTTCTTGAAGCCACCAGTCGAAGCCGTTCCGAACTTGATACCGCTTGCACTTGAACAAGCCGTATTGTTGCGGACCTCGATATTCTGGCAAATGGCATCGGCACTATGGGATTTCAGACAGATCGCATCGTCTGTCGCATCCACATAACAGTTTTGGATCAACGCGCCGTTACAGTCGACAATATCCATCCCGTCGTTATTCCAGTAAGCACGGCTATGCACCGTGATACCATCGATCAACAGGTTCTCGCACTGATCGTAGGTCTGTGTCCAGAAAGCCGGATTCATCATCGTCACACCTTTTATCTCCACATTCTTGCACTCGCGGAAATAAACCAGCTTCGGACGGTTGGCAACACGTCCCAACTGCAACTTATCCTTGATCACCCCTGAATAAACCTGGTTGATGAAGTTATTGGCAAGCTCACGTCCACGACCGTCGATCACCCCTTTGCCGGTGATACCGATATTATCCTGCTTATTCGCCAGGATCAAACCATACCAAGCATTCAGCTCCATATCATAATCATAAGGATTAGTGGAACCGACCAACACGGCCCCCTCTCCCAAATGGATCGTCACATTTGACTTCAGATGAATACTGCCGGTCAAATAACGTCCGACAGTAAACACCAGACGTCCCCCCCCGCTCTCGGAAATAAAGTCGATCGCCTTTTGTATGGAACGGGTATTCATGGTCGTCCCATCCGACTTGATCCCGAACATAGTCATCTGGTAATCTTTTGCCCACACCGGCATCAGCATTCCTGCCAACAAGCACAGGATCATTATTTTTCTAATCACATTCATAATTCTTCAATTTCTTAATTTCAGCTTCTTAATTTTTTAATTCTTAATTCTTAATTTTTAATTCTATAAGCGGTTACCGGTCCGACCAATCCCGCCGGCTGCACAACATCCTGCCTCCGGGTCCACGCCTGAGCGATCTTATTATCCTTCAGCGTCTTCATATAGTTTCCCATAACAGTTACTACATGTACCTCTACCGAATTCTCCCCCTGTTTCAACCGGGCTGAGACCGGATGGATACGGCGGCCATACCATTTGACACCACAACTCTGCCCGTTCACGAATACTTCCGATACACCATGTACCAACCCAAGGTTAAGAACCATTCCGGCAGGCGAAGAGACGTTGACTTTCTTTCTATAAACAATCGTTCCGCAGAAATTCACATAGTCCGTATCCTTTAAATCCTTCAGTTTGTCGAAATGAGTATTCTGCACCGTATTCTCACGGCTATGACGGAACTCCACATCCCAATCAGACGAAAGATCTTTCAAATCCTCACCGGAAACCGGAAGCGGCTTGTAATCATTTCCTCTCTTTTGCTTATCGAACACAATCAGGAGAGAGTCAGCCGGACCGAAGTCGAACAGGAAACTGTTGGCTGCATCCAGCGGCAACCGGTATCGTTCACCCGTTTCCAGATCCCACACCCAACCCTGTCGGCCTTTTACAACCTCGTTGCTGAAGGAAATACGGGTCTGATGCGAATTATAGCGGTGTGCATAACTGAAAAAGAACATCTCTTCTTTGTTATCACCCTGATAACGGTTCTGCATCAGATAAGGATCAGGTTTTTCAATCGTCATATACGGTGTCAATCCATAGTCTTTCTGCACACCCTGATACCAACCGACAAAGTCTTTTTCCGGTTTATGAAGCAGTATGAAACGCCCGTCCATCTGCTTCATCTTTTCCACCCATTCCTGCACTTCCTTATCATGCTTGTCATGATCCTTCAGGCCGACCGATTTATGCGGATAAGCCTCTATACAGAAAATACGCCCGCCAGAGGCCACAAAATCATATAATTTATGCGCGGTAGCCGGTTCCATACTCTCCACTTCGATCAGGAAAAGCGTTTTATATTTGCGGGGACCATAGCACAAGTAACCGTCTTTCATCTCGGCATCCCGGATGATCGATTCGGAAACATAGTCGCAACCGCTGCCGTTCTTATGGATCGCTTCCCATACCAATGTCTTATATTTCACATTGGTAGTAGCGGGGAACGGCTCGTTCTGCATTCCCAACGTGCTCCACATATCGGCTATCGGATGCAGGATCGCGATATCCGCATACATGGTTCCATGTTGCAGAGCGGAAGCCATACGGCCTTTATAAGCGGTATAATATTTGAAATACGGCCACCAGTTATTATTTTCGTTATAATAAGCCCCGTAACGAATCCATCCGGGGAACGGAGCTTCTTTAAGAGAATAGTTGAAACCGTGGAAGATAGAATGCGTCACACCGGAGATAGCCGTCTGGTCACCTCCAATCTTCAACAACTCCAATGTCATATTGAACACGGTATAAGTATTGGTCATCTCCTCACAACTCACCAAGCGCTTTCCACGTAAGTGGGCAGCAGAAGACACATATTTATTAACCATCGTATAGGCACGCCCCCGACGATAATCCTCTTCCGACATCTCCTCGCCCAGACGATGCCTCAACCAAGTCATCGTCCAGGATTCGCATTCGGGTATATCATAATCCAGACTGCTTTCAAGCGGGAAGAAACCACGTCCGTAGGCCTGTGCACGCGATTTCACATTCAGCCCCTTACACCAGTCCAGGTAAGTCTGTGTAAAACGCTCGCGCAGCAGTTCGGCTTTCGTATATTCAAAATCATAACGCACACGCTGGATCGTATCGTCCAGTTCGGGTGTAAACTGAACCTTTGGTTCATAGGTCAACACATTCCCCATGCTGCCCATTTTAAATAGGATGAAGGGCAGATAGGGTTGCACGTCATATCCCCGGCGTTTCTTGAATTCTTCCGCCATATCATACGACCAGTTCGATCCTTCCAGTTCCATACTGTCGGTAAACAAGGAACGGATATTGCCGGACAACGGACCCAAACGGTTCTGAATCTTATCCGACATATTATTCAAATACTTCTGCACGGCCGGCTTGTTGAAATGGTTCAACACCGGTCCCGTAGCACCGGGAGCACCATTGATCACTTCGAGGAAACCGCGTATCTTGACCAAGGCAAACAAGACATATTTTCCATCAGGCACTTTGAACTTGAACGTTCCGTCTACCTCTTTATCCATCAGATCGATAGCCTGATCAAGACTGCCAAACGGCTCAGGAACCAGCTGCAGGGAAACCAACTCCATCTTCTTTCCAAGAAAAGGAGAACTGATAGCAGGATCGGCCGCACAGAACAGACCGTCGCGAGAGACTTCATAGTCGATCGGACCACTCAGCTTCTCGGAATAGTTCACTACAACATCCGCTCTCTCGTCTCCTGTCAGGAACTCCGCTCCGAACGGCCAGCCAGAACCGACGATCAGATCGCAGGTCATATCAAGCGACTTCGCCTCGTCAAAAGCCACCTTCAACATGTCGATCCATTCGTCGCTCAGCCAAGGTAACGACTTCTTTCCCAAATCGTCCGTGTCATTGCCGGGAAATTTAACCGGATTGATCTCCACTCCTCCGATACCCGCCTCCTTCAATATATGCAGTTCACGTTTCAATTCATCCGCTTCTACTTTATCTCCGTTCCACCACCAACGGACAAACGGGCGATAAATGGATTGTGGATCACGAAACAATTTATATAGCTCACCGGAACGCAAAACCGTCCCCTTCACCTCATCGGCTGCACTAACCGCACCCCATAGCGACATACGGCTACCGACGGCACAACCGGCTGTCCATAAAACACTCTGTTTGATAAAAGATCTCCTCTGCATAGTTTTCTCCTCCTTCTTATTGATCGCTTGAGACAGCTTTGCCGTCTGGTGTTATACAATTTGTAAATATCAGATTGCGGGATGTTCCGGCACTCTCCAACGGATTCCCCGCCATATTGAAGTAGCAATCCGTCATCTTCACTCCGTCACAGCCAGAAATCGAAATTGCTTTCCGGTCCGATGCACCGGCATTCACAACGACTTTGTCGACTGTCACATTATGGCAATCCTTATATATTTCAGCAATGTTCGCTGCATCTTGCAAGGTGACCTGTTCGATTTTCACATCCTCGCAGCCTTCCATACAGATCAAAACTGGTGCATAATCGGATACATTTCCTTCGATATGCCCTTTTTGCAATTGCTCTTCCACGCTTGCCCGCACAGCGATGCTACGGCCATCGATAATGCCTTTTCCACCGATACCGATATTCTTTTGCTTGTCTGCGTAAATAATCGCATTACATCCCCCAACCCCTTTAAAATCATAAACGGAGGGAACTGCAACCAAGACGGCTCCCTCTTCGATACGGATCGTCACATTCGACTTAAGTTCGATTGAACCAGTCAGATAACGGCCCACATAAAAAATAAGCCGGCCGCCTCCCTGTTCACTGATATAATCGACAGCTCGCTGGATAGAACGGGTATTGAGTGTCACTCCGTCCGATTTGATTCCAAACATCGCGACTTGGTAATCTTTAGCTGAAAGTCCCGTCACAAAGACCAAAAGGCCTATCACACTTGCAAATAATTTATTTTTATTCATATCGTCTCACTTTTTTGTTTTTAATCCTATACATCCTTCCAGTCCGATATCGTACTCTCATTTTATCACTTTTGACTTATAAGGGAATATCTGTTTCTTTCCCTCGCCCTCCGGCTCGATAAACCGGACATCCTTGAATGTCACCTCCCCGGCATCATCCATCACGATAGCCGGACGGTAATCTTTTTTCAAAGCCTTAAACGTCACATTATCAAAAGTGATTCCCTCGGCATGACGGATGTAGAAGCCCCAAGCCGGCAATTCCTTAAACTGCGAAAACTCCGGATAGGAAGTCGCCATTTCAGGAATACTGTCCAGCTCGGCCGGTGCCAATCCACGGTAAGCGTAGTAGGGATTACCACCTCCGGGAGAAACAATCTCGATATTCTGGAGTGTCACGTTCTGAATCTTATATTCCGGCAATCCAACAATGCTGGCGGGTGAGATATTGCGGGGAAGATCTTCGATCGGTCCTTCATAATTATATCCGGCATCCGGTTTGTCCATCGGGATCTCGGCATAGACATTCTTGATCGTAATATTCTTCATAATCGGTTTCTTCCCTGCACTCCAACGGTCACCGATACGGAGGTAGATCACATTTCCCGTATGAATGGAACGAACGCCATCTACTTCGATGTTTTCGATCAGAGCACCATCGACTGCTGCAAATGTTATGGCCGAACGATACGTATCATATATCTTGATGTTTTTCACTTTGAAGTTACGGAAACCACCTCTCGATACCGTCCCGAATTTCAAGCCACTGGCACTCGAACGTCCCACACAGTTCTCGACAACCACGTTCTGACACATGCTGTTCGCATCATGCGATTTAAAGCAAAGCGCATCATCCGCCGCATCGATAAAAGAGTTTTTCAGCACAACGCCGTCACAGTCTACCACATCGATACCGTCATTATTCCAATAGGATTTGCTATCCACGTGGATTCCGTCGACATAAAGATTCTTACACTGGTCGTATGTCTGGTTCCAGCTTGCCGGGTCCCGCAGGGTGATATCCTTGATTGTCACATTCTCGCATTCACGGAAATAGATGTTCTGCGGACGGTTCGTTTCGTTCGGACGGCCCAGTTTCAGTGGATCTTCGTAGATACCCCGCTGGATATAGTCCACCATATTGTTGGCTGTTTGAAAACCACGCCCGTTAATCGTCCCTTTCCCCGTTATACCAATATTCTGCTGCTTGACTGCGAAAATCATAGACATCCAACGAATATACGGATCTTTTTCGTAATCCCAAGGATTGGTCGATCCCAATAAAGTCGCTCCTTCTTCAAGATGGAGTGTCACGTTCGACTTCAGGTAAATCGTCCCAGTCTGATAATTACCCGCAGTAAAGACCAAGCGCCCCCCACCTTGTGCATTCACAAAGTCGATTCCTTTCTGAATGGAACTCGTGTTCAATGTCTTACCATCCGCTTTCACACCGAAATCCGTGGCATAATAATCTTTGGCCGACAAGTGCAGTCCACACATCAAACCTAGGCAAAGAGAGAAAAATCTGTATCTGTTCATCATAATACGGTATTTACAAAAATAAGATTAATCCATGTTCCCATGTGTCTTTCACAATGGACAAAAATATTCACCCTCGCACAAATTTTATCTATGCTTTTGATATTTATAATTAAAAATTTGATACATCTTTGCAGAGTGCTATCATAAACAGAATGAGCCATGAAACAATTATTATTATCTTTATTGACCTTCTTTCTCTACATCGGATGCACAGAAAATAGAATCGCATCTAAACTCGGAAATACCTATCCGGATATATTTCCGGATTATAAAGGAATAAGTATCCCCATCAATATTGCACCTTTAAACTTTACTGTCAGAAATTCCTCTCATATAAAAGCTGTTTTTTCCAACAATAACCAACCATTATTCAGCATCGAAGGGAAAAACAAAATCGATATACCCTTAAAGAAATGGCAACATATGTTATCCGACAATACTGGCAAGCAAATAGATATATCCATATCCGTATGGAATGAATCTTATCCGGAAGGTATACAATACAAATCTTTTCCTGTTTATATTACAACAGACTCTATCGACCCTTATATTGCCTACCGATTAATCGAACCGGGTTATGAATCTTGGCATGAAATGGATATCCGCCAAAGAGCTTTAAACTGTTTTAAAGAGGATATTATCATATCCAGCAATATGAATGAAAAAGGATGTGTCAATTGCCACTCATTCTGCAATTATTCCCCTACAGAGTTCATGTTTCATGCACGGACTTCTCCGGGAGGGACAATCATTATTAAAAATAACCAGCCTACCAAAGTGCAATTATCGCAACTCGGATCATCCAAAGAAGGAACTTATCCCCACTGGCATCCATCTGGCAAATATATCATTTTTTCAACCAATACCACCCGTCAGTCTTTTTATAGCCGAAACCCGAACCTAATAGAAGTCTACGATCTGGAATCAGACCTGGTCTTATATGATTTGGTCCATAACACAGTCATAACGGATCCCCGTTTCAACGGTCCGGCATCTTTCGAAACATTTCCAGCGTGGGCTCCTGACGGGAAACGCCTATATTACTGCACAGCTCCTGCCAGACAATTGCCCAAGAGGTTGAAAGAGATTAAATACTCTATTTGCAGTGTCTCCTTTAACCCAGACAACGGTTCTTTCGGAGAGACAATCGACACGATCTATACGGCACACAATAAAAGCGCTTCATTCCCCCGTATCTCACCAGATAACCAATATCTGCTTTTCACCGAATCGGATTATGCAACTTTCCCGATCTGGCATAAGGAAGCGGATCTGAAAATGATATCTTTACAAGGTTCTGCCCCCGTGGATACCGATATCTTAAACAGCACAGACGTGGAAAGCTATCACTCCTGGTCTTCAAACGGAAGATGGATCATATTCAGCAGCCGACGCCTTGACGGGCTTTACACCCGTTTCTTCATCGCCCACCTAAATGAGAACGGAAAGTTCAGTAAACCGTTCCTACTCCCGCAGAAAGATCCTGACGAGAACAACCTCCGAATGAAATCATTCAACATTCCGGAATTTATCAAGGATAAAATCACAATCACCAGATCTCAGCTGGATCATACCGTAACCGATTAAAACGTACATAAAAATGAAAAAAGGAAACATCATACTTCTGGTCCTGTCAAGTATTTATACACTCGTTATCGAATATATGTTCTATCCCGAATATATTCGTTATCAGGAGGCAGGCGGATTATTCCTGATGACAAACGACTACCTGCAAGGTTATCTACTTGCTCCAACCGGATGGAACAGTCTGATAACGAACTTTTTGTCTCAGTTCTACCATCCGCTCTCACTGGGACTTTTCGTGGAAACAGGTTTACTTTTGATTACCGCAGTCATCCTCCTCCTCTACTTAAGGCAATGGAAAGCAGCACTGCACGGATGGATAATCACCGTACCGATCATCATGTTCTGCATCTATCAATATGCCTGGAACTTATCCGCACTATTACAATACAATCTATTCCTTTTAACACTCGTTTTTTATCTTTTCATCCAGAACAAAGTAATACGCTATACCAGCGCTTTGATCGCTATTCCTTTCTTATATCTTCTTTTACCGGAAAACTGCTTACTTTTATTGTATCTGTATGGAATTGTTTTCGAACGAATTTTCTTCAAACAAAAAGGCTTCCCTATGTTACCGGTTATAAATCTGGTACTTGTTGCCGTATGGCCTCTGTTATGGCAAAACTTTGTTTTTTACACCCCGGTCAATCAGTTGTACACATTCATTAATCCTGAATATGGAATGCGATATATTTACGTATACTATGCCTTGTTCCTAATTCCGCTCTGCTCTGCTTTCCTCTCCGGCAGAAAAGAAAACCGCTATATCTCTATCGCATTCCCCCTTCTCTTAATCGCATTCAGTTGTTACAGCATTTATTCTTCTCCCAACCGGGAAAGGGAGAAACGCCTGGCTGTACAACGGTATGCGGAAGAACAACAATGGGATCGGGTACTACAAACGATCCATACCAGTAACAGCAGCGAAGCCTACTATCATCCTTACCTGATGCTTGCCCTTAATGAAAAAGGTATCCTGCCGGAGCAACTCTTCCACTATCCAGTACAGTCAGCAGACCGCATTTATTTTCCGGCAAACGAATTGGGCGGAGCCAATTTTAACAGCCTTTTCGCCTATGCTCTCGGACTGAAACACGAAGCTCTCCACCAACTTGCACAAGCCAATGCCATGTCTCCACAAGGTCTTTCTTTCTCCCGGCTCAGAAGATTGATTGATTGGCAAACAGAATCCGGAAATCTTCCCCTGGCCCAGAAATATATGGACATCTTACAAACCTCCACCTGTCACAATCAATGGATAAAAGAACGAACCGAACGGATCTCCAAGTCCCTAACAACTTCCAAAGAAGCATACAAGGAAGATTTCATTATCGACGCATCTTCCCCCCTCATTCTTCTGACACAAGCGATAAAAGCCGATACAACCAACCGTAAAGCACTCGACTATTTGTTATGCGGCGTCCTTTTGGATAAAGACTTGAAAGGCTTCTATAATTTATTCCGGCAATACTTTCCACAAGGTGAAGCGATACCGATTCATTATCAGGAAGCTCTGTTAGTGGTCGACCTCATGTTTCCTCATTTGGATGCCACCCGCAACTACCCAGTCACCCCAACCTGCAGGCTGGCTTTCGAAGACTTCGGCGTACTGATGTCACAGCGTCCGAATACGGATCATGTACTCCGGCAAAAATACGGAAACACCTATTGGTATTATGGATTTATCCGTACCGCCTAAACTCGACACAAAATAAAAGCCCGGAAGCATTTCTGCATCCAGGCTTTCTATTTTTATACAGATAGATTTAATCAATAACCTTCATTCTGCGGGAAGTTAGCCCCAGAGTTAGCTTCGATTACCTGTAATGGTATTGGATATTGCCATTGATAATCCTGAATATTGGGACCTGCATCCTTCAATTCGTTTGTAGCTGCCGGGAAACGATATCCATATTTGCGGGTACGCTGTACCAACACCGGATTTTCTTTTGTCGACAGACGAGAGAGTGTTACTGCACGATGTTCTTCGCCATACAATTCACGGGCACGCTCATCCAGAATATAGTCAATCGTCACATCAGCAGCCGTACACAATGGAGCTTTGGCACGGGCACGAACAACATTGATAGCATCTGCCGCACTTGCTTTATCTCCTTTATTCAAATATGCTTCTGCCAACAACAGATAAGTTTCAGCCAGACGAATTACATACCAATCCGGATCATATCGGCGATAGTCGCCATCCACATGCTTATCCGTACCGAACTTCCAGATACGCGGGAAAAGAGTGACCGTATCATTAGCCGTGATTTTATAAAGATCGGCATCCGGATCACCGGACGCTTTTTTAGATTCATATAAAGCCTTCGCCTCATCAATGGCCTGCCTCCATGGCTTACCTCCCGACTGATATAGATTACGTTGAATCATCTCTTCAGAGCCACGGACATCACTTCCACAATTATTCCATAGATCACCTAAGAACCATTCGGTCGGATGGCAAGTTCCACCGCCACCATACCCCGTCGAGTCGGTTGCTACATTCGACTTATTCTTATTCGCATCATAATCCGCTTTACTATTTGTAAAAGTTACAGCCCCCCAACCAAATATCTGAATAACGTCACCATTTGACAAAGTCCTTTTCTTGTCCACATTATAGAAATTAGAGACAAAAGCCTGTTCGATATGGCATTTTGCTGGAGCAGATCCCCAACTTACAACACCACCGCCACCAGTATTACTGATGCGTCCTTCATAATCATATTGAGCTACCCAGATTGCTTCTTTATTTCCTTCCTGATAATTAAAATTACCCATACGGAACAGATCCCAATAAGAGCTATGAGGATTGCCATAACGGTCCGTTGCCTCACCAGCCCGTGTTCCGAAACGTTCGGTCATCAGATGGTAATCTCCGTCTGTTCCATCAATTACACGTTTTGCCGCCGCAATCGCCTTATCATAGTCACCGATACAGATAGACATTTCAGCTAACATATGGTCTGCAGCCGCTTTTACGATACGGCCATTTTTCGTCGTTGTCAACGGTAAATTCTGAGCTGCCCATTCAAAATCCGCCGCACACTGTTTCCAAACATCCATACGGGGAGAACGTTCATAATCTACTTTTGCAGAGCGAGCCGGTTCCAATATAATAGGAGTGTCACCGTACATACCGGCTAAACAACGATGAGCCCACGCACGGAAAAAGATCGCTTCCGCCCTAATCTCATTTCTTTGAGTCTCGCTATCCCATTTGATATCCCGAGTATCGATAGCATCGATAATTATATTCGATTGTTGGATTATTTGACACAAATTATCGTACCAGTGACGTGAATACCCCGGTTCGTCAGGAGTAAATGTCTTCCAGTTACTTGTAATATAATTTTGGTCTGTTGCAGCAAAGGTGTCCAGTCCCATGCCTGTCATAAAATAGTTATGATTACCCCATACACCAAAAAACAAATACTGGATGCGCCCATGCAGAAAACCGATTGCCATGTCCAATTCCTCAGGTGTATTATACGAAGTCGAAGACGTATATTCATATGACTTTTCTTCTAGAAAATCATTGTCACAGCTAACCAATCCACATAGGGACAAAGAGCCAACAACCGTTCCTAACAATATATTTTTAATTTTCATATCCGTTCAATTTTTAGAATGTTATATTAGCACCAATTGTAAGTGTCCGATAAGCAGGCTTGCTTCCATAACGGCTACTACCAGGACCGGCAGCAATCGTACCACCTGTTTCAGGATCCAGACCAGACCAGCCGGTAATTGTGAATAAGTCCGTACCACTCAGATAAAGACGCAAATTCTGAATATTGGCTTTCTTTACCCACGGCTGATCGAAAGTATAGGAAAGACTCAAATCTTTCAGTTTCAGATACTGACGTTGTGACCAAAAATAATAGGAATAAGTATTTACATAGCCCAAGCGTGGATGCTCGTTTGTTGGATTATTTTCGCTCCATGGAGCAACTTTCAACTGAGCACCTGATGTCGTTGCCGTATTATGGTAATTACCAAACGGATCACTACCGATAAAATGAGAACTGTTACCTGCATCCCAACGGAAGTTAAAATACAAAGAGAAGTTCTTCCAACTTAACGTATTGCTAAAATTGATCGTGAACAATGGGTCCATATCTCCAATACAGTGACGGTCATCCGTACTGATCTTACCATCACCGTTATAATCCAGGAACTTGATGTCACCAGGTACAGCATCCGGCTGAATCTTATTACCATTCGCGTCTACATAGCTATCAATCTCAGCCTGAGATTGGAAGATACCTAACATTTTCAAATCCCATGCAGCATTGATCGACTCGCCTATAACCAACGCACGAGCAGTTTCGTAACCATTTGTTGTCGCATTACCCGTATCGTTCGCTTCCTTGCCATTAGCATCCTTGCCAAAAAGGTGAACAATCTTGTTCTTGTTACGATAAAAAGTCAATCCGCTTTCCCAACGGAAATTATCTTTACCGTCTCCATTTATATTAACCGTATTCAAAGATAGTTCGACACCGCGGTTCATCACCTCACCCGCATTAAACTTTGCTTCCGAGAAACCAGTCATATAAGGCAATGAACGGTTCAACAACATATCATTTGTCTTTGATTTATAAACATCGATAGAACCAGAAATGCGTCCGTCCAAGAATCCGAAATCAAGACCGAAGTTTCCTGTTTTAGTTGTCGCCCAAGTCAATTCCTCATTTGCCAACGAATTCTGATAGATATACAAAGAAGATGCATCATACCAAGTATAACCGGAAGCGACTGTAGCCAATGTAGCATAGGCTTCGATACTCTGATTACCGGTCAAACCATAGGATCCTCTCAGCTTTAAGAAACTCAATCCCGGAATTACATTCTGCATAAAATCTTCCTGGGACAATGTCCAAGCTGCAGACACACCTGGGAAGTTAGCCCATTTACTACCTTTTGCAAATCCAGAGAAACCATCACGACGGAAGTTCGCCGTCAGATAATACTTGTTTGCATAGTTATAATTGACACGAGCCATATAACCGACATTCTGCCATTCCTTCAATGTCTTGTTAATCTGCTGAGTCGTTGCCAAATTTTGTCCGTACGAGCCTAATACAGTCGGCAGTTTGAAACCACTATAAGCAGTCTTCAACTGATTCTGATGAGTGGCGTCACGCGTATAACCGAGCATTGCATCCAAATGATTCTTTCCGAAATCTTTCGTATAAGTGAACACATTGTCCATTGTCCACGCATAAGTCTGGTTAATCTCCGATTTACCATTTGCCTCCGCCGTATACTTATACGGATCAGCCAATTCCTCAACTTTTCTCGTATCCAAGAAATACTGGGGATTTACAAACATATCAACATTGTTCGTATTTTTTACAGCATTCATGGTAAACTTATAGCTCAGACCTTTTACAAATGGGAAATCGATCTGTACAAATCCTGTTCCATTTAGGTTATCATATTTCTTCTCACGATCTGTCCACAAATAGGAAGTAGTTTCGGAAGAACTCCAAAACGGGCTGGCGACATTTCCATTTGCATATCTTTCATACCAATCAGTATAGCCATCATAACGTACATACTTATGGCTATAGGGCGACAGCCATGTTGCAGACTGAATATTTGCGATCTGACCAGGATTAGAGGCATTATAATAAGATGCGCGCATACCGACCGTCAACCAGTCTGTAACTTTTGCGTCCATTTTAGCCATGAAAGTCAGCTTTTTATAGTCATCGCCAACAATCAGACCATCCTGTTTCATATAACCGGCCGACAAATAATAATTCACTTTATCGGAAGCATTTCCTGAAATACTCAGATTATAATTCTGAATCTGCGCATTTTGAGAGACCTCATCAATCCAATCAACCCAACCACCAGCATTGTAAACTTCCAGTTCCTCAGCATTCAATAGCTGTGCGGGGTCCAAACCTACGCTCGGATCAATCGAACCGGCAGCAATCATCGCTTCACGACGACGATTCAAAAATTCATTTTGATCCGTTACCATCTGCGGCTTTCTTGTCCAACTCTGAATTCCGTAATAAGCATCCAAATTAACCGTAGGTTTGGAAGAACGACCACGCTTTGTTGTAATAATAATTACACCATTTGCAGAACGTGAACCGTAGATGGCAGCAGAACTGGCATCTTTCAGAACATCAATGGATTCAACATCCGTCATGGCAATTTCGTTGATACTACCATTAAAGATAGAACCATCGACAACCAACAACGGCTTGTTCAAGCTTGCCTCCGAAGGACCTGTAATAATAGAATTCATACCACGAATCGTCATTGAAGCCGTATTATCACCACCGGCATCTGTTGTCGGGGAATAATTAAAACCCGGAATCTTGCTTGACAACGCAACTAAAGCATTCACGTTTGCCAACTGCGTCAACGGAGAATCATCCAATTTAACACTAGAAATAGAGCCTGCCAAATCTTTTTTACGGGATGTACCATAACCAACCACCACAACCTCATCCAATGCCATATTATCTTCCTGCAATTTCACAGTTAAATTTTTGGTATTTCCTACTTTTATTTCTTGTGTCTGGAAACCGACATAAGAAAATACCAATACGGCATTACTGCTACCCGGAACATCTGGAATCGTAAACCTTCCATCACCATCGGTTAATGTACCGATAGTTGTTCCCTTTACCATCACATTTACGCCTGGAAGTTCAAGCCCTCCTGCATCAACCACTTTTCCTGAAATAGAAATCTGGGCAAATGCTTGCAATCCTATACATAGGAAACATAGCAAAAATAGAATTCGATTTCTCATAATCTCCAAACTTATTAGGTTAAACGATATTTATTTTCACAAATGTCTGCCTTTATTATCTTTATAATCATGAAAAAATGATATTTTTCCCTTGCTTTTTGACAGATGTAATAAATTTAATATCTTTGTAAACAGAGATAAATGTAATCTCTCAAGCGAGAAACATTTTATTCTGAAATACTCAAAATAATCACCAAATGGATTTTGATCGCAGTAAACATAATGTCATAAAGTACTTACCGACAAACAATGATGAGAACATCTGGGGAATGTCTATTAACGGCATAGGATTTCAGTCTATTGATCCAAAAGGCAGTTATCCCCTTAAAGGTCACCCAATCGGATATACATTTAATCCCGACCGGGGCAGAATTATTGACGAGTTCGCCCTGGTATATATTGTAAAAGGAGAAGGAACTTTTGCTTCCATCAACTGCTTTGAAAAGAAAATATCAAAAGGAGACGCATTCTTTATTTTCCCCGGACAATGGCATAGCTACCAACCTATCGCCAATATAGGTTGGGATGAATATTACGTAACCTTTCAAGGTGATTATTTTGAAAAATTATTAAACGGAATTATTAATCGCGCAAATCCCATATTTCATATCGGCATGAATGACCAAATCGTCAAGCATTTCGGGGAAATGCTTGACTGTGCCAGGGCACAGAAATCCGGGTTCCAAGCTGTTTTGGCGGGAATTACGATGCATACGATCGGCTTGATCTATTCGATCAACAAAAATCAGGACTGTGGACCGGTTTCTATGCAGAAGATACAGGAAGCATGCGTATTGATGCGGGAAAACATTTACGACAAGTTTACACCGGAAGATATCGCCGAATCCATCAACATGAGCTATTCCAATTTCAGGAAATCATTCAAGCAATACACTGGGATCGCTCCCCATCAATACATGCTGCAACTGAAGCTCAGCAAGATCAAAGATTTACTGAGCAGTACGGAAATGTCGATCCAAGACATCGCAATGAAGCTCAATTTTGAATCGGCCGACTATTTCTCTTACTTTTTCAGGAGCAAAACAGGCATAAACCCACTCTCCTACCGAAAAGAAATCGAAAAGCAGCGGGAAAAAGCCAAGAAAAACTCACACTAAAAGAAGCCCTCAATCAGAAACCCCGTCCAAACTTATGCCATAGCTGTCCTTCCATTTCCTCCCAACAACGCAAAGTCGAATAGATAAAATCAAAGGAATAACGGGTAAGATAAGCTTGGGCTTCATCTTTCTTGCCTTCCCGAATAAGGACCGATACCTTGTTTTCTATCAGAGGCATTTCGTCGGCAGCCTTCTGCTCGAAAGAGAGGACGGCTGGCTCGATTAATTTACGACCATGCCCCCAACTCACTTGCGCCAAACGGTTTGTACGTCGATAGGTCCAAAGGGCGGCATCAGGACGATATCGTTTATGCCCGCATACCTTAAAGCTTTCAGGGACATCCGTCATTCCGGCAAATAACGGGACACGGGGACTTTCACCCGGATTATCTTCCGACCACCAACAAACGCCTCCAACCTCGTCCGGTAACCAATCTCGGCACTGGATCACAAACGAATAAGCACACCAGACAACCGATATCGTCCGCTGTTTCTCTATCTTCTTTTCACCTCGCTGTGCATTCAGGAATTCAAACATATCATTCGTCATCCAGTTTTGTGCCAACGGGCTTTTATATATCGTATCACGCTCGGTTCCATCTTTATCCTTGATTTTCTTCGTAACCATCATGTCTTTTGTCATATCCCATTCTGTTCCCTCATATGTTTCACGCAGCAAACGGTTCATATCCGCCAAAGAAACATTCTGTTCGGGCTTGACAGACAAAGGTAACTCCTCCATGTCCATCGTCAGGTTCAAAGAAGGAGCCAGCGTTTTCAAAACAAAAAAATCCCGGATGGTAAAAGGCTTCTTCCCCGTTTCATGGATTACTTTCCAGAACTTGAAAGGCTCTTTCCCGTCCCAATACCCTAACTTCCGTGCTTTCTCCTTCAGTCCTTCACTATACATATAATTATCCTTATCCCCGAAATCGACATCGGAAATACGAGGTGTATTGGCCGAAACCGTCACATGGTCGTCCGGTATGCGCCGGGCAACCCATAAAGCCCCCATATCTTCCGGACCCACACCCGTAATCTCGAAAAACCAAAGTTCCCTCTTATCGGCAACCGTCAGACATTCCCCGCCATCGCGATAACCATATTGTTCTGCCAAGCGTCCCATCAGCAAAACCGCCTCGCGTGCCGTACTGCAACGTTGCAAAGCAATCCCCTGCAAATCTTCGATATGGAACAAGCCTTTCGGACTGCGCAGTTCCTTACGTCCAACGATAGTCGTTTCTCCCATCGCCAGCTGTTTCTCGTTCATACAAGGATAACCAGTATTCAGATAAGCAAATGTATAAGGAACCTGTGGGATAGAACCTTTCAGTTTCACACCCAAACGGTCGTTTTTGCTTTCCGTATGACGGAGATCCCAATAAAGATCGAGTTTTGCGGTATCTGACCAGTTTTGGGCAGGCACAACCTCCATCCAAGTACGAGAAGTCCCATCACACGTCTGCGATGTCATGACCGAACCATCAGTCGTCGCCAATTTGCCGGCAGCGATACTCGTACAGCTTTCGTTCGGATTCGTTAATTCCACTACGCGCTCCTGAGCAAAGAGAGACACCACAGCACAACAAAGGCATATGAACGCTGTATATACTTTTTTCTTCATTTTCCTTTAAAGTTTTTTACTTAATAGGACAAAAATAATCAGTATACGCAAATGCCTCCCCTTATTTTTTGATATTATTCATTATTAATTTGACAATCGACAACCGTACCACGTTTGAATACGATTTACAAACTGCCCTCCCGATATAAATAGGATTAGTAGTGCATGTATTTGGAATTAAAACAAAAAAAGCCGATAACGCAAGTCCAAGTATGATTTGCATTATCGGCGCGATTATGTTGTGATAGCTTTTATCTTCCCTGGCGCTTACGTTCAAGTTCGTCAAGGATGATTTTGCGCATACGCATGCTGTTCGGGGTGATTTCTACATATTCATCGCCTTTGATATATTCCAAAGCATCTTCCAGGCTGAACACCGTAGGAGGAGCCAAAGACACTTTATCATCCGAACCGGAAGCACGCATATTCGTCAGCTTCTTCGACTTCGTCACGTTAACCACCAAGTCATTGTCTTTCGTATGCTCGCCAACAACCTGTCCGGCATACACCTCATCGCCTGGAGCAATAAAGAAACGTCCACGGGATTGCAAGTTATTCAAAGCATAAGCATAGGCAGTACCTGTTTCCATCGCGATGATAGAACCATTCGTACGGCGTTCGATCTCTCCCTTCCACGGCTGGTATTCGAGGAAACGGTGCGCCATGATCGCTTCACCAGCTGACGCAGTCAAAACAGCATTATTCAAACCGATAATACCACGGGAAGGAATCGTGAATTCCAGATGCATACGGTCGTTCTTGCTTTCCATCATCGTCATTTCACCCTTGCGCTTGGTTACCATATCGATGATACGGCTGGAACATTCTTCCGGCAGATTGACCGTCAACTGTTCGACCGGTTCGCATTTCTCACCGTCGATTTCCTTGATAATGACCTGCGGCTGACCAACCTGCAACTCGTAACCTTCACGACGCATGGTTTCGATCAGGACAGACAAGTGGAGAACACCGCGTCCATACACCAACCAAGAATCGGCAGAATCTGTCGGAACCACTCGCAAGGCAAGGTTCTTGTCCAGTTCTTTCATCAAACGATCATATATATGGCGAGATGTCACGAACTTGCCATCTTTCCCGAAAAACGGAGAGTTATTGATCGTAAACAACATAGACATCGTCGGTTCGTCGATAGCAATCGTCGGCAGCGGTTCCGGATCATTGGCATCGGCAATCGTTTCACCGATTTCAAAACCTTCCACACCGATAATCGCACAGATATCGCCGGACTGGACAGCATCTACTTTCGTACGCCCCAGCCCTTCGAACACGTCGATTTCCTTGATCTTCGATTTCACCATCGAGCCATCACGCTTGCAAAGCATGATCTCCTGTCCTTCGCGCAGTTCGCCACGATGCACGCGCCCCACAGCGATACGGCCTACATACTTGGAATAGTCCAACGAAGTGATCAACATCTGGGAAGAGCCTTCCAATACCTGGGGTTCCGGAATATACTGGATGATAGCATCCAGCAAAGCGGTAATATCTTCCTTCGGCTCTTTCCAATCTTCCGACATCCAACCCTGCTTGGCAGAACCGTAGATCGTCGGGAAGTCGAGCTGTTCCTCCGTTGCATCAAGACTGAACATCAGGTCGAACACCATTTCCTGCACCTCTTCCGGACGACAATTCGGCTTGTCTACCTTATTAATGACCACAATCGGTTTCAAGCCTAACTGGATAGCCTTCTGAAGCACGAAACGAGTCTGCGGCATCGGGCCTTCGAAAGCATCGACCAGCAACAAGCAACCGTCAGCCATATTCAATACGCGTTCCACTTCACCTCCGAAGTCGGCGTGTCCCGGAGTATCGATAATGTTGATTTTATAACCTTTATAATTAATAGATACATTTTTGGCAAGGATCGTAATCCCTCGTTCGCGTTCCAGGTCATTATTGTCCAGGAACTGATCCGGCTCTGCCTGTCCTTCACGGAAAAGCTTACCGGCTAATAACATCTTATCCACGAGCGTTGTCTTACCGTGGTCTACGTGCGCGATAATCGCGATGTTTCTAATCTTTTGCATTGAAAACTAATTTATTGGCCGCAAAATTACAATAAATTTGCGAGAAGTATATGACATTGACACTTCAAAATAAAAAAAGATACATAAAAAGATTTGTCAATCAAAAATGAATCCCTACCTTTGTCCCCGCTTAGATAACATAGTATTAATTTATTAAAGTACACAAGAATCATGTTTTTAGATTCAGCAAAGAAAAAAGAGATTTTCGAAAAGTATGGCAAGTCTGCAACCAACACAGGTTCTGCAGAAAGCCAGATCGCACTGTTCACAGTTCGTATCGCACATTTGACTGAACACTTGAAGGCTAATCACAAAGACCATAGCTCTGAAAGAGCTCTGAAAATGTTGGTAGGTAAGCGTCGTCGTTTACTGGATTACCTGATCAAGGTTGATATCGAAAGATATCGTGCTATCATCAAAGAGCTTGGCATCAGAAAGTAAGAAACAATTTCTTCGCAAGAAGTTCAAAAGGATGGTCTCCACGGGGGTCATCCTTTTTTCTTTTACTAAACGCATTTGTTTAATGAAAATTTAATGTAATTTTGCGCCGTTCTGTTACAAATTAAAAGATTCAATAAACAATAAACATATAATGCTCATGGGAAACAACAAAATCATAGGAGCTAAAATCAAAAGCATCCGCGAATCCAAACAACTTTCCACCCAGGAAGTATCCGAACGCTCAGGTCTGAGCATCGAACAAATAGAACGTATCGAGGGCAATATAGACTTTCCGTCTCTCGCCCCGCTAATCAAGATAGCCCGCGTATTAGGCGTACGCCTGGGCACATTCCTGGACGATCAGTCCGAACTGGGCCCCGTCATTTGCCGCAAGAAAGATAGCAATGACACGAACAGCATCGGTTTCAGCAACAACGACAGCAAGGCACGCAAGCACATGGAATACCATTCGCTGTCACAAGACAAGTCGGGCCGCCATATGGAACCGTTCCTGATCGATGTCGCTCCGAGTGAAGACGGAGTGGATTTCGTACTTTCCACACACGAAGGGGAAGAATTCATCTATGTACTGGAAGGCATCCTCGAAATCAACTACGGCAAGAATACCTATATCCTGGAAGAAGGCGACAGCATCTACTACGATTCCATCGTCGCCCACCACGTACATGCCGCTGCCGACAATACGGCGAAAATCCTCGGAGTCATCTACACCCCCTATTAATCTGCCGTCTCTATGGAAATACAATTACAAGACAGGACGCTCGGCCAGTGGATGGAACATTGGGCCGAGACGACCCCCGACAAGGAATATCTGGTATATTCCGACCGCGACCTCCGTTTCACCTGGAAGGAATTCAACGAACGTGTAGACCGGATGGCGAAAGGCATGCTTTCGATCGGGATCAAACATGGCACGCATGTCGGTATCTGGGCGACCAATGTCCCCGACTGGCTTACATTCCTGTATGCTGCCGCCAAGATCGGAGCAGTGGCCGTTACCGTCAATACCAACTACAAGCAGAGCGAACTGGAATTCCTGGTCGAAAACGCGGATATCCATACATTATGCATTACCGACGGCGTGTTCGACGGAAGCTATGTCGACATGGTATACACCATGCTGCCCGAACTGAAGGAATCACAACGCGGCTACCTGAAAAGCAAACGTTTCCCGGTTCTGAAGAATGTAGTTTACATCGGGCAGGAGAAATACAGAGGAATGTACAACACTCCCGAACTGCTGCTTTTAGGCGAAAACGTCAGTGACGAGACATTGGTGGAAGCCAAAAAGCTGGTGACCCCGCACGACGTCGTAAACATGCAATATACATCCGGCACGACCGGCTTTCCAAAAGGGGTCATGCTGACGCACTATAACATTGCCAACAACGGATTGTTGACAGGAGAACACATGAAATTCACGGCAGACGACAAACTATGCTGCTGCGTGCCTCTGTTCCACTGCTTCGGTGTCGTGCTCGCCTCCATGAACGTCTTGACGCATGGATGCACACAAGTCATGGTCGAAAAATTCGATCCGCTGGTCGTACTCGCCTCCATCCACAAGGAACGGTGCACGGCCCTTTACGGCGTTCCGACCATGTTCATCGCCGAGCTCAATCACCCGATGTTCAGCATGTTCGACCTGACCTCCCTCCGCACCGGCATCATGGCAGGCTCCCTTTGCCCTGTGGAACTGATGAAGCAGGTGGAAGAAAAAATGTTCATGCGCGTGACCAGCGTATACGGGTTGACGGAAGCATCGCCCGGCATGACGCATTCGCGCATCGACGATCCGGCGGAAGTCCGCTACAATACGGTGGGCCGTGACTACGAATTTACCGAAGTCCGCGTGATCGATCCGGAAACGGGAGAAGAATGTCCGGTAGGCGTACAAGGTGAAATGTGCAACCGGGGTTACAATACCATGAAAGGCTATTACAACAACCCTGCTGCGACAGCCGAAGTCATCGATAAAGACGGCTTCCTGCACAGTGGCGACCTGGGCGTGAAAGACGAAAATGGCAACTACCGCATCACCGGACGCATCAAGGATATGATTATCAGAGGAGGAGAAAACATCTACCCCCGTGAGCTGGAGGAATTCCTCTATCACCTGAAAGGCGTGAAAGATGTGCAGGTCGCTGCCGTTCCCTCCAAGAAATACGGGGAGGAAGTGGGAGCCTTCATCATCCTGCACGAAGGCGTCACCATGACGGAAGATATCGTCAAGGACTTCTGCCGCGGGAAGATCGCCCGGCATAAGATCCCGAAGTATATATTCTTTGTCGACACCTACCCCATGACCGGTAGCGGAAAGATCCAGAAGTTCAAACTGAAGGATTTAGGATTGAAGTTATTGGCCGACCAGGGAATCACTCCGGTATGATTTTTTTTACTACCTTTGCAGCATTAACATTTTAGTATCAATTTATGTCACAATTATTTCCAACTAATCTGCCTTATAAAGTGGCAGATATGAGTTTGGCTGAATTCGGTCGTAAAGAAATCGAGATCGCCGAACACGAAATGCCGGGACTTATGGCACTTCGCAAGAAGTACGCCGATCAGAAACCTCTGAAAGGAGCTCGTATCACCGGCTCACTGCACATGACGATTCAGACCGCAGTGTTAATCGAAACATTAGTTGCGTTGGGAGCAGATGTTCGCTGGGCAAGCTGCAACATCTTCTCTACACAGGATCATGCTGCCGCAGCCATCGCTGCCGATGGTGTTCCCGTTTTCGCCTGGAAGGGTGAAACACTGGAAGAATACTGGTGGTGTACCGACATGGCGCTCCGTTTCCCCGACGGCAAAGGTCCGCACATGATTGTGGATGATGGTGGCGACGCATCCCTGCTGGTCCATATGGGTTACCGGGCAGAGAACGATGCCGAAACGATCAACCGCAAAGGTGGCAATCACGAAGAACAGGTTATCCTGGATACCTTAAACCGTATCCTGGCTGAAGACAATACCCGTTGGCACCGCACGATCGCCGAAATGAAAGGTGTCTCCGAAGAAACGACTACCGGCGTACACCGCCTGTACCAAATGATGGAAAAAGGCGAACTGCTGGTTCCGGCCATCAATGTCAACGACTCCGTTACGAAATCGAAATTCGACAACCTGTACGGTTGCCGCGAATCACTGGCCGACGGCATCAAGCGCGCTACCGACGTGATGATCGCCGGTAAAGTCGTGGTGGTTGCCGGATATGGCGACGTAGGGAAAGGCTGTGCCCACTCCATGCGCTCTTACGGAGCCCGTGTCCTGATCACGGAGATCGACCCGATCTGCGCCCTGCAAGCCGCCATGGAAGGCTTCGAAGTGACAACGATGGAAGAAGCCGTCAAGGAAGGCAACGTTTTTGTCACGACCACCGGTAACTGCGATATCATCACCATCGAACACATGGCCCAGATGAAAGACCAGGCCATCGTTTGCAACATCGGCCATTTCGACAACGAAATCCAGGTCGACAAGTTGGTGAACTATCCGAACATCCAGCACACCAACATCAAACCGCAGGTTGACAAGTACACGTTCCCGACAGGCAACTCTATCTTCCTGTTGGCAGAAGGCCGCTTGGTGAATTTGGGTTGCGCGACAGGCCATCCTTCCTTCGTAATGAGCAACTCCTTCACAAATCAAGTCTTGGCCCAGATGGATTTATGGACAATGCCTTACGAGGTAGGTGTCTACCGCCTGCCGAAACGTTTGGACGAAGAAGTTGCCCGCCTCCACCTGGAGCGCATCGGCGTCAAACTGTCCAAGTTGACACAGAAGCAAGCCGATTACATCGGCGTACCGGTCGAAGGACCTTATAAGGCCGAACATTACAGATATTAATATATCTGAGGGTGTGCTCAAAAGTATGAAGGCTTTCGGCACACCCTCTTTTTTATTTTGTAGATATGCAAAAAAGACACGCTGACAGACAACTATATTTCAACGAACAAAGTATTACGACACAAAAATATGTAATACCTTTCATTGAAAAACATAAACCGATTACGGCAGATTCCCACATTCTCGAAATCGGTTGCGGGGAAGGAGGAAACATAAAGCCCTTTCTGGATCTCGGTTGCCAAGTGACCGGCATAGACATCAACGGAGGCCAGATTGCAATCGCAAAAGAAATCTACAGCGTACATCCCAACAACAGAAACTTGACATTGATCTGCGAGGATATCTACAAAGTAACCGAACTGCACAACAAGTTCGACATTATCATCATCCGGGATGTGATAGAACACATCCCCAACCAAGAATTATTCTTGCCTTTTATAAAGAGGTTCTTAAGTCCTCACGGTATTATTTTCGTAGCCTTTCCACCCTGGCAAAATCCATTCGGAGGTCACCAGCAGATTTGCAACAACAAGCTCCTAAGCCATTTGCCCTGGTTCCATCTATTGCCCCGTCCCGTATATAAAAAAGTGCTGGAATGGGGGAATGTCAATCCCGGAGGACTTTTGGAAATCAAAGATACCGGCATTTCATTGGAACGTTTTCTCTCGATCGTGCACAAAGAAAAATACCGGATAGTCGAAGAAGTCCTCTATTTCATCAACCCTAATTACGAAACAAAATTCAATCTCCGTCCCCGCAGACTATGGAGATTCCTGAATATCCCGTATATCCGTAACTTCTATACAACCTGCGGATATTACATCTTAAAGAATTCATAAATATGGCAACATCCCATTTATCCCTTATCATCCCTGTCTACAACCGTCCCAACGAGGTAGAGGAGTTATTGGACAGCCTTACACGGCAGAGTGAAACAAACTTCGAAGTCGTCATCGTCGAAGACGGCTCGAAGGAGACTTGCCAGCATGTAGTCGAAGCTTTCAAAGATAAGTTGGATGTTTCCTATTCCTATATTCCTAATGGCGGTCCGGGCAATGCCCGTAACTACGGGGCGAAGCAGAGCAAAGGCGATTACCTGATCGTTCTCGATTCAGATTGCATCCTGCCTCCCGACTACATCAAATCGGTAAACAAGGAACTGAAGGAAACCGGGGCGGACGCTTTCGGAGGGCCGGACAAGGCCTCTGACAGCTTTACGGACGTGCAGAAAGCCATCAACTACTCCATGACCTCCTTCTTTACGACAGGCGGCATTCGTGGCGGAAAAAAGAAGATGGATAAGTTCTACCCCCGCAGCTTCAACATGGGAATCCGGAAAAGCACCTACGAAGCGTTAGGCGGCTTCTCCCCCATGCGTTTCGGAGAAGATATCGATTTCAGTATCCGCCTGTTCAAGAACGGCAACAAAGTATGCCTGTTTCCCTCGGCCTGGGTATATCACAAGAGACGTACGGATTGGCACAAGTTCTTCCGCCAGGTTTATAATTCCGGCATCGCCCGTATCAATTTGTACAAGAAATATCCGGACTCGCTTAAACTGGTACATCTATTGCCGGCGGCCTTTACATTAGGAGTACTCTTTTTCCTGGTCGGAAGCCTCTTCTGCACTTGGAGTTTATTGCCGCTCGGACTTTTCTGTTTGCTTATCTTTGCGGATTCTTCGATTCAGAATAAAAGCATCAAAATCGGCTTCCTGTCGATTATCGCCTCCTTTATCCAACTGTCAGGATACGGTTGTGGATTTTTAGATGCTGCCTGGAACAGATTGGTTCTGAAGAAAGAGGAGTTTTCAGCATTCCAGAAAACGTTCTACAAATAAAAAGACTCCCAAGGCCATTGTCATGACAACCGTCTTCATCCCATACGAACATTGACTTCATCGGGATAAAGACGACCGTCAAAAGTGATGCTTTTGAACAATATCAATTTTTACTCTTTTTCCAATATTTCCATCCCGACCAACCGATCGCAGCGATCAGCAATAACAAGATCAGGAACGAACTGTAGGAAGAAACGTATGCAGCCGTCACATAACCGGACGGACGGAACTCGAATACGATCGTATGTTCGCCTGCCGGAACACGCATGCCACGCAATATCCAGTCCGCACGGAAATGAGGCACTTCCTTACCATCGACCGTAGCCTTCCAACCCGGCTGGTAATATACTTCGGAGAAGACTGCCAACTGCTCTTTATCCGCTTTACTCTTATAGGTCAGACGGTTCGGACGGTATTCCTCCAACACGATCGTTGCGGTCGAATCTTTCTGCGGGACAAATCCTTCCAGCTCTTTCTGGAAACGTTTGTCCACAACCGCCGTCTCCAGCGGATCGATCGTATTCAAGGCTTCTATCTCGGCATCCGCATTGTCCACCATATCCAGCTTGTCTACAAACCAGGCATTCCCGAATGCATACGGATTCTTCAACGGTTGCTGTTCGGGGTTATAGATGACATAGCGGGTATTCAACATATTCAAGGTAGGACAGGCAGCCAACGCAGACATCACGTCTTCGGCCGTCTGTGCCTTCTGCAAAGCACCGATAATCCCACGCAACTCACCGTCCAGCCGATGGTCGATCAGCTCCTGGTAACGGCGTAGCTTGACGGCATGATACCCTCCGATAGAATGATGGAAATAGGAAGTATTCGTTTCCTGCCACGGGTTATTGATGTTCAACACACGGAAAGTCGAACCCGTATCCTGCAAAATCACCTTGTCGGCAACCGTTTCCTTGTACATCTCCGCCGGCTGCTGCTTGACGAAATTACTGTCATTCAGATAACGACGATCCACCGTCCAAAGATCAATCAAAATAAGGACTGCCACCCCTGCACTTACGAAAGTCGCCGCAGTCTTCTTGTTCTTCGCCTTCCAGAACCAGACAAGCAACCCGGCTCCCAACAGGATGAAGATCAAAGACCGCAACGCATCGGCCGAAGCCAGCGAAGCACGGTCCATCAACAAGGCCGTGTAATACCACTCCGGAACCTGGCTCTGGAACTGCGCATCGTATGCAGACCGGAAATCCAACAACAAGGAAGGCATCAGCCAAAGGATCACACAAAGTCCTCCAGACAGCCCCAAAGCCCAAAGGAATCCTTTTTTCAAACGAGCCTCCTCCACTTTTTCGGTCAAGATTTCCCGCAACCCCCAAATAGCGACGATCGGAAATACCAATCCCGGTATCACCAACGCCATCTCGACTGTACGGAACTTATTGTACAAAGGCAAATAATGGAACATCAGGTCGTTGAAAGAATCGAAATTACGTCCCAACGCAAGGAATGTCAGGAACACCGATCCAGCCAGCAGCCACCATTTCATAGGATTCCGGATCACGAACATCCCCAAGACGAACAGGAAGCAGACCAACGCCCCGAAATAGACCGGCCCGGAAGTGAATATCTTATCTCCCCAATAGGTATAGGTCTGTACTTCTTTCCCCACCTGGGCCCCGTTTTTCTTCAACTCCTTGTATAGCTCGGAAGAGCTGTCCAACGTTCCTCCCGAACCACCGCCATATACATTCGGCACAAGAACGGTCATCAACTCTTTCCAGCCGTAACTCCATTGAAAAGCATAATCCTTATCCAAGCCGGTGGAAGCCTTCTCCACTTTGCCCGAAACATCCGGTTTCGGCGTCAGCTCCGAAGCGCCACGGATGGAGTGCTGCCCCAGATCCCAATTGGAATACATCCCCTGCGCGTTAGGCAATACGGCCAATATGACGCAAACGGCCATAATCAGGGAGGTCTTCAACCATTCGCCATAGGCTTTCTCCTTGATCTTTCTGACCGCATATCCTACATAGATCAGCAGGCAAAGCAGGACCAGATAATAGGTGATCTGGATATGCCCGTTCGCCAAGGATAAGGCTACCCCCAACAGGAACAAGACGGCTCCCCACAGATAGGAGCGCCTGAAAAGCAATGCCATACCGGCCAACGTCACCGGCATATAACCGATCACATAGGCTTTCACGATATGCCCCGCCTCGATAATAATGATATTATAGGATGCGAATGCAAAAGCGAATGCCCCGGCAATCGCGAGCCACCAGTTTACTCCCATGACGCACATCAGCAGGTAGAAACACACTAACCCGGTAAAAACCATCGCCGCATCACCATATCCCACCTTTTTCAACCAACCATCCACAATCGAATAAGAAGGCATACTCGGTGCGGCCTGCCCATATCCTGTCACATACGGCATCCCTCCGAACATCGCATCCGACCAGACACTGAACTCACCCGGCTGTGCCGTCTCGGCGTATTGATCCATCTGGCTTGATCCCATTCCGGTCGCCTTGATATTATCGCCCTGCATGATTACTTTCCCATCAAACACCGCCGGTGAAAAATAGGTCATCACCAGTCCCAAAAACAAAATCAGGGCAACAACATGTTTCCCCCATTGCTTCAGCAAATCCTTCATATATGTCTCATTAAAATTCATATTCTTTACACCCGCCCCTTCAGGCACTTCGCCGTATAAAAACGGATGGCGAACCAGCCGTGGAGCAAAACCGTAACAAAAGTACCATAATATTTGCACATAATCGCATATCTCTCCCGCAAGGATGCTTTTCTTTGCGTCGTGCTCGTACCGCCGTCCAGGAAGTCGGACAGGGTGAGATGCGTGTTACAGAATGAACGGGCCTGCTTCATGCAACGGATACACCAGTCGAAATCGGCCGAATAGCGATATTGCAAATCATATGACGGGGCAATCGCACGTTTTGGTATGAACGACTGGTGGCAAACCAACATCCCCATCCGGAAACTCTTCCACGAGAGCTTCCGCGGCGCCCTGAGGCGGCGTAGTCCCAGTGACCGCCTTTCCTCGTCCACGATATTCGTCTCCCCATAGATGATATCCGGCAAAGCCTTCCTCTTCTGCAGCTTGGAAACGACCGACTGGACCGTATCGGACGAACAGAGGGTATCGCCGGCGTTGATGAACCAGACATAATCGCCCGTCGCCTTTTGAAGCCCCTTGTTCATGGCATCGTATATCCCCTTGTCCGGCTCGCTCACCCAATAGGCCAGTCCCGATTCATACCGTCTGATGATATCCACCGTCCCGTCTGTCGAACCGCCGTCTATCACGATATATTCGATGTTCGGATAGGACTGGCTCAACACGTTCAACAACGTCTGCTCCACCAGACGCACGGCATTATAGGTAATCGTTATGATTGAAAATGTAGGTTGTAACTGCATAATAATTATGACTATGTTCCATTTAACTTAACAATCCGTCTCCCGCGAATGACTCCGGCAAATTCATCGGTGACCGGTTGTTTACACCACCACATTCCTCCCCAGCCGCATCGTCACGCGTGAGAGGCGGGATTTCTGTTTTGCGAGCAAAGATAACAAAGATATTCGGTCTTCACATGAAAGACAGAGAGATAAATCGCTCACGGTCTTTGCGATCTGCCGAAGCAGGCGGTGTTCGTAGGTTTCCAGCAAAGCCAAATGGAGGGAAGCGGTGATCTGGCGGCGGAAAGAGACGAAGCCCGATCCATGCAGCAGGCTGTCCGGGTCCTCTCCGTAAGGAAGCTGCATCCGGCTCACTTCGAACAAACAGGCCGGCTCCAACCGCTCCCCTTCCGGGCCTGTCCCGCGCGAGAGCATCGCCACGATCTTTTCCATCGACGCCTCCCCGGCCCTGTCGGCATCCAGCAGCAGGACGATCCGCAGCGTATATCCCGCCAGCAACCGGAGATGCCCGGCAGTGAAAGCCACCCCGCAGAGCGCCACCGTATTCGTAAATCCGGCGGCATGCATCGCCAGGGCGTCTTTGTAGCCTTCGGTGACGAAGACGAACCGCCTCTCCCGTATCGCCTCCCCCGCCAGGTCCAGCGCATAAAGCACCCGGCTCTTGCTATAGACCGGACTGGCCGGCGAGTTGATATACTTGGCTCCCTCCTCACCATCCGTCCGCCTGCGGGCCGCAAACGCCACCAGCCCTCCCTTCTCGTCCCGGATCGGGAAGATCAACCGCGACCGCATCTTCCGGTAATCCGCCGGCACTTCCGGAGGAGCGATCCCCACCCCGAAAAGGCGGTACGTCTCCCTCAAAGCCTCGTCTTCCGGCACGTAAGGCTGCAACAGGGAGGCGAACAGACGATTGGCGGCGCCAATCGTCCGAATGGACAATTGAGAATTGACAACAGACAATTGGTCGTCACTGTTTTCATTTGCCGTTTTGTCCGGGGAGCCGGCTGTCCTCTTTCCGGTCGTCCCCTTTCCGTCCGTCCTTTTCTTCTTCCCTGCATAATTGTCTACTGTCCACTCCCTACTGTCAATCGAATACCGTTTCGCCAGCATTCCCATCGCTTCCGTAAACGAACATCCCTCGATCTTCTGCACGAAAGCGAACAAGTCTCCGCCTTCGCCGCAAGCGAAACATTTGAAAAACTGTTTTCCCGGATGGACGTGCAACGAAGGATGCTTGTCTGCATGGAAAGGACACAAGCCGACATATCCCGCACCGCTGCGCTGCAACGGCACATAGGCAGCCACCACTTCCTCGATCGTGGCCACCCGAAGGATTCTCTCTTTCAACGAATCGCCTCTCATAACAACCGGTTTTCATAAGACAGGAACCGTGTCATCGAAACATTGTAGCGGAAACGCGCCCGTCCGGTCGCCCCGTTACGGTTCTTGGCGACCAGAAGATAGCCCACGCCCCGCAGGTCCTCTTTCGTATCCTTGTCGTACAAGATGCCGTATTTCTCGGCCCGGTAGACGAAGATCACCTGATCCGCCACCTGCTCGATCGCGCCGGAGTTACGCAGGTCGCTCAAGATCGGCAGATAAGGAGCCAGGCGCCGGTCGCTGTCGCGGTTCATCTGCGCCAACAGGACGGCAGGCACATCCAACTCGACCGCCATCAGCTTCACCTTCCGCACCACATCGCCCAGGGCCAGATCGGTCGTCTCGTTGCGGCTGCCCCGCGTGTAAGGGATATGGATCAGGTTCAGATAGTCGATGAAAAAAACGTCCAGCTCCCGGCGAGCCTTGCGCGTCATCAGCACGGCACGGATCTCGTCGATGGCGAGCGAACCGCAATAGACGATCCTCAACGGCAACCCCGCCAGCTCAGCCGCCGCTTTCTCCAACAACGCACGCTCCTCGCGGTTCGTCCCCTTGAAACGGATCTTGCCGGCCTCCACGCCGCTCAGCATCGAAAGGATACGTTCCGTCACCTCCTCCTCGCTCATCTCGATGCTGAAATAAAGCGTATTCCGCCCCGCACGCGCCGCCTGAAGCGCCATGTGCAAAGCCACCGCCGTCTTTCCCATCGAAGGCCGCCCGGAGAGCACCGCCAGTTCGCCCCGGTAAAGGCCGCCCGTCAAGTCGTCCAGTTCGTCGAACCCGGTACGCACCTGTATATGTTCCCCTTTTTCGCGTGCCTCCTGGTTACGGAACGAACGCGCCAGGACTTCGCGTGCCACCTCGGCCGCCATCCGGACATCCACGCCTCCGGAGGCGTGTTCACGCAAGCCGTCCATGTCGTCTGTGACACCGGCGAGGAGCTTCATCACGTCGACATCCGGCTGCTGCGCCTCCAGGCCGCGTTTGTTCAGGCTCGCCACACAGCCGCGCAACATCCATTCGCGCTGTACCAGACGCACATATTCGTGGATGTGGCTGTCGTTGCGCACCGCCTGCAACATGGCGCTTAGGAAAGAGACTCCGTTCAGCTCGCCATAAAGCCGGTGATCGAGCCGGAACATCTCCGCCTCGACCGTCGCCATGTCGATCCGTTCGCCGCGCGAGGCCAGCTCGGCAAAGGCACGGAACACCAGGCGCAGCCCCGGTTCGGTAAACATCTCTTCCGTCACCCGTCCGCCCAATTCGTGGAAAGAGGCGGGACGTCCCAGCAGAGCAGCCACCAAGACCCGCTCCGCCGGATACGATTGTACAGCATTCAACCCCATCAGACAGTCTCCCCGGTGTTATAGACCGTCCCGTTCTGGTACATGTAGAGGGCTGTCGCAAGCGACAAACCGTCGCCGCCGCCCCCCTGCGGAGAGCCGTGGCCGTCGGGCTGGGGAGGCGCATCATAGAAGGTCAAGGTGAACTTCGTCATCCTGCCCACCGCCGTGACCGTCAACCATCCTGCCTCGACAAGATGTCCGACAGCCGTAACTGCCATCCTACGTATCAACCCCGTACGCCGTGCCAGTTCCGAATAAGAGGTGATCCACTCGCCTCGTTCACAAGCATAGTCTTTGAAATGAAAGGAGACTTCTCCTTTTTTGAAATAGGCAAAACCCAATATGCACAGGAGCACCTTTGCCTCTTTTTCACACTTGTCTCCCGGCGTAAAAGCAATCTGCATGGCCTGCCGGGAAACTTTCGTATAGCCGCATCTTGCAAAATCGGCCGAAAACGTCATATCCTTTTTCATAATGAACGGATTTAAAATTAAACATTTTTACCCCAAATAAAAACGGTGCAGTCAATAGCACAATATAAACAATTTATTTTCAGCTACTTGTAGAGGTTTTCCGTCAGTTTCGGTTCAATCCTACATCTTAGAATAAATATATTAATATATATATAAGCTCATTAATTTGCGCCCTTTTCAATCGGCATGGGCAAAGGTACGACAGGAAAGGGGCGTTTTGTAATACCCAAAAATGTCGGATAAAAAAGCCGGCGCGGCGCATTGCAAGCGGGTTTACACGTTATTTCCTATACAAATTCCGAAAAAATTCCTGCAAAACAGGCCTCAATTGGTCATACATCCCACATTTGTCATACCAGATGGTCCGTATGGAAGACTCCGCCAGGCCCAGATCGAACGTCTCCGACATAAAACCGATCAGATACCGGGGCCGTACGTCCCCGAATACCTCCATCAACCACAGCGTCTTAAAAATCCCGATCAGAAATTCCGGCTTCGACACCGGGATGCGGTTCTTATACGCTTTCTCTTCTATCCCGAAAATCAGACGATGCAGGTCATCCCCGAATTCCTGGAAGAAATTCTGCGCCACGGCGCACATCCTCTCCTGCTTCCCCTTGGCCTCCTCCGTAAGGAAGAGTGCATAAACGATCATTTCGTACAGCGGATCGGACGCGTCCCGTACCTCTTTTCTGATTTTCTTGTACGAGCGGCAATAGTCACCTTTCCGCTTTTTTTTAACTTGCTCATATGCTTATCTATTTATTGCCTGCAATGCCGGCCGGCCTTTATCCTCTCCCTATCGATGGGAAAAAGTACCCTCTTCCGCATCCGGAAGTACGGTCTTTTGTCTCCCAAGTTCCCTGGTCTTACACGTCAAAGTCCCTTGTTTCGTACACAGAAGTCCCTTGTTTCAAGGCTCACCCAAAAACTGCACGATTGTCTTCACCTGCCGGGGTGTCAACGTCTTCTTCCCTTTCCGCCAACCGTAGCCCTGCAGCTCCGTCTCTAACACCGGGTCTGCCCCCACCCATTTGGACAACCGTTTCCCGGCCGATTCCGGCATCAAATCCGGCCCGTAAAGGACCGCCAATTCCTGCCACCCGTAACTTCTGATTTCGAATTCGTTTACGATCATAATTCCCATCGTTTCATTGTCCTATAAAGATACGGAATAAAAATCAATATTCAATAGATAATCACATTTATATCCTACTTCTTTCTACCTGTTTCCGCACCGATCTTCGCCGATGTTCCCCAATCTGTATTTCTGCCTGTACCGGGACCTTACCTTTGTCTTGTTATCGATAATGAAAAAACAGATTCCGTAAAAGTATTCATTTAAAAACTAATCACGCTTATGTCATTAAACTATCGCTTGGTAAGAAGACCGGATATGCGCAAAGACGCAGCCGAGGGGTCGAAGCTGTACTATGCACAGGTCCGCTCCTTGAAAAAGTTGAAATTCGAAAAGTTCTGCAACATGGTGGCAGTGCGCAGCTCCGCCTTCGTGGGAGATGTGAAACTGGTCATCGACGGCATCCTGTCCGTCATGGAGGAACGGTTGGAAGAAGGGGATGTGATCCAGCTGGGCCGCCTGGGTAACTTCCGGATGGTCGCAGGCAGCAAAGGGGTGGAGAACGAAGCAGACTTCAACACGTCTTTCTTCAATAAGGCGCGTATCGTCTTCTCGCCGGGGACCATGCTGACGCAGGTGAAAAAGAATGTCACATTCGAACATCTCGACCTGGTCCCGGCCGGTGACAAACCGTCTTCCGGAGGCGGGGAGGAGAAACCGGGTGAACTGTAGGCCGGAAGCTAAATTCAAACAGACTAAGAAACTGTTTTGATTTTTCCGCCTGATGATTTGAGAAGTCTTTTTGAGGCAGATCCGTCACTCTGACGAGGAGGATAGACGAGCTATCTGACGAAGAAGAGAGGGGCGGATATGATCGAAAAGACGTTCAAATCATCAGGCGAAAACAACAAGAATATAATTAAAAGGGGCTGTTTGTAAAAAATCAAAACAGTGTCCAAAAACAACAAGAAAATGAAAGCAGAACAGGTTGATTTTATATCGTCATATCTCCCTCTTGCCCGCAAGGCGGGAGAAAGTTTCCGGATCAATCCGATAGTGATCCTGGCACAGGCGGTCATCGAATCGGGTTGGGGACAGAGCGACCTCGCACGCGAGCACCATAACTTTTTCGGTATCACCGCCTACGGCAAGAAAAACGTCTGGTGGAAAGGCGAAGGTATCGAATTGGGTGTCCACTCCCTCCGTTTCCGTGTCTACGACACTCCGCAGGATTCCTTCATGGACTACGCCCGCCTGATCCGCCATGCCTACACCCCGGCGGCCGACGTCAGCAACAACCCGCAGGCTTTCGCCCGTTCCATCTCATACAGCCGTTACATCAGCGAAGTCAACGGCGACAACCGCGAAGCCTACCGCATCTTGCTGATAAAGCTCTGCCGACAGATCGAGAAAATTAAAGATTGAGAATTAAAAATTGAAAAATCCTTCTAATTTATGAAAGTCCTTGAAACAGTACTCAGCTTCTTCCTCACGCTCGCCCAAGTCATCTTTCCCCGCAAGCGTAAACCGTCTCCCAGCGACCGTCCTTGTCCTCCTCCCCAGCCTCTTCCTCCTGTCCCTCCTCTCCCTCTGGAAGGGGGAAACGGAAGTGACCCTGGCCTGCATCGGCGGGATTCTCTCCCTCCTGAAGAACAACCAACCCCCTCCCCACATTCCCAAGAATCCCGACGCCCCTCCCCCTCTTCCCCCGACCACCAGCCACCCTCAGCCGACTGGCTGGGAATCTCAGGCTACACACTGATCGCCTGCGGGGGAGTGGGATGCGTCTGCAGGTGGCTGATGGGGTGAGGTAAAACAATCAAGAGCCGTGTCCTGAAGGCCACGGCTCTTGATTGTTTTCGTTGATTTCTTATGTGTTATGAACAAGACAAATGAAAAAAGGAATAGAGATTAATTAATATACTAATTAGCCCAGGAAAAAATCGCTGATATTTATAGTACACAAGTAGTTTATGAACCATATTTCAAAATTTATTCATTATCTCTACGACTCTATATACATCACTTTCCGAATGCCCATAAGAGATAGGTAAACTTAATGTCGTACGATGTATTTCTTCTGAAATAGGATACTCCCCTTTTAATATACCTTGCATAGCTTTTTGCCTATGAGGAGGTATAGGATAATGAATATCTGTCTTAACTTCATTTTTCAGCAAATACTCTTTCAACATGTCTCTTTTAGGGTGTCGAACATTAAAGATATGATACACATCAAAACAGTCGGAGGTAACTATTGGCTTAATAAAATCTTCCTTTAAACCTTCTATATAAATTTGAGCTAGTTTTCTTTTATGAGCATTTATTTCATCTAAATGTTTTAGTTTGACATTCAATAACGCTGCTTGAATTTCATCCAAACGAGAATTATAGCCAATATAATCATTCTGATATTTGATATTTGAACCATAATTTCTTAACGCTCTAAACACAGAATCAGCTTTTGAATCATTAGTAGTAATAGCCCCAGCATCTCCCAGTGCTCCTAAATTTTTTGTAGGATAAAAAGAAAATGCACCTGTTCCAAAAGTACCAACTTTCTGTCCCTTATATTTAGCTCCATGAGCTTGAGCACAATCTTCTATCAGTTGTAGATTATACTTTCCAGCGAGCTGCATGATAGAAGTCATTTCGCAGGCTTTCCCATAAAGATGAACCACCATTATCGCTTTTGTTTTTTCAGAGATATGTTCTTCGATCTTTAAAGGGTCAATGTTATAAGTACGAATATCTGGTTCTACTAATACAGGTTTCAAGCCACACTGCAATATGGACAAAATGGTTGCAATATATGTATTTGAAGGAACCAAGACTTCACTTCCCTGCGGAAAATCATAAATACGCAAAGCCAGCATTAAGGCATCCAACCCTGAAGCAACTCCAATACAATGCTTGACTCCACAATAACCGGCAAAACTTTCTTCAAAAGTTCTCACCTCTTTGCCCAAGACATACCAGCCACTTTCCAAAAAAGAAGAAAAACACTCCTTATATTCCTTTTCTAAAGACTTATTCGTCCTTCCTAAATTTTCATATTCAATCATAAGGTTCGAAAATATAATCGTTAGGATCAAAAAATTCCGAAGCAAGTACCATCAATATGGCATCTTTACTAAAATGATGCATCGTGTGCCAATCATTCGGATCCAATATCAAACATTTATGAGGTGAATCCAATACAAACTCTTGCTTTTCTACTCCGGTATTATTTGATATCGTACAATGTCCCTGCAAACAAATTGCTGCTTGCATAGTCTTATGATGCCGATGCCCTCCCCTAGTAGAATCATCAACTCCATAAATATAGAAAATACGTTTGATATCAAAAGGTATTACTTTTTCTATCACAGTCAGATTTCCCCTATCATCCGTAAAAGTCTTTAAATCAATTATATGAGCCATTTATTATTGATGTAATAATTTTATATAATGTATTTCTTTAAATCCTCTTCTAACAAAAACTTCCGCAAGATACTTAAAAAATTTCCATCCGGATAAATAATGTTCCATTTTACCTAACGCATATTGTTTTCTCAACTTCACTATCTCTTTCACGTATGGATTAAATAGCAATATAATAGTAGAATCATTCCTCTTATAATAAGGACGAGGAGAAAAATAAAACGGAGTTACAAATACTAATGAATGAAAATGATAAAAAACAAGAGGGAACTGTTTTTCCGTCTCCAATTCTATACCTATTATCTCTTTTCCTTGTTGCTCAAAACGATATTGCTGCATATTCCAAGGAGCGACACCACCACCTAAATGTTGGAGAACGTGCACGCCTTCAAAACGTTCAGGCCAATCATCCAAATATTTTTGATCACCAAAACGTCCATCTTCAAAACGATTATAACACCATTCCAAACAAGCCTTACGCCACCACGTTAGAACTTTACGCCCTTGTTGATTATTCCTAAAATAAACAAATTGAACACAATATATTCCTGTTTTTTCACTTTGATCATATTGAGGCGTATAACGGTGTGGAGTAATTAACACAGACTCGCTTTCATCCATTTCATCCAACAGTATTTGAGGAGAAGCAAAAAAATACAAATCCGCATCAATATAGGTACAATGATCGACATCATAATTATCCAACACATACAAAATCGTTGAAGAAGAACAAGTCCAACAGTATTCTCCCCTACTTCTGGTTGGCTTTACTTTCAATAATTCTTCATCTTCAAACTCTGGCAAGGAAATAACCGTCATATTTGCCAAATAAAGAGATTTTAAAACCGAAAAGCATTCATCATTAAAAGCGAACACATAAAGATGGAAATCTTTACAATGTCGATTCAACGACTCATACATCGCCAATCCTCTGGAGAGATAGCCAGAATCAAAAAGAGTACAGAAATTAAGCATGCGTTTTTAATCTAAAAATATGTCTTAACCGATCTTTAATTCTTGCCCATAAGATCACATATTTAAAATAAAAAATAAATTGTTTTCGAGCATATTCGGATTCTTTAATTTCAATCGGACAAACTAATATCGGTTCTTGCGATAGCTCCACATCAAACTCCTCACTTGTTCCACAATTAGTGCCACTTCCATCACTTCCATTGTGATAAATCAATGATTTACCCGGATACAACGTTAGCTTATCTTCTAAAAAAGCCGATGCATACCAACGTATTGCCCAAGAGCCTATTTCTCCATTAACTTGTCTCTCCAGCATTCGAGTATATGGATAACTTCCTTCAAAATCAAACGTTCTAGTGAGAGACCGTTCTTTCAAACAATGAAGCAATTCACTTCCGTTTGAATTAAACAAATCCCAACCTCGCTTCCAAGTACCCCACCCTAAACAGTCCGCTCCTTTTATGAAAAAAGTATCAGGTAAGCTTTTTTTTATCGGATAAATATATCCATGAACACTTATCACCCGTTCTTCATCTTCATACAAAGACAACGCTTCATTCATAAACTTCAAAAAATAGGGGGAAGTAAGCAAGTCATCTTCTAAAACAATTATCCTTCCAAACTCATTGACAATGGAAGTGACACCATCAATAATATTATTAGCCAAGCCAAAATTCCGATCTCGCTCAATAATACGCAACGATTTAAATCCTGTAATATTTCGAATATAGGAACGAGTTTCTTCCACCCCTTTTTTAGCCGCTTCATTTTTAGGAGCATCAGAGAAAATTATCAAATCACTTTCTGAAGCATATTCATTCTTCAACAATGCTTCAACCGTTTGCTGAGTATGCCACGGCCTGTTATAAGTAAATATAACAATTGGTGCTAATTTCATTTTAAAGTCTCCCGTACACTAATGATTTATCCAAGACGCCTTTTACATCAAATAAAACGGTCGGCTGGTTACGAACGAAGCCAAAATCCAACTGTTTAAACTCATCATGAGCAACAGCTAAAATAATACCGTCGTATTTCTTGATATCCGACATCTGCTCCAACAGTTCGACGCCATATTCTTCCTTTACTTCGTCTCTTAAAGCATAAGGATCATACACATCTACGTCAACCCCGAAATCTTTTAGCTCATCAATAATATCGACAACTTTTGTATTTCGAGTATCCGGACAGTTCTCTTTAAAAGTAAAACCAAGGACCAAAACCTTACTTCCGACAATCTTTATGCCATGACGGATCATCAGTTTAACAGTTTTAGAAGCCACAAAACGTCCCATTTCATTATTAACAGTACGCCCTGATAGTATTACTTGCGGATTATATCCTAAGCATTGTGACTTGTGTAACAAATAATACGGATCCACACCGATACAATGTCCACCTACTAAGCCAGGAGCAAACTTCAAAAAGTTCCACTTTGTCGCGGCAGCATCCAATACCTCTTGCGTATCAATACCCATCTTATCAAAAATAAGAGCCAACTCATTCATAAAAGAAATATTGACATCTCGCTGCGCATTCTCAATAGCTTTACAAGCTTCTGCGACTTTTATGCAAGAAGCCTTAAATGTACCGGCTTTAATTATGGAGCTATAAAGTTCGTTTATCCTATCTGCAATCTCAGGTGTTGATCCAGATACCACCTTCTTTATCGTTGTCAAAGTATTCTTTTTATCACCTGGATTAATACGTTCAGGGGAATAACCACAAAAGAAATCCTGATTGAATTTCAAACCTGATTCCTTTTCCAATACAGGCACGCAATCTTCTTCTGTACAACCTGGATACACGGTCGATTCGTACACAACAATATCACCTTTCTTCAAAACTTTGCCAACCGTGGACGAAGCCCCTAACAAAGGCTTCAAATCCGGAGTTTTAAATTTGGTTATAGGGGTTGGAACCGTCACAATAAAGAAGTTACAATCATGCAATGCTTCTATATCATGGCTTAATTTCAAGCCTATCGCATGATTTGTATCAGAAAGCGATAGCACTTCTTTCAAAGATGAACTATCAATCTCTCTTGTTCTATCACTTCCACCTTGAAGCTCCTTTACACGAGCCTCATTTATATCAAATCCGACAACCGGATACTTTTTACTAAATTCAACAGCCAATGGCATACCAACATAGCCGAGGCCGATTACTGCTATTTTCATATTCTTCATTTATATATGTACAATAGAACCATTCATACTTACATCTGTATAACCATCTGGCATAATAACCTTTTTATCTGCATTCACTGAAAGCCACGCTCCCCACCAACTAAAAGTACTATTAGCAATAATAAAATGATTACATTGGCTCATTAATTTTAGTTCATAAAGTTCATCTTTAAAATTCTCAACAAAAAAACAAATCCCATTAATCGATAGATTTTCTCTACACCAATTTATATCATCTGAAAAAATAAAAAAGGTAGGATTTTCTACATTTTCAGATATATATTTTATTGCCTTCTTATAATAATCTATACTTATAACAGGTTCGTATTGTATCCTTCTAAAATGAATAGCTACTGCGTTCGATTTTTCTATCAAATCAGAATAATACAAATAAGTGTTATTAATTTCAACTTCAAATCTTAAATCTTTTAACAAAACATCTCGATAGGAACTAAAATCAAAATATTGCCAATATCCTTGAAGATACAAATTCTTATCCGAGTAAATCTTAAAAAAACTATTCAAAGTTTCTAAAGGGTATTTTTGATCTTCTTCAAAAAAATCAAATTTATATGCTAAAAGATGCCTTATATAAGGCATCTTCCTTTGTGCAAAGGATAATAATGTATAAAAGCGTAAAGCTGGCAATAATGAAATTGAAAAGTCTCCTAATCTATAAACTCTTTTATATCCATCATTAGCAAATCCCGTTCTTATATCTAATGTAACTTTGCAATCAGTAATCAAAGATAAGACTTTTGCAAAAGCGTAAATAAATAACTGATTGCCAACTCCACCCCAAACTCTTAAAATAATATCCTTCTTTTTCATTTAAATCTTTTTCTTATCGAATACCTTAATTGCCTATAAGAATCAAGCAAACGATTTTTCTCATACAAATAAAAACTTTCTAACACCGCTTTCTTTAACTGGATAGGATCAACAGACAGATTCTGTCCAGTTTTGTAATAAGAAGTAAACAGTGATAACAACAACTCAGCCCTTTTCAAATAAGTATGATTTTCCATAACACATTCATACCCTCCATTTGAAATCTTCTGACGAAGTTCAGAAGATTCCAGATATATCTGAATAGAAGAAATCATTTCCTTTACATCCATAACCTCAACCAGGTGTAAACCATTTACAAATGGAGAATCTTCAGACAGTCTCTCGGATAACAAAAAAGATCTACATGCCATTACTTCAAATAATCTTGTTTCTGTATCCAAATATTCCTCTGAATGAATATTCAATACTATTTTGGCCCGATTTACCAATTGAACCATATCAGCACCATAAATTCCAACTGCCTCATATAGATTACACGATCTTTTTATTTCATCCAGCCACTTTCTTCGTCGACCAAGCATATTTCCAATAAATAAGACATCAATATCTTTTTTTATTCCCTCTATTGGATAATGTGACATTGGATCAAAGCCATTTAATAGAACAGTTACTTTATCTTCTGTCAACCAACCTTTCTCTATAATTGAACGTTTACAGGCTAATGTGTGAACAAAAACATGTTCAAATAAGCCCGAATTTAACAATCGGTCTTGATCTCTATTCCTTGAAACTAATTCAGATGCCCAAAAGAACTTGGGTCTATTGATTGATTTTAATATTCCTATAGGAAAATCATCTCCTCTTTGTAAGAAAAAATAGTCAAAATCTCCTACTTGTTTTATTCGTTGAATTATATCTTTCCTATGTTTTCTATAATCGATAGTTACTAAATCCACACCTAAAGAGAGGAACGCCTTTGCTAAAAAATGTTCAGCCCCCCAATCTTTATTTTGCTCATGTACTGCAATATATAATAATCTCATTTTATCCTTTCAGTTTTTTCCAATAATAGAAAGCATAAGGTAGTACATTAAACTTACCTGTTTTTCTATGTTCAAAACATTTTATTTGATCAACTAAATCTTCCTTATATGGTGCTATAGTTGCATTCTTCAATATCTCGCAAACTTGCATATATCGATCTTTCCAATTCAAATTTTGTTCCGCATAAATACGAGCCTCTTTCTTAAATACCTTTATTCTATCAATATTATTCAAATAATAAATCATCTGTTCTTGAATCGATTTAACTGAAACTTTACATTGAGGCCAAAAATATCCATCACTACGAGCGTACAAATATTCTACGTCCGCGATACGTCCATTTATTCCACTTTGTATAAATTCATTCATTGGAGCATTATCTGGTACAATACAGGGTAATCCACAAGACAAAGCCTCTGCAACAGTTAAGCCTAAACCATCCAATATAGAAGGATAAACATAAATATCTCCCAAATGATACAGTCCTGGCGCAGCAACAGTCTCCGTCCTCACTTCGATATTTGAACTCAATAATATTGATTGATCATACCTTGCTACATAATTATCTAATGCGACTTGAGTATGAATAAGTAATTTTGCCTTATCCTTATAAAAAGCAGGTAATGACAAAAAAGCAGCAATAACAGTATCCGTACCCTTTCTTATCGGATTCATTCCTGCCGAATGAAAGAATGTAATCTGTGATTGTTCACATGATTCTTCAATATTATTAGAGAAAAGATTAATATCTGTACCCCAAGGGATATAAAAACTCTGAGGTAAATCTTTAAACAACCGATAATGACGTTTTGTGTTACATAAAATGTAATCATATATAGCAAAAAAAGGTACTGTTTCTTCAGTATAGTAATCCACATATGTACCAACTTTAATACCTAATTCTTTACACCAAATTACTGGAATCCACCAATTTTGTTCATTAAATAGAACAACATCTATTTGTCGATTTTTAAGCCAATCTATAAAATCTTTTTTTTCTATTCCAGTTGCTCCACAATAATATTTCTTATTTACTTTTCCCCAAGTAACAAAATCACGATCCCATTCTGACTGATTACGAGCATATGATTCTCCACCTCTCGCATATATATACACACTATTGTTTGAATCAGATCGAAGAGCCTCCAAGTATTGTCTGGAAACATAAGCCGCCCCTCGCTCAAACCAAGTCGTTACAATTCCTACATTCATGATAATTTACTTGAGAACAATCTTTTAATTATTTCTGAGATACGAACAGATGTATATCCATCTCCATAAGGATTTTGGGCTTGGCTCATTGCCATATATAATTGATGATTTTCCAATAAAGAAGAAACTTCATCTACAATTTTCATTTTACTTGTCCCTACTAATTTTACAGTACCGGCCTCTACTCCTTCTGGACGTTCTGTCGTATCACGCATAACCAAAACAGGTTTTCCTAATCCTGGTGCCTCTTCTTGGATCCCTCCGCTATCCGTTAATATCAAATAAGATAGCTCCATTAATGAAACAAAAGGCAAATACTCCAATGGATTACAAAAGAATAAATTCGTGTATTTCATTGAAATCGATTCTATCTCTCCAAAAACAGACTCCACAGCTTCCTTAACATGAGGATTCGGATGCATAGGATAAACAAAATCCACATTAGAGTACTTTAATGACAAAGTTTTTATACTTTCACAAATTTGAATAAAAGGTTTCCCAAAGTTTTCTCTTCTATGCCCTGTTATCAAAACTAATACTCTTTCATGTTCTTTCCATTTTGATAATAGCTCAACAGGTATTCGACTCTGCAAAAGAAGATTTTCATTATTGATTTGCAAAGACTTATTTTCTTTTAATAATGAAAGTGCCATGTGCAAAGCATCAATAACTGTATTGCCGACTACTTCAATTTTTGTCGGATCAATATTTTCTTTCAGAAGATTCTTTCTACTCAACTCCGTGGGAGCAAGATGAAATGAAGCAATACGCCCCGTTATCTGTCGATTAATTTCTTCTGGCCAAGGACTATAAATATTATGAGTGCGCAAACCAGCCTCCACATGGCAAACCGGTATTTGAGCATAAAATGCTGCAAGCGATGCGGCCATAGAAGTAGTAGTATCACCATGAACCAATACGACATCTGGTTTAGCCTCTATTAAAACCGACCTCAACTCCAATAATACCCGACTTGTTATATCATATAAATCTTGTCCCGATTTCATAATATTCAAATCATAATCAGGCTTTATTTGAAATATCTCTAAAACCTGGTCTAATAGATCACGATGCTGAGCTGTCACACAGACTTTCACATCAAAAATATTATTATTTTTCTGTAGTGTTTTCACCACTGGAGCCATCTTTATTGCTTCTGGGCGAGTTCCAAATATAATTAGTACATTTATCATATTCAGCTGTATCATGAATGTAGAACTACATATAAATATTTCTTCCAATATCGAATTCGTCTTGAATCATTTATAAACAAAGCTTTAATTAAAGCTATTGATGATTTTAATACATGCATCATTTTAAGTATAAAATACTTAAAATATCCCATATAATAACGACTAAATTTCAAATGACTTTCAACAGAATAAAAACGTGTGATTTTATCAAATTGATTATTTTTACACGACGAGCCATCTTTATGAATAATTTTTGCTTTTGGGCACGAATATGTTTTATATCCTAATTTTCTAGCCTCATTTGAAATAAAAGGTTCCTCACAATACATAAAAAAATTAGGGTTAAATCCTCCTATCTCTTCAAAAACCTTTTTCTTAATCATCATATCAGCTCCACATACATATTGAACTTCTTTGGGTTGATTTGAAAGATTAAAACATTCACAATTATTATTTTTATAATTCAAAACGCCTTTAATTTCGTCAAAAAAAGAAGGCATTTCCATTCTATATGAGCCATTAAAACTCATATCTTCCTTATACAAATTTCCCCCTACAATTGCAATCTCAGGATTTTTCGACAAAAACTCAACCAAAATAGATATTGCATCATTCAGTAAAATAGTATCTGGATTTAAAAAAAACAGATACTTTCCTATTGATTTATAACTACCCCAATTATTTGCTCTCCCAAAACCCAGATTTTCCTCTAATGATATTATCTTTACCTCAGGAAATGACTCCGTAATAACTTTTACACTTTCATCACTTGAATGATTATCAACAACTATTATCTCAAAGCTCACACCTTTTGTTTTTTCTAATATAGAACATATACATTTCTTTAGAAGATCACATGTATTATAACTCACTATAATAACAGAAACATCCATTCTATTTCCTTTTTAAATAAGACATAGATTCTATTAAGATTGTCGATCTCAATAAAAATAGAATTAAAATATATAATATAAAAGACAATAGTATTTTCAAGATTAGAAGTGCATATATATTAGATATAGTTATCAACATATAATTAACCATGCCAAATACGAATAAACTGATCATTAAATACGGAGCAATATCCTTACATATAGATATTAATTTTATCGGCAACTCTTCCTTCACTGAATAATGCCAAAAAAGAATACTAAAAAAATAAACACAAATATATCCTATCACCATATTAAATACACCAAAAGGATATAGTATCCACACAACCAATATTTGAAGTAGTCCAATAAGAATCATACCCGATAGATAAACATCAGATCGAGAATACGTCATCAACAGATTCACATACAGTTGAGACAAATACCCCATTGCTCCCCAAAGACAAAACAATTGAAGAAAAGGAACACTGTCTAACCATTTTTCACCCAATAGAATCAACACAAATTCCTTTGCAACAAATGCTAACCCCAACATAGCAGGGAAAGAAACAAACGCACCAAAGCGAACCATCTTTCGAAAGACAAGAACCTGCCTTTCTTTATCATCCATTACTTGGACCAACACAGGTTGGGCAACACCATTAATCATGCCTCCTATTAGTTGATGTCCCATCCCCATCCATTTCTGACCTTGCGAATAAAACCCCAACTGCTGCGGATTATAGAATTTTCCCAATACTACAGAAAATATATTATTGCTTATCTGTGTAAAAATATTCGTCAATATCAATTTCGAACTAAAGCCAAACATTAACTTAAGCGGGTGTAAATCAATTTGAAATGTAGGTTTCCATGGTGCATAAATAAACTTCAATAATGAACCAATCCCTATATATGTTATCGTCTGAACAGCCAAACCATAATAAGCAAAACCGTTTAATGCCAAAGTAACCCCTATAAATCCTGAACAAATCAACGAAACTATATCAATTTTTGCCCGTTCTTTGACCATCAAGGTCTTAAACAAATAAGCATTTGAAGCGATTCCAAATCCTCCAAATAAAAAACCTAAAAAGACAATTCGGGAAAGACCGATCAATTCCGGTTTATCATAGAACTCTGCGATCAACGGTGCACAAAAGAAAAGAATCAAGTAAAATAAGACTCCCGTCAACGAACTGAACCAAAATACGGCATTATAATCTTCATGTTTGATTTCCTTCTGGTTGGTCAGAGCCGCAGTAAACCCGCTTTCCTGAATCGTCGAGGCAATGGCACTAAAGATAGCAAGCATCCCGACCATGCCATAGTCGGAAGCATCCAAAACACGAGCTAAAATAAGACCGAACAAGGCGTTCAACACCTGTTGTACCCCATTGCTCAGTCCTCCCCAAAAGAGTCCTTTAGCTGTCTTTTCCTTCAGCGTCTGTTCTGCCATCAACTCCAAAATCGTATAATAGCCGAACGCATCTCTTTCTCAAAATACAAATAACCCGGCTGTATACTTGTCTTTAAATTAAATTTTTTCAATTCTGATTCTATAACCTTTTTATCATCATGTAAATGATAAATACAAACTGATCCACCGATTTGTCGTCCATGCTCCAAGATATGAACAGCACCTTCCAATGCTATCCTCTCATATCCTTCTATATTCATTTTCAAAAATAAATTATCAATAGATTTTCCTTCATCTCGAAAGAATGTATCCAATGTGATATTATCCTCATCATCAACATCACTCACATACTTGCGGACAATTGTTATTTTTTCTTTATAGGGAGCAAACGTAACTTCCAATGCCTCAATCCAACTTTCGTCACATTCAAAAAGATAGGCATGATCCATATATTCAATCGTATCAAGTGTGAATATAGCCTCCGCCGCACCAATATCCAATAATGTTTTACCTTTCAACTCTTCATAAGAATCAACATATCGATGTGCCGAACGTTTATCCTGTTCTATCAAAAGTCCTCGATATGCCACTTCGGCAAATGCTAGCATATCTCGTTTGAAATAAAGCTTCCTTCCATTATGGAATACATACGGCAAACCATTCGTATTATCAACATTCACTGTATAATGCTGCTCATCATACTCTTTTTTCCAAACATACGGATATGGGGATTTCTTCTGAACTCACGAGCTATTTTTTTATCTACCTTCCCACGCAATGATAAACAAAGCCATTCTCCTCCAACTCCTTCACATCATAAATGTTCCGGCCATCCAAGATCAGCGGGGTTGCCATCAGTTTTTTGACGGCCGACCAGGAAGGCATCCTGAATTCTTTCCATTCCGTGACGAGCAAGAGGGCATCGGCATCCACTACGGCGTCATAGATGTCTTTGGCATAATGGAGGGTGTCTCCCAAACGGCGGCGGGTTTCTTCCATCGAGACTGGATCGTATACATACACTTCGCAACCGGAAGCCAATAATTTATCAATCAAGACCAGAGAAGGAGCTTCACGCATATCGTCTGTCTCCGGCTTGAAGGCCAAACCCCACATAGCGATACGTTTACCTTTCAGATCGCCCTTGAAATAATCGTCCAACTTGCGGAACAAGATGGATTTCTGCTCTTCGTTGACCGCCTCGACCGCTTCTAGGATACGCATCCGGTAACCGTTCGACTTGGCTGTTTTGATCAACGCTTTTATATCTTTTGGGAAACAGGAACCTCCATAGCCGATACCGGCATACAGGAAACGGTTGCCGATACGGGCATCCGAGCCGATCCCCTTACGCACCATATTCACATCGGCACCGACAATCTCGCAGAGGTTCGCCACATCGTTCATAAAGCTGATACGGGTAGCCAGCATGGCATTGGCCGCATATTTCGTCATCTCGGCGGATGGTACATCCATGAAAATCACACGGAAGTTGTTCAACAGGAACGGACGGTACAAGCGGGTCATCAACTCCTTTGCACGTTCGGATTCGACACCGACGACCACACGATCCGGACTCATAAAGTCCTTGATGGCCGCACCTTCTTTCAGAAATTCAGGATTCGAAGCAACATCGAACTCAAGCGGCAAACCCCGTTTATCCAGTTCTTCCTGGATCGTCTCACGGACTTTACGGGCCGTGCCTACCGGAACGGTGCTCTTCGTCACGACAAGGAGATGTTTGGTCATGTTGCGACCGACGGTACGGGCTACTTCGAGCACATACTTCAAGTCGGCACTACCGTCTTCGTCGGGCGGAGTACCTACGGCGCTGAAGAGGACTTCGACCTCGTTCAGGCATTCTGTCAAATCGGTTGTGAAATGGAGACGGCCGGCTTGCTGGTTGCGGTGAACCATCTCTTCAAGGCCGGGTTCGTAGATAGGGATGATACCTTGTTTCAGGTTTGTGATCTTTTCGGCATTTACGTCGACGCAGAAAACTTCGGTTCCCATTTCTGCAAAACAAGTACCGGTGACAAGCCCCACATAACCTGTCCCGACGATAGCTATTTTCATGATTTTATAATCAAATAAAAGTTACGATTAAGTGTTTCCAAATAAAGTTTCGGATACACAAAGGTCCGTCACTCCCACACAAGGAACAACGAAAACGCCACAAAGATAAGAAATTGGAATCATTACACACCTTAAAATCGAGTTATTTGTACAAAAGGACAATACAGAGATAAAAGCACAATCCCTTTCATTCCATCGACAAACCATTACGATCCGTTTCAATTCCGATGCAAAATAGACGCCAAAGATTTTATGGGCTCAAGGAGAGAAAACATTTTCTTCTTGCCAACCGGCACTAAAAATGAATTAATTGTGTAAATTTGCCGTTCAAACTAAATGACCGATGAGCGTAGTAATTAAAGAAGTTACCAGTAAGAAGGAACTCAAAAAGTTCGTAAAGTTCAATATCGAATTATATAAAGGCAACCCGTATCATGTGCCCGGCCTGATCGAAGAAGAGATGGTGACGTTGGATAAAAAGAAGAATCCGGCGTTCGAAGTGTGTGATGCGATCTACTTTTTAGCATACAAAGACGGAAAGGTTGTGGGACGCATCGCAGGAATGATCAACCGCCGGAGCAACGAGACATGGAACCAGAAATATGCACGTTTCGGGTTCGTAGACTTCATTGACGATGCCGAAGTGGTGGATGCCCTGTTCGGTGCTGTAGAAAAATGGGCGGTAGGACAAGGCATGGAGGCACTGCAAGGGCCGATGGGATTTACCGATATGGATCACGAAGGAATGCTGATAGAGGGATTCGACCAGATCGGGACGATGGCAACCATCTATAATTATCCTTACTATCCGAAACAAATGGAACGTATGGGATATACAAAAGACCAGGACTGGCATGAGTTCAAGATCTATATACCGGACGGAGTACCGGAAAAACATCTGCGTATCGGCGAGATCGTAAAGAAGAAATACGGACTGAAGGTTATGAAGTTTAAGAACGCGAAATCGATCATGCCGTACGCGCAGAAGGTGTTCCGGACATTAAACGAGTCGTACGCGCCGTTATACGGCTTCGCACGTCTGACTCAAAAGCAGATCGACTACTACATCAATATGTACATTCCGATGCTTCGCTACGACCTGGTGACGCTTATCGTCCGTGAGGAAGACGACGAAGTGGTCGGTTTCGGAATCTCGCTTCCCAACCTGTCCAAGGCTATGCAGAAAGCGAAAGGGCATCTTTTCCCGTTCGGTTGGATTTATCTGCTGAAGGCTTTGAAGAGCAAGCCGAAAGTGATCGACCTCTACCTGACGGGGGTCTTGCCGGAATATCAGAGCAAAGGCGTGAACGCATTGCTGTTCAACGACCTGATACCTGTTTACAAGAGTGTCGGAGCTATTTATGCGGAAAGCAATCCGGAACTGGAAACGAACAATGCCGTACAGGCACAGTGGGATTACTTCAAACGCGAGCATCACAAGACAAGAAGAGCATACATTAAACAGTTGAAAGGGAAGAGTTGAAAGGGGAAAGTGATTCTTTATTCTTTTATTCCCAGTCTTTCAATTTTCAACTTTCAATTTTCAACTTTCAATTTTCAAAATGGACGAACTAAATTCAACAATGCAACAGCCGACAGCGTACAACGATGACGATATCAAGACGCTTGACTGGATGGAACATATCCGTCGCCGTCCCGGTATGTATATCGGGAAATTAGGAGACGGTAGTTATGCCGATGACGGTATTTATGTATTGCTGAAAGAGGTGCTGGATAACTCCATCGACGAATATATGATGGGTTACGGTAAAACCATAGAAGTGACCGTCGAAGAAGGCACCGTCTCCGTACGCGACTATGGCCGCGGCGTTCCGCTGGGCAAGGTAGTCGATGTCTCCAGCAAGATGAATACCGGAGCAAAGTACGATAGCAAGGCTTTCAAAAAGTCAGTCGGATTGAACGGAGTCGGAATCAAAGCCGTAAATGCGTTGAGCAGCTATTTCCTGATCACCAGTTACCGGGACGGCGAATGCAAGCGGGTAGAATACAACAAGGCAGTCATCACGGAGGAAGCCCCGATCTGCCCGACGGAGGAGGCAAACGGGACGCTCACCTATTTCATCCCGGACAAAGAGATATTCAAGGATTACCAGTATAAAGACGAATATATCGAGAGTCTGCTGAAGAATTACGTGTTCCTCAACTCCGGACTGACAATTGTCTTCAACGGCAAGAAGTTCCATTCACGCAACGGCCTTGTGGACCTGCTGAACGAGAACATGACGACAGAGCCTTTATATCCGATCGTCCACCTGAAGGGAGAAGACATAGAAGTGGTCATTACCCACAGTAACCAGTACGGAGAAGAATATTACTCGTTCGTCAACGGCCAACATACAACACAGGGAGGTACGCACCTTTCCGCCTTCCGCGAAGCGTTGGGACGTGTCATAAAGGAATATTACAACAAGAACTTCGAATACTCGGACATTCGCGCCGGCGTGGTGGCAGCCATCAGCATCAAGGTGGAAGAACCGGTGTTCGAAAGCCAGACAAAGACCAAGTTAGGCTCGAAAGACATGGGACCGGACGGACCTTCGGTCGGCAAGTTTGTCGGGGACTTCATCAAGAAGGAATTGGACAACTACTTGCACAAGAACGCAGAGACATCGGACGCCCTGCTGCGTAAGATCCAGGAATCGGAGAAAGAACGCAAAGCGATTGCCGGTGTGACCAAGCTGGCCCGCGAACGGGCAAAGAAGGCGAACCTGCACAACAAAAAATTGCGCGACTGCCGTATTCACCTAAACGACACGAAAGGCGACAATCTGGAAGACAGTTGCATCTTCATCACCGAGGGAGACTCGGCAAGCGGTTCTATTACGAAAAGCCGCGATCCGAACCTGCAAGCGGTATTCAGCCTTCGCGGCAAACCGTTAAACAGTTTCGGACTGACGAAGAAGATCGTATACGAAAACGAAGAATTCAATTTGCTACAGGCTGCATTGAACATAGAGGATGGATTGGAAGGCTTACGTTACAATAAGGTGATCATTGCGACCGATGCCGATGTGGACGGTATGCATATCCGCCTACTGCTGATCACCTTCTTCCTCCAGTTTTTCCCGGACCTGATCAAGCGGAACCATGTCTATATCCTGCAAACACCACTGTTCCGTGTACGCAACAAGCAGAAGACCTGGTATTGCTACAGCGAAGAAGAGCGTGTGAACGCAATCGCTGCCGCCGGAAAAAACGCCGAGATCACCCGGTTCAAAGGTTTGGGAGAGATCTCACCGGATGAGTTCAAGCATTTTATCGGAAAGGATATCCGCCTGGACCCGGTAACCATGAAGAAAGAGGACCTTGTGAAAGATATGCTGGAGTTCTATATGGGCAAGAATACGATGGAACGACAGAACTTTATCATAGATAACTTAGTTGTAGAAGAAGACGTTATCAATTGATAATTGACAATAAATTGAGAATATGGATAATACGATAAAAACAGGGGAGGGACAGGAATCAACCGATAATTGTCAATTGTCAATTGCCAGTTGTCCATTAAAAAGGATCGCTCTTTTCCCCGGAACGTTCGATCCTTTCACGATCGGGCACGAATCGCTGGTAAGCCGAGGACTCGAACTGGTGGACGAGATCATCATTTCGATCGGTATCAACGACACGAAACGAACCTATTTCTCACTGGAGAAACGGCTGGAGGCGATCCAAGAGCTCTACAAGGACGAACCGCGCGTACGGGTCATGTCGTACGACTCCCTGACGGTCGATTTCGCCCAACAGATGAATGCCGGGTTTATCCTGCGCGGTATTCGTACGGTGAACGATTTCGAATATGAAAAGAGCATAGCCGATGTGAACCGCAAGCTGAGCGGGATCGAGACATTTATTCTTTTTACGGAACCGGAACATACGCATATCAGCTCCAGCATCGTGCGGGAGTTGCTGCGTTACGGCAAAGATATTTCCCAGTTTGTGCCGAAAGGGACAAACCTTTATTAAAAAATAAAACAATGAAACGAATTTTACTTCCACTCCTTATATTGAGTGTGTTTGCCGCCTCGATGTCGGCACAGCGCGGTAACAACATAGATGCCCGCAAGCTCCAGTTGGCCCTGTATGCCATCTCCAACCTATATGTAGACTCTACAAGCGAAACGAAGTTGGTGGAGGACGCCATCGTCGGCATGCTGGAAAAGCTGGACCCTCACTCTACCTATACGGACCCGGAAGAGACGAAAGAGATGACGGAACCGTTGCAAGGTAACTTCGACGGGATCGGTATCCAGTTCAATATGCTGACGGATACTTTATACGTGATTCAGGTAATTCCCGGCGGGCCTTCGGAAAAGGTCGGCCTGATGGCTGGCGACCGCATCATCATGGTGGACGACACGCTGATTGCCGGCGTCAAGATGAAGAATACGGATGTGATGAAACGCCTGCGCGGTCCGAAGAATACGGAAGTGCGGGTAAAGGTCCTGCGCGGCGGAGTGCCCGACCTGATCGAGTTCAAGATCACACGTGGAAAGATTCCGGTATACAGCCTGGATGCCGCTTACATGGCGGATAAGACTACCGGATACATCAAGCTGAACCGCTTTGCCGCTTCGTCGGCCGACGAATTCCGGGAAGCACTGGAGAAACTGAAGAAACAGGGAATGAAGAACCTGATCCTCGACTTGCAGGGGAACGGCGGGGGATATCTGAATATCGCGATCGATCTGGCCGACGAGTTCTTAGGCAAGGACAAGCTGATCGTTTATACCGAAGGAAACAAACAACCGCGCGAGGAAGCCAAGTCTTCGGCCCGCGGAGGGTTTGAAGAAGGACGTTTGGTTGTGCTGGTAGACGAAACATCCGCATCCGCCAGTGAAATCCTTTCCGGTGCGGTGCAGGATTGGGACCGTGGCGTGGTCGTAGGCCGCCGTACGTTCGGAAAAGGGCTGGTACAGAAACCGATCCCGATGCCTGACGGCTCAATGATCCGCCTGACGGTTGCCCGCTATTATACGCCTACAGGCCGTTCTATCCAGAAACCGTATGTCAACGGCAACCAGGAGCAATACAACCATGACTTGATCGACCGCTACAACCGGGGCGAACTGATGAGTGCGGACAGCATCCATTTCCCTGATTCGATGAAGTACAATACGCTGGAGACGAAACGCATCGTGTATGGCGGCGGCGGTATCATGCCGGATGTCTTTATCCCGGTCGACACGTCGCGCTACACGGATTATCACCGCAGCGTCGTAGCGGCCGGTCTGGTGAACCGCATCGCCATGAATTATCTGGACCGTCATCGTGCCGAACTGAACAAGAAATATCCGAAGTTCGCCCAATACAAGCAGAACTTCAACGTGACAGATGACATAATGCAAGAACTGGTCACACTGGCTAAAGACGACAAGATCGAGTTCAACGAAGAGCAATACAACCGTTCCAAGCCGCTCATCATGCTCCAGATCAAGGCGCTTATCGCACGCGATCTGTATGACATGGCCGAATACTTCCAGGTCATCAACGACGACAACGAAAGCTTCCAGGAAGCCTTGCGCCTCATCAACGACGAACAGCGGTACAAAAAAGAATTGGGACGGTAAACCTATTATCGATAATACTTCCTATATTTGTATTCATCAACGAAAAGAAAGGAACACAAAAGATGGACACAACGATGAAAACGATAGAACTTACTTTGCCGGATTCGGAATTGTCTTTCATTAAGACAATAGCGAAGAAATTCGGATGGACTCTGACAACCAAACACACAAAAACTCAGAAAAGTCTTGATGAAGGCATTGCCGATATCAAAGCTGGGCGTGTTCGCGAAGTTTCTACGGATGAATTAAAACAAATGATGGGATTATGAGTTCATACACGATCCTAATCACTAAACGATTTGAAAAGGACTTGGAAATATGTAAGAAGAGGGGACTAAAACTTAGCCTCCTCTATACTGTAATAGAGCAACTCAAATTGAACGGGACATTACCAAAACAATATCGTGCCCACAAACTAAGTGGTAATTATGCTAACTATTGGGAATGCCATATTAAAGGCGATTGGTTATTAATATGGGAGCAAAACGATGATGAACTCATTTTGATATTAACCTCAACCGGAACACATTCAGATTTATTCTAAAGGATTATGTACTGGACACTTTTTCTGACATTCGTCAAAATAGGGACTTTCACTATCGGGGGAGGATATGCGATGCTGCCCCTGATACAGCGGGAAGTGGTAGATAAAGGATGGCTTTCGAAGGAAGATTTCATCGACCTCTTCTCCGTAGCCCAGTCCTTGCCCGGCATTTTCGCCGTGAACATCTCTATTTTTGTAGGATATAAACTGAAAAAAGTGCCGGGTGGTATTGTTTGCGCTTTGGGAAGCATCCTTCCCTCCTTCTTCATCATTCTGGCTATCGCGCTGTTCTTTACACACGTGCAGGACAACGTATGGGTAGAGAAGGCGTTCAAAGGATTGCGTCCGGCGGTCGTCGCCCTGATTGCCGTGCCTTGCCTGACAACGGCACGTTCGATCAAGATGAGTTACAAAGAGCTGGTTATCCCTATCGCTGCCGCACTGCTGATCTGGCAGGGAGGGTTGTCTCCTGTGTGGATTATTCTGGCGGCTATCATAGGAGGACTTGTTTACGGACTGAAAATAAAGAAAGACTGATATGATCTGGTTGCAATTATTCTATGTATATCTGAAAATCGGGATATTCGGTTTCGGTGGCGGCTATGCGATGCTCTCCCTGATACAGGCAGACGTGGTGGACCGCTACGGATGGATTTCGTCACAGGAATTTACGGATATCGTCGCCATCTCGCAGATGACCCCCGGGCCGATCGGGATCAACAGCGCCACCTACATCGGATATACAGCCATCCACAATGCCGGCTATTCGCCCGCGATGGCCGTATTAGGCTCCTGCCTGACGACATTTGCCGTCTGCCTGCCCTCTTTCCTGCTAGTGCTGGCCATCTCATACGCCTTTGCCAAATTCAGGAACAACAAATATGTAGCAGCCGCGTTCTACGGCCTCCGTCCGGCTACGGTCGGCCTGATTGCGGCAGCGGCTTTGCTATTGATGAATAGCGAGAACTTCATCGACTATAAAAGTTTCCTGATCTTCGGGGCTGCGTTCATCCTCACCTGGAAGTTCAAGATCAACCCGATCCTGATGATTATCCTGGCAGGAATCGCCGGGATAGTTCTCTATTGGTAAATTTTACCGCAAAAGTCAAGACTTTCGTAACAAGAAGTCAGGACCTTCAGAGTAAAAAACCTGGACTTCCACAATCAATATTCAGGGCTTTCTCTCAAAAAACACCCTTATTTCAAGTCAGGCTTTCATCGATAGAAAGTCCTCCTTTGTCGAGGAAACGCTCCTCTTTTTCTAATCTGATTGTGCAGGCTTTCATCCTGTTGTAGTTTTGCTTTCGTAAAAAGGTAAAAAGATTGTCAGGTTACAAAACGAAAGCATCATGAAACAGATTTCTTCCCTACTCCTCTCCTGCCTGCTTCTCCTGCCCGCCGGGATGAATGCGGAGGAAGACGCACCCAAACAATGGACGCTTCGCGATTGTATCGATTACGCCCTGGAGCATAACATCACCATACAGCGGAACCGCATCAGCGCCGAGAGTGCCCAAGAAGACGTAAAGACAGCCAAGGCGGATTTCCTGCCTTCCTTGAGCGGGAACATCAGCCAGCGCGTCGTCAACCGCCCGAACAGTGCAAGAGGCACCATCATCAGCGGCGATAACATCACGACAAGCGAAAGCAAAACCTCGTACAACGGCAGCTACGGCATCGACGCCAACTGGACTGTGTATAACGGCAGCAAACGGGTGAACACCGTCAAACAACAGAAGCTGAACAACCGCATCGCCGAACTGAACGTGGACGAAAGCGAAAACTCGATCGAGGAAAGTATCACCCAACTGTATGTACAGATCCTCTACTCGGCCGAAGCTGTCAAAGTAAACGAATCGACACTTGAAGTAAGCCGGAAAGAGTTTGAACGGGGACAGGAATTGTTCAACGTCGGCAGTATCGCCTCAAGCGACCTCGCCCAACTGGAAGCGCAGGTCAGCAGCGACAACTACCAGCTGGTGACCTCCCAGGCTACCCTGCAGGATTATAAGTTGCAATTGAAACAGCTTCTCGAACTGGACGGAGACATCGAAATGGACCTCTACCTGCCGCAACTGAGCGACAGCAACGTCCTGATCCCGCTTCCCGAAAAAGACGATGTCTACAACACCGCCCTCAGCCTGCGTCCCGAAATAGAAGCAGGAAAGCTGAACGTGGAGAGCTCGGACCTGAGCATCAAGATGGCACGTGCAGGATATCTCCCGACCTTAAACCTCAGCGCAGGCATCGGAAGCACGAATGCCAACGGCAGCGACTTCAGCTTCAGCGAACAGGTCAAGCAGAACTGGAACAACTCGCTGGGACTGACCCTCAGCATCCCCATCTTCGACAAGCGGCAGACGAAAAGTTCCATCAACAAGGCCAAGCTGCAAAAGCAGACTAGCCAGCTGGACCTGCTGGACAACAAGAAGACACTCTACAAGACCATCGAAAACCTCTGGCTGGCCGCCAACAGCGCACAACAGCAATACGTGGCAGCTTCACAGAAGTTGAAGAGCACGGAAACCAGCTACTCTCTCGTCAGCGAACAATTCAACGTCGGCATGAAAAATACAGTAGAATTGCTCACGGAAAAAAATAACCTGTTAAGCGCACAACAGGAAACGCTCCAGGCCAAATACACGGCCATACTGAACGCAGGCTTGTTGCGCTTCTACCAAGGAGAAGAAATCAATTTATTCTGAGACATGACATTAGGGGTGAACCGCTAATGAATATATTCACTCTCTTTTTGTTTCGGAGGATGTGTCAAAATCTCCTTATCTCCGCGCTTGACGCAGGAACAAGGCACTTTTGGCACACCTCCCTTGCAAAAGGGATCGACATCCGGAAAGAAATAAAAACAGATAAAGATATGAACAAGAAGAAACTAATTATCGGTATAGTAGGCGTATTGGTCGTGGCCGGAGGCATCTGGTTCTTCACAGGCAAAACGTCGAAAGGCGGTATCCGGCTCGAAACCGCCAAAGTGGGCCGCAGTTCCATTTCGAACACGGTAACAGCAACCGGAACAGTCGAGCCGGTAACGGAAGTCGAAGTCGGCACGCAGGTGTCCGGTATCATCGACAAGTTGTATGCAGACTATAACGACGTGGTCAAAGCAGGGCAGTTGATCGCCGAAATGGACAAGGTCAACCTGAAAGCCGAACTCGCATCCGCCGAGGCACAGCTGGCAAGCAGCAAAAGCGAATTCGAGTACCAACAGAAGAATTACGCCCGCAACAAGATCCTCTTCGAAAAAAAGCTGATCAGCGACTCGGACTATGAAACGTCCACATACAACTATGAGAAAGCAAAAGCCGCCTACGAACAAAACCAAGCGGCAATGGTCAAAGTGAACCGCAACCTCGAATATGCGACGATCACCAGCCCGATCGACGGTGTCGTGATCAACCGCGCAGTTGAAGAAGGACAGACCGTGGCCGCCGGCTTCGAGACTCCGACCCTGTTCACCATCGCGGCAGACCTGACCAAGATGCAGGTGATAGCCGATGTGGACGAAGCCGACATAGGTAACGTAGAAAATGGGCAACGTGTCTCCTTCACCGTCGACGCCTACCCGAACGACGTATTCGAAGGCACGGTCATGCAAATCCGCCTCGGCGACAGCGAAAGCACCAGCAGCTCTTCTTCCACCTCGACCTCGACGGTCGTTACCTACGAAGTGGTGATATCGGCCGATAATCCCGACCTTAAATTGAAGCCGCGCCTGACAGCCAACGTGACGATCTTCACGCTGGAACGCGATAACGTGCTGACAGTCCCGACCAAGTCACTCCGCTTCGTACCGGATGCCGGGATGTTGACGCAACTAGGCTACATCGTCTCCGAAGCCGGCAAGGAAGCCCCTGCCGGGAAACGTCTCGTATGGATCAAGAACGGGCAGGAGCTGAAGCCGAAAGCCGTTACCGTCGGTTCCACCAGCGGAAACATGATCGAGATAATCGACGGCCTGAACGAAGGTGAAGAATTGGCTGTCGATCTCGAAGCCTCCTCCATTACTCCGGCAGCCGAAGCCGAAACGGAAAGAAGCCCGTTCATGCCGGGCCCTCCGGGAAGCAATAAGAACAAGAAGAGTGCCAAGTAGGGGCAGGCTTTATATATCTGCCCTCCAAACAAGGAGTACAACAATATGAAAGAGATAATCAAATTAGAAAACATCAAGCGTGACTTCAAGGTCGGAGACGAAACGGTCCATGCCTTGCGTGGCGTCTCCTTCACGATCTACGAAGGCGAATTTGTCACCATCATGGGGACATCCGGCTCAGGAAAGAGTACCCTGCTGAACACGTTAGGTTGCCTGGATACACCGACCAGCGGAGAATATTACCTCGACGGCACATCGGTCCGCACGATGGGTAAGAACGCCCGCGCCACCTTGCGCAACCGCAAAATCGGGTTCGTCTTCCAGAACTACAACCTGCTGCCTAAGACGACAGCGGTCGAGAACGTGGAGCTGCCCTTGATGTACAATCCGTCCTACAGTGCAGCCGAACGACACAAGAAAGCAGTCGAATCGCTGGTTGCCGTAGGTCTGGGCGACCGCCTGATGCATAAGAGCAACCAGATGTCCGGCGGGCAGATGCAGCGTGTCGCCATCGCCCGGGCGCTGGTAAACGACCCCGCCGTCATCCTCGCCGATGAAGCGACCGGAAATCTCGATACCCGTACCTCTTTCGAGATACTGGTTCTTTTCCAGAAACTGCATGCCGAGGGACGTACCATCATATTCGTGACCCACAACCCGGAGATCGCCCAGTACAGCAGCCGCAATATCACGCTGCGCGACGGGCATGTCACTTCCGACACAGTCAACCGGAACATCCTGAACGCGGCAGAAGCGTTGGCACGGCTACCGAAGAATGACGATTGATCTTGCCACCCTTCCGCGGGTGCCCCTTTATGCGAATACCGGAATCATCCGATATAAGCGGAAGGAGGCAAAGGTGTTTAAAGAATCACTTATAAAACAACAATAACAATGAACGGAACAAACCTAATAAAAATAGCCGTCCGGGCACTCGCCAATAACAAATTGCGCGGCTTCCTCACGATGCTGGGCATCATCATCGGCGTGGCCTCCGTGATCACGATGCTTGCCATCGGACAAGGCTCGAAGCGAAGCATACAGGCTCAGATCAGTGAGATGGGTTCCAACATGATCATGATACACCCGGGCGCCGACGTGCGTGGCGGTGTCCGGCAGGATGCCTCCGCGATGGAAACCCTGAAACTACAGGATTACGAAGACATTGTGGACGAAACACGCTTTGTCTCGGCCGTTTCTCCTTCCGTCAACAGCAGCGGGCAAGCGATCTACGGCGCCAACAACGCCCCGACCACGGTCTACGGCATCAGTCCTGACTACCTGGAGATACGACGCTACAAAGTCGAGGACGGCGACATGTTCACCGAACAAGATATCCAGACAGCCGCCAAAGTATGCGTAGTCGGCAAGACCGTCGTCGATAACCTCTTCCCCGATGGTGGCAACCCGGTAGGCAAGGTCATACGTTTTCAGAAATTACCTTTCCGCATCGTAGGCGTGCTGGAAAGCAAAGGATACAACAGCATGGGAATGGACCAGGACGACCTAATCTTAGCTCCATACACAACTATTCAGAAAAAGGTCCTGGCCATCACCCATCTGCAAGGCATTACCTGTTCGGCCCTCAAGGAGGAATACACCGACCAGGCCATCGACGAGATTTCTGAAATACTCCGCCGCAACCATAAGTTGAAGGAAAGTGACGATGATGATTTTACCATCCGTAGCCAGCAGGAGTTGAGCACGATGTTGACAAGCACTACGGATATGATGACCGTGCTGTTGGCGGCTGTGGCGGGTATTTCGCTCCTCGTAGGCGGTATAGGGATCATGAATATCATGTACGTCAGCGTGACGGAGCGTACACGCGAGATCGGCCTCCGTATGAGTATCGGGGCAAAAGGCATCGACATCCTGGCACAGTTCCTGATCGAGTCCATCCTGATCAGTGTGACAGGCGGTTTGATAGGTGTAGTCTTTGGAGTGGGCGCGGCCCTTGTCGTGAACGGAGTCGCCCACTTTCCGATCTACATCCAGCCCTGGAGCGTCGTCCTCTCGTTCGCCGTATGTACCGTCACGGGTGTATTCTTCGGATGGTATCCGGCCAAAAAGGCGGCACAGCTCGACCCGATAGAGGCAATACGTTACGAATAGCAGGCGGGAAGCATCGAGGGAAGAAGACGCTCTGCGTCAAGCATGCCTCATAGGTATGAGGCAACGTACCTCAAAGATATGAGGCAACGTACCTCAAAGATATGAGGCAACTCACCTCATAGGTACGAGGCAATATACCTCATAGCTATTAGGCATGCTCGACGCAGAGCCTCTTCCATGACCGATGCCGCCTGGCGTTCGACAGAGAAACAACACTTCTTCCATGCCCGATGCTTCTCTGATATATAATAAACAGTATCTTTGCATAAATGGGAACAACAGAGACAATGCACACATTACCGGCTCCCCCCTTCAAAGGCATGGGGAAGCTGATCCATATCGCAGCCTGGGCCATCCTCTTCGGGCTGCCGTTCTTCTTCACCGGACGCGAGTCGCAGACGGTGACGGTCCTGAGCTACGTCCGCTCCATGATCGTCCCGCTGTCGTTCATGCTGGTGTTCTATGCCAACTATTTCGTGCTGATCGACCATTTCCTGTTCGCCAAGCGTCCCTGGAAGTTCTTGCTATGCAATGTCGTACTGATCGCTGCCTCGATGGGGGCCGTCCATCTGATGTTCGAACTGCTCCCGCATCCCGAATGGGAACATCCGAGGCCGGAAAGGGAATGGCAGGAGACGGTCGGTTTCTTCATGGTGAACGCCATGCTGTATATGCTGGTGGCAGGGCTAAGCGTCGCCATCAAGATGACCGGAAGTTGGTACGAGATGGAATCGTCCCGCCGGGAGTTGGAGAAAAGCCGTGCCGAAGCGGAATTGCAGAACCTGAAAAGTCAGTTGAACCCCCATTTCCTTTTCAACACGCTGAACAATATCTACAGCTTGATCGCTTTCAGCCCGGAGAAGGCGCAGGAGGCGGTGCACGACCTGAGCCGCCTGCTCCGCTACGTGCTCTACGACAGCAGCCAGCCGATGGTTCCGTTGGAGAAGGAACTCGATTTCATCCGGAACTATGTGGAACTGATGCGCATCCGCCTGCCGGAACATGTGAAACTCACGACCGACATATCGTCCGCCACATCTGAAACCCAGGTGGCACCTCTCCTTTTCATCTCCCTGATCGAGAATGCTTTCAAGCATGGGGTGAGCCACAACAAACCCTCTTTTATCGACCTGAAGATTCACCAGGAAGGGACACGGATCGTCTGCTCTATCCGCAACAGTGACTTCCCGAAAGACAACGGACAGGACAAGAGCGGTTCCGGCATTGGGCTGCAGAATCTCAGCAGGCGGTTGGAATTGCTGTATCCGTCGCATCATATTTTCACGTACGGGCAAAAAGGAGACGAATATGTTTGCCTGTTAGAATTGCAGGCATAAGGATTTATTGTATTTTTGTCCGGTACATCAATACAACAAATTATGACGTTAACATGTGCAATCATCGATGATGAACCACTGGCCATCAGTCTGCTGGAAAGTTATGTGGACAAGACTCCGTTCCTCCGCCTCACAGCAAAGTTCAACAGCGCCCTTGAGGCATTGCCCGTATTGAGCGCCCAGCCGGTAGAGCTGCTTTTCCTCGATATCCAGATGCCGGAGTTGAGCGGCATGGAATTTTCTCGGATACTGGAGGCAGATACCCGCATCATCTTTACGACGGCTTTCGAACAGTATGCCCTCGACAGCTACAAGGTGAACGCCCTCGACTATCTGCTGAAACCGATCAGTTACCCGGATTTCCTCAAGGCGGCCAACAAGGCGTTGCAATGGTACGAGCATATGCAAGCGCCTGCGGCAGAGATCGAGTCGATCTTCATCAAGACTGAGTATAAGCAGGTACAGGTCGAACTGCGCAAAATACTCTATATCGAAGGGCTGAAAGACTATGTCAAAATTTTTATCGAGGATGAACCGCATCCCATCCTTTCACTGATGAGCATGAAGTCGCTGGAAGAGATGCTGCCGGCAAGCCGCTTTATCCGTGTACACCGTTCCTTTATCGTACAGCCTGAAAAGATCAAGGTGATCGAACGGAACCGGATCGTGTTCGGAAAAGAATATATCCCGATCTCCGACAACTACAAACCGAGGCTTGTCGAATTCCTGGCGCAACGGTCACTCAATTTCAATTGACAATGGACAATTAACTTTGTTAAGATGATACGGCGTAGCCCAATTCTCAATTAATTAAAAAAGTTGTAACAGCAACTTTTCCAAAGCCCTAGTCATCCGGCTCATCGGGCAAGAATAGTTATTCGAGAAAACGGCTACCGCATACGTCTTTCCATCTTTCGTGATATAGCCGGCATAGCTCCTGACACCCGTAATGCCCCCGCTTTTCAGGTGGGCTTTTCCCTGCAACTTCGATCCTTTCAAGAAATTGCGCACTGATCCCTCTATCCCGGCTTGTGGTAAAGAGGCTATGAAAGCATCCGAAACAGCAGATTCCGTCGCCATATAAACCAACAGCTCTCCCATAAATCCGGCCGACACCTTATCTGCCGGAGCCAAGCCGCTGCCGTCGTTCATCCGGAGCGGAAAGACATCCAAACCTTTCTTCTCCCAATATTCTTTCACGACCTGCACACCACGACCAAACGAGGAGATCATCTCGTTCCTTCGCGGTTTGTATTGCAATCCGACCGTTTTGACCAAAGCATCCGCATATAGGTTATGGCTGACATGGTTGCATATGCTTGCTATCTCCCGCAGCGTGGGCGAATAGGTCGTGACAATCTCTTTCCTCTCTCCCTTCTTCCACCGGTTTTCCTCCACCTCGATACGGTAGCAGGAAGGGGACCCGTCCACCCGTATTCCCTTCTGCTGAAGCTGGTCCGTCAGATAGCGTGCCAAATATAAGGCAGGATCGGGGATATCTCCTTTCAAGACATACGCCTCCCGGTTCGCAGGCAGGACACCATACAGGTAGCGCACGTCATCGAGCGGAGCACCGATAATATAAGCGCTGTCCGAAGAAACCGGAGCGGCTTTCAGGTAGTTCTTAAACCGGATAAAAGGGATATCCGGCTCTGTCCCCTTTAGGACCGGCCGCGTCCCGGCAGCCCCAGTCTGCAAGGATAGCTTATACATATTGTCGAAGATGGAAATACCATAACTTCCGGGGGCATAATAATTTCCCATATCTTCCCGGAGCCATTTAATAGAGACGCCTTCGGTGTCGAAAATGCTTTCGTCCGATATGACCGATCCTGTTATATGCTTGATGCCGGCTTTCTGCAAAGCAGCTATCCAGGTTGACAAAAACTTGTTCTGCCCCGGTGCGAAATGCGAAGAGCCCAAGGAGGGATCACCGCTTCCTTTTATATAGAGGTTTCCCTCCAACGTGCCGTTTTCCAGTATTCCGTCATATTCCAACGTGGTCGGATAGCGATAGTCTTCTCCCAATATCTCAAGCGCTGTCGCCGTGGCTACCGTCTTCAACACCGAAGCGGGCGATTGCAGCCGGTCCGTATCATAACAGTAGACCGTTCTTCCCTCCTGCACATCTTTCACTACCAGAGAAAAAGAGGCTCCCCGCATATAAGGGGCCTGCAATAACCATTTGACGGGGGCGGGAGTCTGTGCACCGGCAAGCAAATGAAGGCAAATCAACAGGCAAAGCAGTACTATTTTGTTTCGTATCATCCTTTCTATTCAACTTTATTTTATCTTTGCCATAAAGGCAAAGATAAATCGGTTTGCATTATCTTTGCCTGCAAAGATAAGAATTTAATATGAACCCATTGTTTGATAAACCGTTCACATTCGACAGGGTGGCACGTATTCTGTTCGGCCTGGCTGTTATCAGTGGTATCATCTATCTGATCGCCGTCCTGCGAAATGCTTTGTTACCATTCCTGATTGCCTGGCTGCTGGCTTATATGATGCAGCCGTTCGTCAAGTTCTTCCAGTATAAAGTCAAGCTGAAAAGCCGTTTGCTGTCTATCCTGGCCGTTCTCGTGTCTACCCTTCTGGTGATCTCGCTGGTGGGTGTCGTGATCGTCCCCTCTGTCACCCAGGAGTTCAACCGGACTTTGGAACTGATGCAGGAACATAACAGCGGCTACGGACATATCCCGATGATTCCGCAGTCATGGGCAGAGTATCTGGAAAAGAATATCGACCCGGACCAGTTGGCACAGCTCCTGAGCAAAGAGAACATAGAAAAGGCGGTCAAACAGATCGCTCCCAAAATGTGGATCGTACTGACTAATACTTTCTCCATTCTGTTCAGTATTACGATCGTGTTTGTAATCTTCCTTTACTTCATCTTTATCCTGTTGGATTATGAACGGATTGTCAACGGTTGGATCCGCCTGATTCCCGAACGTTACCGCCCCTTTGTCCAAGGGTTAGCCGACGATGTCGAATATAGTATGAACCGCTACTTCCGCGGACAGTCATTGATTGCCTTATGTGTCGGCATCCTCTTCGCCATCGGATTTAAGATCGTCGGTTTCCCGCTGGCCGTTATCCTAGGGCTATTCATCGGTTTCCTCAACCTCATTCCTTATATGCAAACGATCGGTATCATCCCGATGATCTTGCTGAGTCTCCTCAAAGCTGCGGAGACCGGAGAAAACTTTTGGCTGATCTTCGGATCGGGAATTCTCGTCCTTTGCATCGTGCAGTGCATACAAGACTTGTATCTCACTCCCCGCATTATGGGAAAGGCTATGGGACTGAATCCGGCCATCATCCTTCTTTCTTTATCCATTTGGGGAACTTTATTAGGTTTTATCGGCTTAATCATCGCTCTCCCCCTGACAACTCTCTTTCTCTCTTATTATAAACGTTTTATACTTATGGAAGAAGACCAGTCTCTTGTAGAGAAGCACGAGTTGTCAAAGGTCCAAAAGAAAAAAACATTCCCAAAAGAATAAAAAAACTTGCATCAGCTATTGCATATATAAAAAAAAGCCCTACCTTTGCACCCGCATTACAGAAGTAACGCACAGAATGATTCGCTAGCTCAGCAGGTAGAGCACATCCCTTTTAAGGATGGGGTCCTGGGTTCGAACCCCAGGCGGATCACCAAAGAAGGTCTTCAGTCTTGAAGACCTTTTCTTTTTTTACATAGTTCGAAATTAATTTTGTAACATCATTTTATGGCTAGACATACATTCGCCACCGTCGCGCTAGCCAACAGGATTTCAATGGAATCTGTTGTGAAAATGCTCGGACATACAGACATCAGGACAACAAAATATACACGAGGATTTTGGACCAGACCGTTTCCGAAGAAATGAAAGGGATAAGAAGCAAATTCTCGATCCGACAAAGGCTGAAGGACAAACGGACCACATTTGAAATCGCCCGTCTCAAGTACAATCATCCCATGAAATGATTGCACTTGAGATTAGAGAGCATATTAACAGGGCATTTGTTCTCACTTTTCATTTATTCTATTTGTCCAATGCAGTTCTTGTCTTACTTTCCGTCTTGTTTAGAGAATAACAAAGAGAATAGGCTGTTATTTTTTATTTAAAATATAATGCTCAGCCAAAAGACTTTGACTAATGGTTCCTTCTTTATCGGACAGCATTACTTGTCTATTATTTAGCATTCTATAATAGGTCTTTTCTCCTGAAGAAGGAGTGACTAATTCCATTATTGAATCCCCTATTATATGATATATACCACTAGTTTCAAATGTTGCATCTTCCCTCCCTATGTATTCGCTCTTCAAGGTATAGGTTTTATCTTCATTTATAACTAATATCGTTTTTATGCCTTCACAATCTGCTGCAGGAAGAGTTCCCTCATAAGTTCCAAATAAATTAGAAGTATGGGCTTGGCTTTCTGTTTTTATTTCGCGGTTCTTAATTGGGGCATTATTCTTCTGAGAAGAATTACAACTGATCATGACAACCCCAAATATAGCCCATAAAAAAATCATTTTCATAAAAAATCCTTTCTTTTTTAGTTATTATCAATATATCTGTATCATATCTCATTTTTTCGACTTTTCTCTAATATAGAATCAGTTAAACAGTATTTGGATACATTCAAATACTGTTTAACTGATTGCCACAAATATAATACATATATCTTTATTGCATTATTATTTTTTAATCCTATCTGCAAAATGTACGATGAAAAAATGGGGGGAATGGGTAGACTGCCAAGAAACCTGCCATCTACTTGACATAAGTCTCCGTACCCAGCAAACGCTCCGTAACAATAAGTGCTTCAGACGTTTGCAGACATACTACTTGTAATAATGCTTGAAACAGACGATATTTATGCTTGTTTCGAACTTACGTTATATTATGATTTTAGAACAAGAGTATTTTATTTTGTTCCAACAAAGTTTTAAGTTAATATGTAAATTTGCAAGCACATAATAATAAATAACATGTCTGAAATTGCACCTCTAATTTCCGACCTGGCAGTTATATTAATTGCTGCGGGAATAATTACATTGGTTTTTAAATGGTTGAAACAACCTGTCGTTTTGGGGTATATTGTTGCCGGTATTATTGCCGGACCTGCCGTACCTTATATACCAACAGTATCCGATCCTGCCAATATAAAAATATGGGCAGACATAGGCGTTATATTTCTTTTATTTGCCATGGGGTTAGAATTCTCTTTCAAGAAGTTGATGACTGTAGGAGGCACAGCCGTTATTGCATCTATAACCATAGTTTCCGGAATGATGTTTCTAGGCTATGCAGCAGGAAACGCACTTGGCTTCTCACATATAAGCAGCATATTTTTAGGGGGTATGCTTTCTATGTCATCCACGGCAATTGTATTCAAGGCATTTGATGACATGGGACTTCGAGGGCAAAAATTTACCGGAGTTGTATTGGGTGTTTTAGTTGTCGAAGATTTAGTTGCCGTTGTTCTGATGGTCTTGCTTTCGACTTTAGCAGTCAGCCAGCAAGTTGAAGGAATGGAAATGTTGAAAAGCATTCTAAAGCTAGGAGCGTTTCTTATATTTTGGTCATTACTCGGAATCTATCTTATTCCAAGTTTTCTAAAAAAGGTCAAACCGTTTCTTAACGACGAAACCTTATTGATCATAGCATTAGGATTCTGTCTGGGTATGGTTATGATTGCGACTAAAGCTGGATTCTCCTCTGCACTTGGAGCCTTCGTCATGGGATCATTATTAGCGGAAACTATTGAGGCCGAAAAGATAGAAAAGCTGGTAAAACCAGTAAAAGATCTGTTTGCTGCCATATTTTTTGTCTCTGTAGGTATGATGATACAACCGGACTTATTAATCGAATACCTTATCCCAATCTGTATCTTAACCATATTGGTAATCGTCGGACAAGTCTTTTTCGGAAGCCTTGGCATCCTTTTGTCCGGACAATCTTTGAAGATAGCCCTGCAATCAGGATTCTCCCTGACTCAAGTAGGTGAATTCGCGTTCATTATTGCTTCATTGGGAGTTAGCTTGAAAGTAACGGACGATTATCTGTATCCTGTTATTGTCGCTGTATCGGTTGTTACAACATTTCTTACTCCTTATATGATCCGTTTGGCAATTCCGACCTATCAATTGATCGAAAATCATTTGCCTTCATCTGTAAAACTAATGTTGAACCGCTATTCTTCCGGGTCCAACACTGTCAAACATAAAAGTACATGGAATAAGTTGTTGAAATCTATGTTACTGGATGTAATACTATATACAGTATTGACAATATTCAGCATCATCCTATTTTTCACTTATATAAATCCGATTATTCGCGAAAACATATCTGGAATCAAAGGGGCTTTATTGAGCTTATCTATTATTCTGGCTGTTATATTGCCTTTCCTTTGGGCCATCATTATGAAAAAGAATCATTCTCCTGAATTTCAGAAATTATGGAATGACAGCAAATATAACCGGGGGCCATTGGTTTCTCTGATAGCAATAAAGATACTCCTTTGCGCAAGTATCCTAATGCCGGTTATAGTTCATATATTAAACGTGGCATCCGGTGTCGGATTTATTGTTACCCTGTTGATATTGGCAATGATTATCTTATCCAAAAAACTGAAAAAGCGTTCTCTCTCAATCGAAAAAAGATTTATTGATAATTTCAACGGGAAAACAAATGGATCAAACATTGAAAGCCCTTTGACCGACAAAATTCTGGAATCTTTACCTTTCAATGATTTGCACTTGATTGATTTCACTGTTGACCAAGCGTCTTCCCTTGTCGGTCGGAGTTTGAAAGAGGTCAACTTCCGCCAACAATATGGAATAAACGTCGTTTCTATCATTCGAGGTGAACAACAAATCAATATACCAAAAGGTGAGGAACGCCTTTACCCTTTTGACAAGATCATAATTGTTGGAACAGATGAAGAATTGGATATCTTCCAAGGAATAATGCAAAAACAGGAAAAAGAACATAGAGATCGGTTGACACAAAGCACCAATAAAAATATAAAAATAGAGCAATTCAATATTGAACCGGGATCTCAGTTGATCGGTCAGTCAATTCAACAGTCTGGCATTCGGGAAAAGAACGCATGTCTAATCTTGGGTATCGAACGGGACGGGAGACTGATAATGAATCTTTCATCCCAAACAGTTTTCGAGGAAAACGATAGCGTATGGGTTGCCGGAGAATATCGTCAAATTGTCCAATTAAGCGAAGATTCAAGTTCCAATTAAGTTTGTTAGTCAAAGTACAAAATAAGTATTAAGCAGAAATTAAGGATTACGTTTACCTCTTTTAGGATACCAAAGCATAATCCCCGGACTGTATTATGACCTACATATGGTTGTTAAAAGCCGTCATATGCTTTTGGAGTTACAACAATATCCTCTTCTGTTGCGACAACGACTTTAGCATCTATAAAGTTATATCGTCTATTCAAATAATATCTTATATTTTCTTCTTGTCATATAAAGATAACAGGATTGTCGATTAGACCGCAAGTATAATGCGGAAACTGTCACAAGGTGGAATCAGTGGATTGAAATGGCAACACTCAAAATCGATTTGATAATCAGTCATGTTATAAATAACATTCAGATTCCAGACGGATCACTGAAAACAAAAGAAAAAGCAAGGGGATGTGTCAAAACTAAGGCACATCTTCTTTTTAACGAACAAGTTACAAATTAACAGTTCAAAGATTGAAAAATAAAGTTTTCAAACAATCTAAAGGAGGAAAAAGATATTGCTTTCTTTTCATTCAGACTTACTAATATTTATGTATAATATTCATCAGTTCTTTAGCATAAACCGTTTGTTTAAACTATAAGTACGCTGTAAATGGAGATCATCTCATTTACAGCGGATGAGATTTATTACAGTTATTCTAAAAATAGACGGATTTTAGATATTTATATCTCTATCAATAATGTTAAACTTATGGTTCTGAAATAGCTGAATCTTGAATTTTAACCATATAATGGAATATCATGAATAGATTTTGAACACATTTGAATAAAATTTCATCTTCTCATAATGTCTAAAACATGTTACTTTGTCATAAAATTTTACCATAAAACATCTATAAATGGAAAAACTTGTATCACGAAGTCTTATGCTTATTCTAATCGGAATGGCCACAGCCCAAAATATACAGGCTGGGGAAAGAATGAGCATGCCAACTTCATTTAAAAAACAAACAACTGGTTTGTCTCATGTATCACAACAAACAATTTCTGTGAAAGGAAATGTCAGAGACCAGTCAGGAGAACCAATGGCCGGAGTCAATGTTATTGTAGAAGGGACTACCATCGGAACCATGACAGACAGTAATGGGAACTTTACTTTAAACGTGCCGTCTACTTCTATCAAAATCAAGTTCTCATATATTGGATATGAGGATCAGATTGTCTTGATTAAAAATAATCGCAATCTGAACATCACTTTAAATGAGAATTCCGAAATGTTGGACGAAGTCCAGATTATTGGATATGGAACACAAAAGAAAATTACAGTCACGGGGGCTGTATCTTCCGTTGGAACTAAAGATATTTTGAAATCACCTGTTCCAAATATTGCACAAGCATTGACTGGTAAAGTTCCTGGATTATCAACTATTCAATATTCCGGTCAACCTGGAGCTGATGATCCTGCTATATTCGTACGTGGTATAGGTTCCCTTGATGCTAAAAGAGCTGCACCATTAGTTATGGTCGATGGTGTCGAGCGCTCTTTTTTTCGTCTTGATCCCAACGAAATTGAAAATATAACCGTGCTGAAGGATGCTTCTGCAACAGCCGTATTTGGTGTTCGTGGGGCAAATGGGGTCATTTTAGTAACTACGAAACGAGGAGAAGAAGGTAAAGCTCAAATATCTGTATCGACATCAGCCAGTTTGCAAAAGCCGATCCGGCTTTATGAATATGCCAACAGTTATGACTACGCTGTTGCATTTAACGAGAAACTGACAAACGATGGAGCCAGTCCTGTATTTGGCGAGAAGATCTTGGATGCTTTCAAAAATCATACAGATCCTTTACTTTATCCGGATATGGACTGGATGGAACTTATCCTAAAACCAACATCTTTTCAGTCTCAGCATAACTTGAGCATATCAGGTGGAACCGACCGTGTACGTTATTTTACTTCTGTAGGTATTTTGACACAAGACGGTCTGTTTCGATCTTTCGATGCTGGATATAATTCTAATTTTACTTACAACAGATATAACTATCGTGCAAATCTAGACATCGATGTGACACGTTCCACTCTATTAAAAATCAATTTAGGAGGTCGTCTTGAAGATACTAAAGAACCTAATACTAAAAGCAACCTTTTTACATTCTTGACAAGAGTCACTCCGTTCGGAGGAGCCGGACTTTATGATGGTAAATGGATACATACAAGTCCGGATAACATCGGTTGGGACAAAGGAGCCTTGGAAAATGCCGATCCATTTGAATGTTTTTTCGGGAAAGGATATAACCAACGTATTTATAACGAAATCAATTTGGACCTTTCTTTGCAACAAAAGTTGGATTTTTTGACTAAAGGGCTATCTCTTAATATAAAAGGTTCTTATAATAGCGGCTATACACATAGGAAAAACCGTTACAAAGAAATCCCCTATTACACTGCGCATAGAGATCCGGAAACCAATGAATTATTCTTCCGAAAATTCCGTGAAGAAAGCCAGTTGTATTTTGAGGAATCTACTGATCGTGGGCGAAATTGGTATTTGGAAGGTAGTTTGAACTATGATCGCAAATTTGGGAAACATCAAGTTGGTGCTTTGATTTTGTATAATCAGTGGCGTGACCAATATCCAGATCCAGCTCAATTCGACTATGTTAGTATTCCTCGCGGATATGTAGGTTTGGTCGGACGAGCTACCTATAATTTTGACAATCGTTATATGGTTGATTTTAACGTAGGTTATAATGGTTCGGAAAATTTTGCGCCAGGACATCGATATGGAATTTTTCCAGCTTTTTCTGCCGGCTGGATTCTTTCTGAAGAAAAGTTCATGAAAAATCAGTCTTTTATAAACTACTTAAAAATTAGAGGATCATATGGAATAGTCGGAAATGACCTGATGAATACTAAATCACGCTTTTTCTATTTGCCTGATGCTTACAATCCTTATGGAACAAGTTATAATTTCGGAGTGGACGTTTCTGGAAATCGTGACGGAGCAACCGAGTTACAAATGGGGAATCCTCTTGTCTCTTGGGAAAAAGCAGGAAAGCAAAACTACGGTTTGGATTTTTCAATATTGGATGAGCATTTATCTGGATCTTTTGATTATTTCATCGAGAAACGTCACGATATCCTTACAACACGCAATACAGCTCCGAATTTTATAGCTATAACAATGCCTGTTGTTAATATTGGCAAAGTTGATAACAAAGGATTCGAGTTGGTTCTGAAATGGAATCACTCCATAGGAGACTTTAAATACTGGATCAATGGAAACCTCTCATATGCAAAAAATAAAATTGTCTATAAGGATGAGATACCACACAAGTATCCTTGGTTATATGAAACAGGACAATCCGTTGGACAACCTTTCGGTTTTATCTTTGACGGTTTTGTAACAGAAGCTGATCTTGAATCCGGGAAGCTTCCGGATCATAAGCTCGACCTAAAGCCTGGGGACGCCAAATATAAAGATTTGAATGGTGATAATATAATTGACGACAATGATCAGTGCCCCATTGGTAATCCTATATACCCGCAATTGACTGCAGGCATCACCGCTGGATTTGAATATAAAGGATTCGACTTCAGTATGCTTTGGGCAGGTAGCGGAAAGGTGTCACGCTTTATAAGTGCTGGGTTACGTGTTCCTTTCGGCGGTGGAAATTACGGGCTGTTACAATATATGATTGATGACCATTGGACACCGGAAACCGCAGAAACAGCTAAAACACCTCGTTTTTCAGGTGCAGCGAATGCGAATAATTACACTCGAAATTCAACCCTTTGGCTAAAGGATGCTTCCTATATCCGTCTGAAAAATGTTCAAATCGGATATACGTTCAAGGGGGAGTGGATGAAAAAGATTCATTTGAAAAATATGCGTATTTACGCTTCTGGCGAAAATTTACTGACATTTGATCATTTGAAAATAGCAGATCCGGAAGCAACTGACGACAAACAGTTTCAATATCCTCTTCAGATGATTTTTAATATTGGTCTTAATCTTAATTTTTGATATTGTTGAATATGATACGAATAAATATTAAACATATATTTGTCCTTGCAGGATTTATCGGTTCTTTCCTGTCTTGTCAGGATTTAAAATTTGGAGATGACTTCTTAGAAAAAGCTCCTTCCAATGATGTCGATATCGATGTAATTTATTCTAATGCGCAATATGCACGGACAGCCCTTTGGAGTGCGTATGCCACATTGCATTATGGTCTGAACTTAGGTAATCAAGGTAATCAACTGATGGGCTCAGATCCTCTGGATTGCCTGACCGACCTTGTTTATTCCAATGTTTGGACTGATGGTGTATCAGGAGCTGCTATACATTATAATGGCACTTATTCTGCCGATTATGAAAATAATGGCTATTCATCCAAATACAGCTACTATCAAAGACCTTGTTGGTTAGGCATTCGTCGCGCATGGTTGTTTATTGAAAATGTAGATCGAGTTCCTGATATGAAAGAGGCTGAAAAACAGCGTTTAAAAGCAGAAGCAAAAGTTATTATCGCTATGCACTATTGTGATTTGTTTCGCCATTATGGAGGGGTACCGATTGTGGACCATGCATACACAGCGAATGAAGATATGCAAAAAGAAAGAGGTACTGTACAGGAAACGCTTGATTTTATTGTAAATCTATTGGATGAGGCAGCAGATGTATTGCCTTGGGCTATGTCTGCTGCTGAAAACCGAGAATGGGAAGGACGATTAACAAAAGCATCGGCAATGGGGCTAAAGGCACGTATCCTATTGTTTGCTGCCAGCCCATTGTTTAACAGTTCAGAACCATATATGCCAGGTGAAGCAGCGGATAAACGTTTGATGTGGTTTGGAAGTTATAAACCTGAACTATGGACACAAGCATTGGCAGCTCATAAAGCATTTTTCGATGAATTGAATAAGAATGGACAATATGGTTTAGTCTATAAATCGGATCCCAGACAAGCGTTTCGTTCCGGTTATCTTGATCGGGGTACAGGAGAAGCAATCATTGCTACACATTATGGTTATACCGTACCTGATTATTGGACTTGGGGATGGAGCTATTATGAAACAGCCGGTGATGCCGGTACTGCCTGTGGGACACAGGAACTTGTTGATATGTTTCCAATGATAGATGGTTTACCTATCACAGAAAGTAAATTATATGATCCGAAACACCCGTATGAACAACGTGATCCCCGCTTATATGAAACAGTAGTTGTAAATGGAGACAAATATTATGGAGGTATTGCTGAAATATATGTAGGAGGTAAACATTATCAAGACTTTGAAGGATCATATGGAGCATTCATGTCCGGTTATCGCCCACGTAAATTCATCCTCGATGGTGGTGGCGGTCCTTTGTTTGAATGGCCTGCAGAGATATCCGGAAAAGTGGTTCAATGGCCTTATTTAAGATTACCTGAGTTGTATTTGGGATATGCTGAAGCTATTTGCCAGACAAACGGGGACATGGCACTAGCTTATGAATGTGTCAATAAATTGCGTGATCGCGTTAATATCGGTCATTTGAAAGCGGGATTGAACAAAAAGGATTTTCTGGAAACACTGATGAACGAACGGGTTTGCGAATTTGCTTATGAAGAAGTCAGATGGTTTGATATGATTCGTTATAAGCGGGTGGATATCTTCCAAAAAACTCCACACCGAGTTGTTATTACTAAGGATCCGGAAACCAGCGAGTTCAAGTATGAATATAAATTATTCAAACCGGCTGAAAATGGAGAACTTAGACAATGGGCAAATCCTGGGAAATTCTCCCCTAAATGGTATTTAAGTGCATTTCCCAGTAATGAAATCAACAAATCGTACGGATTGATTCAAAATCCGGGATGGTGATGCTAACCAGTCATTAATACAAAATCAGAATAATAAAATGAGGAATAAATTAATAACCATCATATCACTACCTGTTTTATGCATTGCTTCTGTCTGGGCACAAGAAAAAACGACAGGATCTGATATGTTACAATTTGATGAAACGACCATTTCTGCTTCTACTGTCAGTGGGAAGGAATTGATGAAACGTTCGAATATTAATCCCGCCAATGCACTCTACGGGAAACTCAACGGATTGTTTATCCGCCAAAACGGAGAGTATGGGGATGGAGAAGGATATCCAAGCATGAATATCCGAGGAATCGGTTCGCTTAATAACAATTCGATACTTGTTTTTGTCGATGGTTTGGAGCGTGATATAAATTCACTGGTTCTGGAGGAAATTGAGGAAATAACGATCCTCAAAGATGCTGCTGCTTTGGCTCCATACGGAATTAGAGGAGCTAACGGGGTAATCTTGGTGAAAACCAAACGAGGGAAAAAAGGTAAAACTGACATTCATGTTTCCTATCAGCATAGCGTCACTACACCTGTACGATTACCCCAAATGGCTGATGCCGCCACTTATGCCGAAGCGGTTAATGAGGGTTTGGCAAACGAAGGTCTGGCTCCCAGATATACCCAACAAGAAATTGAAGCTTATAGAAGTGGAAAATATCCAACCTTATTCCCTAATGTAGACTGGTTTAATGAAACGTTACGGGATCATGGGCAGCGAGATCAAGTGAATTTCACTGCAAGCGGAGGATCCAACCGGATCAGATATTATTCGATGATTAATTTCATATCGGATAGAGGATTGTTAAAGAATACGGATCAAGGAAGCTATTCCACTCAGTTAGCCAATTCGATACTCAACGTACGTACAAACTTGGATATAGACATAACATCGTCTACCCGGGTAAAGGTTAATTTGTCTGGTAAGCTGAAAGAAAAATATTCTCCTGGCAGTATTTCAGATGGAGTGCTCATGGAAACCCTATATGCTTTGCCTGCTAATGCATATCCTGTCAGGAGCCATAACGGTATTTGGGGGGGATCAAACATGTATCCGAAGAATCCGGTTGCCGAGTCATCATCGACAGGATATACCACATCTCATGCCCGTACATTATTGGCGGATCTGACATTGACACAAGATCTGGAAGCTTTGGCTCCAGGGTTGTCAGCAGAATTCCGTATTGGTTTTGATGCCTATTCAGAGACATGGGATGCTCGTTCAAAACAATATTTGTATGAGTCCAATATTGCGCATTTAGACAATAGTGGTATTCCAACCGATACGGTAAACACCCAATATGGAAAGGAGGAAAAACAGTTAGGATTCAACAGTTGGCTGAACAATCAGAACAGACATTCCAATATTCAATTTGCTTTGAATTACCAGAAAGATTTTTCCCAAAGCAATTTGTTCGCTTCTATTCGTTATAAGCAGGATAAAAATGTTTATCTCGGTCAATATAATACGTATATGCATCAAGACGTCATCGCTTCAGGCCATTATGGCTTATTGAACAAATACTATTTGGACTTTAGTATCGCTGCTTCAGGGACCAGTCGTTTACCAAAAGCCAATCGTTGGGGAGTATTTCCTGCAATTTCCGGAGCTTGGCTACTTAATAAAGAGTCTTTTTTGAACAATATCGATTGGTTAGACCTGCTTAAATTACGGCTTTCTTACGGATTAACAGGGAGCGATGACGTTTGGAAAAATATGGACAAATATCCTTTTGGAGGAGGTGGAGGTTTTGTTTTCGGTGATGACTTCATTGCAAATGGAGGCATTGCGGAAGGACAATTGCCAAGTTTGAATGCGACATTCGAAAAAAGTAGTAAAGCGAATATCGGAGTTGATATACGAATATTGGACTTGATAGACTTCAATGTAGAAAGCTATTACGATCATCGATATGATATTATGGTTGCAGATGGCAACATTACTTCCGGTTTCTTTGGAGCTACGGCTTCCAACTCTCCAAGTGGCATTGTTAATAATTATGGCGTGGAAGTCGGTATGAACGTAGGCAAGCAGATGAAGGATTTCTTTTTTAATGTCAATGCTCAACTGGCATTCGCTAGAAACAAGATTGTAAACATGAACGAGGCTTTTAAACCTTACGATTACTTGAAATCGACAGGCAGACGTTTAGGACAATTTTACGGGTTGGAAGCTATAGGATTCTTCAAAGATCAGGCAGATATTAATAATAGTCCGATACAAACATTCTCAACCGTATATCCTGGAGACTTGAAATATAAAGATCAGAATGGTGATAATCGAATAGATGAATTGGATGTGGTACCGATGGGATATAATACGATCTGCCCAGAATTATTCTATTCAATGGGATTCGATTTCGAATATAAAGGATTAGGAATCAATGCTCAGTTTCAAGGTGCCGGCCATTATACTATACAACGAAGCCTAAGTTGCTTTTATGCTCCCCTAATGAATAATCAGACTATTTCAGAACATTATCTGGAAAATTGCTGGAGATCAGGAAAAGACAATACAGATGCTATATACCCGCGTCTTACAACGACAGAAAGTGCAAATAACTATCGTGGAAATTCCGTATTCATGAAAAATATTTCTTTTTTAAAACTACGCTCAGCGGAAATTTATTACAAGTTGCCTGAAAGTTGTATAAAGCCTTTACGCTTACGTGAATTCAAGTTGTTTGCTAAAGGTATGGACCTCTTTTCCATAGACAACGTAAATGAAACAGATCCGGAAGTAATTTGGTCTACTTACCCTGCGCAACGTTCTGTGCATTTTGGTTTTGATCTCGCATTCTAATGTTTATCATAAAAATAAAAAAGATGAAAAATAAATTATTGATATTTAGCATATTGATTCTTTGTACCAGTTCTTGTAATTATCTGGAATATGATGAATCGGATTTCTTGGAAAAAGATGCAGTATTCTCTAGTTTCCAATATACCCGGGATTTCCTAACTAATATATACTCTTATGTTCCTGCCGCATTTGGTACGATTGGTGGAGATGCATTACGTTCTGCAGCATGTGACGAAGCTGTTTATGTTGACAAACTGTCACCTGTACATAGTTTCAACAATGGTGCCTGGAGTGCTATTAATACTTTGGATGATCGATGGAATTATTTTAGGGGGATACGAGCTGTGAATATGTTTCTTCAAGAAGTTGAAGGACAGGAATTCGATGAATTGAAGCATAACGAAGATTATGAGGATATCATGGCACAGTTCAAGTATTATCCATACGAGGCAAGATTCTTACGTGCCTATTTTTATTTTGAATTGGCTAAACGTTATGGTGATATTCCTCTTATTACGACTTTGCTTTCTGAAGAAGAAGCCAACATGCAAAAAAGGACGTCATTCGATGAGGTTATTCAATTTATCGTAGATGAATGTGACGCGATTGCTCCTCATTTACCTATCAGTTACAAAGAACTGATAAAAAGCGAAACAGGGCGTGCAACAAGAGGCGCAGCAATGGCTTTGAAATCAAGAGCTTTACTATATTCAGCAAGTCCATTGTTCAATAAGTCCGGCAATATAGACAAGTGGAAGTCTGCTGCACGTGCCGCTGCAGATGTCATCGAAAAAGCTTGGGATTTCGGTTACATGCCGTTACCGGATTTATGGAGTCTTTGGAATAATAACTATTCTAATAATAATGAACTTATTTTTGGAGTAATGCAACGGGAAGATAACTGGTTTGAACGGGTTAACTTTCCTATAGGTATCGAAGGTGGTGGTAATACGGGACATTGCCCAACAGAAAACTTAGTCGAATCGTATGAAATGCAGGCAAGTGGATTGCCGGTTGCACCTGATGCAGGCTATGAACATATGGATCCAAGCTATGATTCACAGAATCCATATGAAGGAAGGGATCCCCGTATGTATGAATTGGTGGCCCAAAACGGAGCTTGGTGGGTATATGATGAGCAAGTAGAATGTTGGTACGGAGGAAGAAGTGGAAAGCCACAAAAAAATGCAACGGTTACAGGATACTACTTAAGAAAATATGTAGACGGAAGCACCAGTTTGAAAAGCGAATTCGTGACAAGCAAACGACATGTATGGAATATTATGCGTTACAGCGAGATCTTGTTAAATTTTGCGGAAGCTATGGTTGAAGCATATGGAGACCCTAACTATAAAGATGGATATCCGATGTCGGCTAAAGAAGCTGTAGATATTGTAAGAAGCCGTGTACATGTGGACATGCCACCATTTCCAAATAATCTGACTTTAAATGAGTTTAAAGCCAAGTTAAGAAATGAACGTAGAGTCGAACTTTCATTTGAAGATCATCGTTTTTGGGATATTCGCCGTTGGAAGATTGCAGATCAGACAACAGACATATATGGAGTTGACATTACAAAAAAAGAAGATGGCTCATTCAGTTACAAAAAAGTTTTGGTAGAGAAAAGAATATTTAAAGACTGTATGTATCTGTATCCGATTCCACAATCGGAGAGGTATATTAATCCGGAATTGGAACAAAATCCGGGATGGTGAACCGTATCCCGGCGGAAATAATCCGCCGGGAGTTTAAATTATAAACAAATGAAACAAGTAGACATTTTTAAGCAAAAAATATTTACCGGAGACAAAAAACAAATGTTATTTTTCTGGAAGGCAATCAAAAATATGAACAAATATATATCTGTTTTTCTGATTTTTTTTCTTAATGCCTGTATTTCACCATCAGGATATTTATCATCCGATAATTCTACTTCATATTATTTTGATGCAACAAACGGAAGTGATGATAACAATGGAACATCTCCAGATAAAGCTTGGAAAAATTTAGCAAAGACTCGAGGTCTGAAACTCTCCCCAGGAGACAAGATTCTTCTCAAAAAAGGGGAGACATTTATCGGAGAACTTTATTTGAATGGGACAGGAACAGCGGAAGCTCCCATAATCATTGATGGATATGGAGATAAGGGACATGATCCTTGTATCATAGGATATGACCAGTCTCCTTATGCCGTGTATGTCTATAACTCTTCTCAAATTACCATACAAAATTTGGAGATAGTTAATACCGGAAAGGATAGATTACCTGGTAGGACCGGTGTAAAAGTTCATTTGGAAAACTATGGTACAGCTCATTCGATCACGTTAAGAAATCTGTATATTCATGATGTGAACGGTAGTCTCGTAAAAAAGCAAGGTGGAGGATCGGGGATATATATTGTGAATGAAGGAGAGAAACCGAGTATCTTTGACGGACTGACAATAGAGAATTGTATTATTCGTCGTTGTGAGCGGAACGGAATAATTTGGTGGGGATATGTAACACGTGACTTTTGGCATCCGAATCGTCATGTTGTTGTACGAAACAATCTTATCGAAGGAGTTCCAGGAGATGGTATCGTTCCTATAGGATGCGATAGTGCTGTAATTGAGTATAATCGAATCAAAAATTGTCCGGACCTGTTACCTGATGGAGAATTTGCTGCTGGAATTTGGCCGTGGAGTTGTGACAACACACTCATACAGTTCAATGAAGTTTCCGATCATAAGGCTCCTGGCGATGCTCAAGGGTTTGATTCAGATAATAATTGTAACAATACTATTATTCAATACAATTACAGCCATGACAATGAAGGAGGCTTTCTGCTGATTTGTAATACCGGAGAAACAGGAATGCCAGAAAACATTGGAACAAATAACACGCTGATACAGGGTAATATCAGCATAAACGACGGAAATAGAACGAAGAAAATAGGAACAGGATTTTTTTCTCCGAGTATTCATATTTCAGGACCGGCTAAAGGCAGTACACTTCGGCATAATATCATTCATGTGACCAAGAAAGTCAATTCCGACGTACAGCGATGTTTGTTAAGCGCAACACAATCTTATGGAGATGCAGACAGTACAACAGTATGTGAGAACCTGTTTTATGTGGCAGAAAACAGCTGTTTCTTGCTTGGAAATTCAACAAATAATTTTTTTAAAGATAATTGTTACCTTGGAAATATCAAAAATATACCTGAAGACGAAGGGGCAACATATGAAAATAAAACATATAGCAATATGATAAAAAATGATCTGTCAGGGGTTGAATCGCTCAAGCCATTTCTTCATTCAGTCAATACTCCTACCGGAGAGTTACAGATTGTCGACAGTGATGCTATAAACTCGTTTTTTAGTAAATAAATAGTCAAAATAAAAAATATATAAATTCAAAATTGGATTATGTGGAAACTTTAAATTACTTTAGTATCAAAAAATGCTTGGGGCTTGCGTAAATAAAGAAAATCAAAAGATACAGGTTGCTATGTATTTAATAATGTATTAGAAATCTTTGTTTTATGAGTAAAATTTTAATACTATTATTATACTTATTTTTTATAACTTTTTGTGCCTATCCGGTATGGAATGATTATAATGTACGGGCGATCAACAATATAGAAGGTCTCCCTGATAAACATGTTAATCAAATTCTTCAAGACAGTGACGGATTTATGTGGTTTGCCACAAACAATGGTCTCTGTCGCTATGACGGATATGAGTTTAAGACATACAAGTCATCAAGCCAATTTCCGGAATTGCTGCAAAGTAATATTGTAAATGCAATTGTTGAAGACATTGATCATAACTTGTGGATCGGCACTGAACAAGGGTTACACTTTTTGGATAAATCGACCGACAAGATTGTTTGTATCAGCAATGACAGTCTTCCTAACTCTTTTATACATTCTTTGCTGATCTCTCGTGACAGTACGTTATGGGTAGGAACACAAGTTGGACTTTTAAAATATAATAGACAAACCGGTTCTTTTTTCCAATATAAAAATCGTCCCAATGATGAAACATCCATAGCAGGAAATTCAATTCACGCATTACTGGAAGACAAATCAGGAGATATTTGGGTGGGAACATTTGATAATGGAATATGCCGTTTTGATGTGAAAAAACAACGTTTTTACCAATATCCTGAAGTAACCGTTTTGAATAGAACCAATTTTTTATTGCAAGACACAGCTGAAAACATTTGGATATGCAACTGGGGTAATGGTGTATCCAAAATGAACAATCGGGAAACTTCTAAACACGCCCGATATACTCAGTTCGGGTATGAAACTGATTATGAGTGCATTTTCAAATGTTTACAGCAACTTCCGGACAAAAACATTTTAGTAGGGACTAATCAAGGGCTATATAGGATAGATAATAACAATAAACTGATACCAATTAATACCGATGTTTATTCGTCTGGTTTTATTTCCAACGAGGATATTAATGATCTATTCATTGACAATCAAAAGAATATTTGGATAGCAACAGCAAATTCAGGTGTTTATATCGCGTATAAAGAAAAAAAGATCTTTACCAATTACCCGATGAAATCTTCATTGGAGCCATATCAAAACTTAAAAGTGAATGCGTTGTATGAATGGAATAAAAATGTTTTATTACTTGGAGTCGATAAAATCGGGTTTTCCTTTTATGACAAAAAAGTGGGAAAAAATACCGGTTATAAAGAAATATCAAAATATAATGAATTATTTAACCAATGGCCTGGAAATGTGCAATTTATATTCAAACATCCGTCTAAAAAGGAATTATGGTTTGGTACACAATTTGGCGGATTGATAATTTGTCAGTTAAAAGATAGAGAAATCTCGTCCTGCCAGTATTATCTTCATCATTTAGGAAAAACAAAAATCGGAAGTTGTATTAATTCTATCATAAGTGACAAGGATGGCAATATTTGGATCGGCTCTGATGAGGGACTAAATATTATTACGACTAATAATGATACACTTTCTTATGATACTTATAACCGCATACAGTGTATTTATCAGGATCACACAGGTACAGTATGGCTCGGAACTTACTTTGATGGGCTATACAGTCTGGCATCAGGATCCAATGTGCATAAACTGTCTTTTAAAACTTATAACAGTAAAAACAAACTGCTTGTTGCTGATGAGATCATGTGTATCTATGAGGATAAAATGGGGAACCTTTGGATTGGAACAAATGGTTATGGCTTACAGAAGTATAACCAAGAAAAAGACTGGTTTGAACCGGCTCCTAATATACAGGAAATACCTAGCGATATCGTTTTTAATATAACGGAAGTGAACGGAACTCTTGTCTTAGGAACTAATAAGGGGGTGGTGTTGTATAACAGTCAGACTCATAAATCACTTATTTTTGATGATAGAGATGGAATGTTGGATAAAAGCTGTTTAAAAAATTCAATGTTCAATGACAAGAAAGGACAGATCTATTACGGAACCCCTAGTGGTTTCTGCATATTTCATCCAAACTTGGTGAACTATGACTCAACCCATACTCCAACTATCATTAGTGATTTTAAGATTTTCCACAAATCTTTTGATGAACTGCCGAATAAGAAGAAAAAACAGTTATCTGGAAAAACTCATCCACTCTACTCTAAAAACATTACTCTGACTTCTTCTGATAATAATATCGGGATCAAATTTGCCGCACTTTCTTATGTACATCCTGAAAAGAAAAAATATGCTTACAAATTGGAGGGATTTGACAAAGATTGGATCTACACGGATGCGACATCACGAACAGCATTCTACACCAACTTACCTTCAGGTGAATATCGTTTTTTGGTCAAGACATTGAATGAAGGTAGAGTGGAAAATGAAAATTATGAAGAATTCGGCATAAAAGTGCTTCCTCCTTTTTACAAAACGAATTTGGCTTTGGTATGTTATCTGTTTTTGATAACTATTTCAGGTTATGTTTTTTATCGTTTTCAAAATTATAGGTATAAATTGAAAGAAGCTGTGAAGGTCGAACAAATAGAGAGAATAAAAGCGGAAGAATTACATCAATCCAAGTTCAAATTTTTTGCCAATATCTCTCATGAATTCTTGACGCCGTTATCTATTATCAGTTGCTCCATTGAGGAGCTTAAGCGTATGTATAATATTGATAATAAAATATTAAAAGCGGCCCAGTCGAATACGATCAGACTTAATAGGTTGATTGAAGAGATTCTTGATTTTCAAAAACTGGAAAACAATAAATTAAAACTCAACATATCTTATGGAGATATAAGTTCTTTTGTCTGTAATCTTTGTCAAGAGAACTTTGCTTTATTAGCAAAGAATAAAAATGTCAGCTTATGTATGCAGTCGGAACCTGAACATATCGCTGCTTGGTTTGACACGAATAAAATCGATAAAATTTTATATAATTTACTTTCTAACGCAACAAAGTTCAGCTATCAGGATGGTAGGGGGAAAATAGAGATTCTCCTTAAAGCAGAGGATCAGGAAAGTGAATTTCAGTATAAAACATTACTTATTAAAATCAGAAATATAGGGAAAGGTATTGCAACCGATGAATTACCTTATATATTTAATCGTTTTTATGAAAACAGTTTTAAACAATTGGGCCTTAAAGGGAATGGCATAGGACTAGCATTAACTAAAAGTCTTGTCGAATTGCACAAAGGAACGATTAGTGTAACTAGTGAACTGGAAGAATGGACAGAATTTACAATCAGAATACCTATCAACAAAACAAGCTATAGCAACGAACAAATAAATGAAACGATAGAACATCGTTTCATTGTAAACGACTCGCCTGAAGGAGCAGCCATCCAACAATCACAGTCCAATTCTGAAATTCAAAAATCTTCAAAACAGAATTCCGTTTTGGTTATTGAAGATGATCAAGACTTGCGAGATTCACTTCAGCGTTTGTTACAAGAAAAGTATACGATATCAATGGCCGCTAATGGGGAGGAAGGACTGAAACTTGTACAAGAAATTAAGCCTGATCTGATTCTTAGTGATGTCATGATGCCTATCATGGATGGATTCGAACTATGTAAACAACTCAAGAGAAAGAAAGAGACAAGCTGTATTCCGATTATACTTCTTACGGCAAAAATAAATGATAAAGACTATTTGGAAGGATTGAACTGCGGCGCAGATGCATATATAACCAAACCATTTAATTTTAACGTGTTACAAGCAAATATAGACATGGTCATCTCTAATAGAAAAAGGGTTATAGATAGCTTTAAATCCAACCCTTTGACACAGAATATAGATATTACGATCTCATCATACGATGAAAAGTTTTTGAAAGAGGCCATGGATATTGTCAAAAAGAATATGGAAAATCCCGAGTTTGATGTCAAACATTTTTGTGAAATTATGCAAGTGTCCAATTCTATGTTATACCGCAAGTTGAAGTCTTTGGCAAATATGTCTCCTAATGAATTTATCCGTAGTATACGTTTGAATACAGCAAAAGAACTCATTAAACAAAGAAGGGGTAATGTTTCAGACATTGCCTATTTGGTAGGTTTTAAAGATGCACATTATTTCAGTGTTTGTTTCAAGAAAGAATTTAACATGACACCAGGAGAATATATGGAAACTATATGTTCTTAGCTTTTGGGAAAAAATAAAAAGAAGTATTCTTAAAGTCTATTTAAACACAAAAGTTTCATCCATACACCTCAAAAATTTCCACAAAAAGTTTTTGTGGAATAATTTATTCTTGTATTATTGTACTATAATAGTAGTACAATATTAATATAGAATAATATAAAATCATATGATCAAGTTTTTATTAGATTACTCTAGCGGTATGCCGATATACCGCCAGATCATTGATCAAATCAGATTTGGCATAGCATCCGGGCAACTTAAGTTGGGAGAACAGCTTCCTACGGTCAGAGCACTTGCCGTAGAGTTAAAGGTAAACCTAAACACGGTATCCAAAGCTTATAAAGAATTGGAGATCAAGAATATTTTGGAAACTCAGCAAGGAACCGGAACGTTTATTAGCAAAACAGATCATGTAGTACTGGAAAAAGAACGGGAAGACAAGTTAAAAGAAATTTGTACACAATTTTCTTCCGTTGTACTGAGTTACGGTTTCAGCCTAAATGAGGTTATTCGAGAATTAAAAGATATCGAAACTTCTAAAAAACAATGAATATGACAACAAATGTAATTAACAAGGGTTGGTTCAATCCCATATCCCTTTTCGTATTGCTGATACTGGTTATCGTATCAGCCGTTTTGTATGTTTCGAAGATTATAAACATACCGATATTCATCCTCTTGCTTCTTCTTTCCGGGTTGGTGACTTCTGCAATCCGCATAGCCGACCAATGGGAACGAGCGGTAGTCCTTCGTATGGGGAAATACAACGGTTTGAAAGGTCCCGGCCCCTTTATGATTATCCCGGTTATAGACAGTGTATCGACTTATATTGACCAGCGTGTACGGGTAAGTGCATTTAAGGCCGAACAAACTCTAACCAAAGATACGGTTCCGGTAAATGTGGATGCAGTCGTATATTGGACCGTCTGGGACGTGGAAAAAGCTGCATTGGAAGTACAGGAGTACCAAAAAGCGATCGAACATATCACACAGACTGGTCTAAGAGATACCATCGGTAAGCACGAACTGTCGGATCTCTTGCAGGAACGCGATAAGATAGCTGAGGATTTGCAACAGGTCTTAGACAGAAATACGAATCCGTGGGGCATCACATGCCAGACTGTCGGTATCAAAGATATCGCCATTCCGCAAGACCTGGCCGAAGCAATGAGCAAAGAGGCCCAGGCCGAACGTGAAAGAAGAGCTCGCGTCATCTTGGGAACAGCAGAAACGGAAATCGCAGAAAAGTTCGAACAAGCCAGTAAGAAATATACCGACAATCCTGTGGCATTGCATCTTAGAGGGATGAATATGCTGTTCGAAGGCTTAAAAGAAAAAGGATCGATGGTTATCGTACCGAGTTCGGCACTCGACACCATGAACTTAGGGGCTATGGGAGGCTTGGTTTCATTGGCTAAGAACAACGAGACACCGAAATAAACTATTTTCTAACAACAAAAAATCACCATTTATGGAAATACACAAACAAGGGATTACTTTTGTACTCCTTCTATTAATCTTTACAAATTGTTCACGAAAACCATCGCTGCAATGGATTCCCTTCAGTTGGGAAGGTGATACAATTTCGGGGATATACATTGAAAAAGCTTTTCTAAATGTTCCGGTAAAAATAGAGAATTTACCCTACGAATTCACAATGTAGTTTGATTTAGGAGCATATAATTCTGTCTTTTACGGGAATACTTTTGCTCCTTATCTCAAAGAAGCCCCATCTTTAATGAACAAAAAAGATTCAACCGGGATGTATAAGAATGTCAACCTGCAAATAGGGACAGTGGAGTTTAGCAATGCCAATATCGGATTCATGCAGAATTTCGGAAATAAAATCCCTAAAGATTCACTTCATTCAAATACCCCCAAGCATATTGGAACGATCGCATCCGACATGGTGCAAGATAAAGTCTTAATCATTGATTACAAATCAAACAGGCTTGCAATCACAGACTTTTTACCGGCTGAATACGAAAATCTGCTGGCTGAAGAATTTGAATCAGAATATGGGGAAATAAAATTGCCTTTACGGATTAATGGAAAAACATGTAAAGTATTGTTCGATACAGGTTCAAGCCCTTTCCAGTTAATAACGACACAAGAAAGAGCTTGGAGCGTATCAGACCTTACTATTGTCGACTCTCTAAGCGGTCCTTTATGGTGGGGACAAGAAATAACATTTTATGGCTTTAATGTAACCAAACCGATCGAGTTCGGCGGAAAAGCCTTGAACAATTCGAAAGTCTACTACGCCAAAGACGGCCTTTGGGATAGTATTTATAGTACCCTCGATGTCTGGGGAATAACCGGAAATGCTTATTTCTTTGAAAACACCGTGATTATCGATTACAAAAACAAACTATTCAGGATAAAATAAAAATTCGAACCCATACCTCTTCATTCAGATGCAAGCGTAAGTTGTTTTCTACATTGCCGTATATATTCCCGACAACGTCAAATATATTCTCGACAACGTCGAAAACAACTTACACTTGCATCAAAACAAAAACACATTGCCATCTTACATCAAACCTTTGCCAGAGCTTGGTCTAGGTCATCAATGATATCATCGATATATTCAGTACCTATACTCAGGCGCACAGTGGAAGGAGTGATATGCTGTCCGGCCAACTCTTCCGGAGTCATTTGAGAATGGGTAGTCGTATACGGATGGATCACCAGGCTCTTCACATCAGCCACATTGGCAAGAAGGGAGAATATTTCCAGCGAATCGATAAACTTCCAGGCCGCTTCCTGCCCGCCTTCGATCTCGAAAGTGAAAATACTTCCGGCACCTTTCGGGAAATACTTTTTATAAAGTTCATGGTCTGGATGGTCTGGAAGAGCCGGATGGTTCACTTTGGTTACTTTCGGGTGTTTGGATAAATACTCGACGACTTTCAGAGCATTGGCAACATGACGTTCCACGCGGAGAGACAATGTTTCCAGACCTTGCAGCAGGATAAAAGCATTGAAAGGCGAGATCGTAGCTCCTGTATCACGCAGAATGACAGCCCGGATACGAGTGACGAAAGCTGTCGGACCCGCCACATCGGCAAAGACCGCCCCATGATAACTTGGGTCCGGTTTGCCCAAGGTCGGGAACTTATCGGCATTTGCTTTCCAATCGAAATTGCCACTGTCCACAATCACTCCTCCCAAGCTCGATCCATGTCCGCCGATAAATTTGGTGGCGGAATGAACAACAATATCGGCCCCGTGCTCGATCGGACGGATCAGGTACGGTGTACCGAACGTATTATCCACTATCAACGGAATATTATGACGATGGGCCACCTCCGCCACAGCATCGATATTGGTAACATCAGAATTAGGATTACCGAACGTTTCGACATACACCGCTTTCGTATTCTCCCGGATAGCAGCCTCCAACGCCTGCAAGTCATTGACATTTACAATCGTGTGGGTAATGCCCTGAGTCGCTAACGTATGCGTAATCAGATTGAAGGAACCGCCATAGAGATTGTCGGCAGCCACAATATGATCACTCACTCCAAGTATATTCTGCAAGGCATACGTCACGGCCGCCGCACCGGAAGCCACCGCCAGACCAGCCACTCCCCCTTCGAGAGCGGCAACACGCGCTTCGAAAACTCCCTGGGTCGAATTGGTCAGGCGGCCATAAATATTCCCGGCATCACGAAGGCCGAAACGGTCTGCCGCATGTTGTGAATCATGAAATACATAAGATGTTGTCTGATAAATAGGGACGGCACGAGCATCTGTTGCGGGATCGGCCTGTTCTTGCCCTACATGAACCTGTAATGTCTCGAAATGTAATTTCTTTGTTACCATAGTCGTATTATTTTAAATTGTTCTTCTTGCTCATTTTCCAGCAAAACTATAGCAGACAGAGATATCAGACAAGATATATGGAAAATACAGAAAATAACGCTATTTTTACGGTCGTCAACAGAACGCATAAACTGTATCAGGATCGAAAAAAGGATTCTGATAGAATTTTATTCTTATGAACACACTTGAGAAATTAGACAAAGTAGACTTGCAGATCCTCCGTACCCTGCAATCGAATGCCCGGCTCACCACAAAAGAGCTCGCCGCGAGTGTCAGCCTCTCGTCGACACCCGTATTCGAACGCCTGAAACGCCTCGAAAACGGAGGATATATAAAGAAGTACATTGCCGTGCTGGACGCCGAAAAGCTAAACCAGGGCTTCGTGGTCTTTTGCAGTGTCAAGTTGAGGAGACTGAACAAAGAGATTGCGGCGGAGTTCACAAGAATCATACAGGAAATTCCGCAAGTCACAGAATGCTACAATATATCGGGAAGTTACGACTACCTGCTGAAGATCCATGCACCGAATATGAAGTATTACCAGGAGTTTATCTTGAACGTGTTAGGCACGATCGACAGCCTCGGATCGCTCGAAAGCACCTTTGTGATGGACGAGGTAAAGCATGAATACGGAATCCATATTTAAACGCCGCCCCGTCCCTATCTTACATTTATTACTTCAATGCATAAATCCGCTGGATGATGTCCACAACCTTCATGCCTTCCAATACGTTGGTCGTAATACATTCCGAACTTGCACCGGAAAGGACACGGACCACATTGCGGATCACGAAATTATGGTTCTGGGCGGAACCTTTATAAGGGCCGTAGTCATTTCCCGGATTCGTCGGCGCCAGTTCCGGCATTTCATAATCTTTGATATGGCAGTATTCGACTTCGTTCATATACTGTCCGCCGATTTTCACGCTTCCGTTCTCCGCAACAATCAGCATACTGCTTTCCATGTTCCTGTTCCAGACAGAAGTGGAATAGCTCAGGCTCCCCATCCCGCCGTTCACGAAGTTGAAATTCACAAAGCCCGAATCTTCAAAAGCCGTAAGTCCGGCATGGTTGAAATCGGCAAAGCGAGCCTGGATATTGCAGATATCCCCGAAAAGCCAGTACATAATGTCGATAAAATGGGAGAACTGGGTAAAAAGCGTCCCTCCGTCCAAAGCGGCATCGCCATGCCAGCCACCGGGTTTATAATAGCGCTCGTCACGGTTCCAATAACAATTCAACTGGACCATATAGATCTTGCCTAACCTACCCGAATCCACCATCTCCTTGATCCAGACGGAAGGAGGAGAATAACGGTTTTGCATGACGCAGAACACCTGTTTACGGTATTTCAGCGAAGCATAGACCACCTTCTCGGCATCGGCAAGCGTCAGTGCCATCGGCTTCTCGATCACGACGTTGCAACCGGTTTCGACAGCCTGAATGGCCATTGCTGCATGCAAGCCGTTCGGGGTACAAACATTTACGACATCTATGGAAATTCCGCTCTGCAATAGCTCCGTCAGGGATGAAAAAAACGGGACATCGTATGCCTCAATACCCAATTCCTCACAGGGACGAATATCACAAAGGGCCACCAATTCGGCTCCCGGATCGCGTGTCACCATCTCGGCATGACGTTTGCCGATATGGCCACAACCGATAACTGCAAATTTTATCTTTTTATCCATAAGCATTCGATGGGGGGGGTGTCAAAATCTCCTTGTCCCCGTGCTTGACGCGGGGCCGCAAAAGGACAGACCTTATCAATCAGATTTTTATAGGGTCGGTTCTAATGCGATCCCACGTCAAGCGCGGGAACAGGATAGTTTCGACACACCCCCTTTTTTAGAGTTTCTGTTATATATTGCTGTTGTCCGAGGGACATTTCCGTATGAATAGGCAGGGAAAGGACGGATTCGCACAAACGGGTGGAGACGTCCAAATTGCCGGATACACGGGAGATATGCCGGTAAGCTTCCTGATGATGCACTGGTACAGGATAATAGATCATGGAAGGGATTCCCTGTTCTTTCAACAGGCATTGAAGGACATTCCGCCTGCCGTCTTTTACCTGGACCGTATATTGGTGATAGACATGAGTCGAAAATATCGATCTAGCAGGGAGAACCAACGAATCGCAGGAGGACAAAGCTTCATCATACCGAGAGGCAACTTGCCGACGGGTTTCCGTGAACTCCTCCAGATGCTTCAACTTCACATCCAGCACAGCAGCTTGCAACGTGTCCAGACGGGAGTTGCATCCGATCCGCCTATGGTGGTATTTGCATTCCTGGCCATGATTGGCAATCATGCGGATACGGGCAGCCAACGCCTCGTCGGAAGTCATCAACGCCCCCCCATCGCCATAGCAGGCCAACGGCTTGGATGGAAAAAAAGATGTCGTCCCGATATGTCCGATCGTCCCGGCCTTTCGTACCCGCCCGTCGGAAAAGATATAATCGGCACCAACAGATTGAGCGTTATCTTCCACTACATACAGATGATAGACATCTGCCAAAGTCATGATCGGCTCCATATCGCAGGCTTGTCCGAACAGGTGGACGGCCACGACCGCCTTTGTCCGTTCCGAAACAGCCGCTTCTATTTTCCGGGGATCGATATTAAAGGTACAGGGATCGACATCCACCAACACGGGCGTCAACCCTAACAAAGCGACAACCTCGGCTGCCGCTATATAAGTAAATGCCGGCAGAATCACCTCATCGCCAGGCTGAAGCTCCAATGCCATCAGAGCAATCTGCAAAGCGTCCGTCCCGTTAGCACAAGGAATCACGTATGGAACCTGAAGATAATCAGCCAAATGCCCGGCAAAGGATTTCACCTGCGGACCATTGATAAAAGCACAACTGTCGATCACCGCCTGCATGGCCTCATCAATCTCCTCTTTGAACCGGAGATATTGTCCATGCAAGTCGACCATCTGTATCTGTTCTTCCAACATTATATTATCTGTTTTCCGATTAATTAATCCTTCGTCACTACAACGAAGGATTAACCAGATTATTTCACCTCGCTGCCCGGTTTCACCTCTTTTTCAGGAGTGATGACAGCCAGCTTGCCGTCGAAGTTTTCTGCGGAAAGGATCATCCCTTCGGAAACGATACCTTTCAGCTTGCGCGGAGCCAGATTAGCGATGAAGCAAACCTGCTTGCCCACAAGGTCTTCCGGCTTGTAATGTTGAGCGATACCGGAAACGATCGTACGTTTTTCCAGACCGTCATCAATACGGAACTGCAACAGCTTGTCCGCCTTAGGCACTTTCGTACATTCCAACACGGTCCCGACACGGATATCCAGCTTCATGAAATCATCAAACTCGATATTCTCGCGGATGGGTTTCGCCCTGTAGTTTGCTTCCTCGTTTGCTTTCTTCGTGTCCAACAGCTTTTGCACCTGTGCTTCGATCACGCTGTCTTCGATCTTCTCGAACAGCAGTTCCGATTTACCCAACTGATGGCCGGCTTCCAACAGATCGGTCGATCCCAGACGGTTCCAGCCTAACGGTTCCACATTCAGCATCTTGTTCAATTTCTCCATGCTGAACGGCAGGAATGGTTCGAAAGCGATTGCCAAATTTGCCGTGATCTGCAAAGCGATGTTCATGATCGTGGCGACACGCGCCATATCGGTCTTTGCTAATTTCCAAGGTTCAGTGTCAGCCAGGTATTTGTTTCCGATACGAGCCAAGTTCATCGCTTCTTTCTGGGCGTCACGGAAATGGTAGGTATCCAGCAGACGTTCCACGTCAGCCTTTACATTCGCAAAGTCGGTCAATGTCTGACGGTCATAATCGGTCAGCTCGCCGGCAGCCGGCACCTTACCTTCGAAATACTTTTCGGTAAGCACCAAAGCACGGTTGACAAAGTTACCTAAGATGGCAACCAACTCATTGTTATTGCGTGCCTGAAAATCTTTCCAGGTGAAATCGTTGTCTTTTGTTTCCGGAGCATTGGCCGTCAAAACATAGCGCAACACATCCTGCTTGCCCGGCATATCCACCAGATATTCGTTCAACCAGACAGCCCAGTTGCGGGAAGTGGAGATTTTGTCGCCTTCCAGGTTAAGAAACTCATTGGCCGGCACATTCTCCGGCAGGTTATAAGAACCTTCGGCTTTCAGCATGGCCGGGAACACGATACAGTGGAACACGATATTATCCTTACCGATGAAATGTACCATCTTGGTTTCAGGATCTTTCCACCAGGTTTCCCAACTTTCGGGGAGCAGTTCTTTCGTATTGGAGATATATCCGATAGGCGCATCGAACCAGACATACAGCACCTTCCCTTCCGCACCTTCCACCGGCACGGGAATCCCCCAATCAAGGTCGCGGCTTACGGCACGAGGCTGCAATCCCATATCCAGCCAACTCTTGCACTGTCCGTATACGTTCGGTTTCCATTCCTTATGCCCTTCCAGTATCCACTGGCGCAGGAACGGTTCCCATTTATCCAAAGGAAGATACCAATGTTTGGTTTCCTTCATCACCGGCTGGCTACCACTGATAGCGGATTTCGGGTTGATCAGGTCCGTCGGGCTCAAAGAGGTACCGCAGGCTTCGCACTGGTCGCCATAGGCTTTTTCATTGCCGCAATGCGGGCAAGTCCCGGTTATATAACGGTCGGCAAGGAACTGTTTTGCTTCCTCGTCGTAATACTGTTCGCTCGTTTTCTCGATAAACTCTCCTTTATCGTATAAGGTACGGAAGAAATCCGACGCCACCTGGCGATGTGTAGCCGAAGTCGTACGGGAATAGATATCGAACGAGATACCAAACTCCTCAAAAGACTTCTTGATAATACCATGATAACGGTCCACCACATCCTGCGGCGTAATCCCTTCTTTCTTCGCTCTCAGCGTGATAGGCACTCCATGCTCATCCGATCCACCGATCATCAAAACTTCTTCCCCCTTCAGGCGAAGATAGCGTGCATAAATATCAGCAGGCACATACACCCCGGCCAAATGTCCGATATGCACCGGCCCGTTCGCATACGGCAACGCCGTAGTTATCAGCGTTCTCTTAAACTGTTTTTCCATACCTTGTGTTCTCTTTTTGAGAGGCAAAGGTACACATTTATTGCTTAACCTAAAAAGAAAGGAATATCATTAGTTGTTATAATCCGACTAAGGATACACTAAACAGGTTATCGCTAATCATAAGTCAATTCCATTTCGTCCAAATAAAGTGTACTACCTTCCCCTCCTGTGAAATAATCACCATATTTGCTGGCTGTAGCCACAATGACAAGATATTTGGGTTTACGATAATCACGGTAATCTAACCGGATTGTATATTCCTCATAACCGGATATGGTCTTAGCGGAAATGAACTCACCATAAGCAATAACATTTTTATCATTCTTGCTAAACAGCTGCCGTTCCGACTTCTTTGTTTTGATCTCATAAGGTTCTGCCTTATCAGACAGAGCCACATAAATATGACAAGAATCCGGTCTGCCCAGCAAATAATTGTAATCGGAATCGTTACTTTTATTTATCTCAGCCGAAGTATATTTGTATTTAAACTTCAAACCTGTCGGATAAGTTTCAAATGGACGCCCAAAGCTCAAGACGCCATTAGTACCATCTGTACGGACATACGAACCGGCAAATATATTACCAGCCGCAAACTTACCGATACCGGCAACTCCGACAAACCGCGATTCTAACTTGGCTGCCTTTCCGGTTCCGTTACTCGTATCACCTGTCGGAATCGTATTGCTGTCTCCCAAAGTAGTAGCTCCTTTATTTCCCGTATCCCAAAAAGAAACACCTGTTGCCAACCACGGATTCCACAATTTACCATCTTGATGCCAATCGTCAAAACCCCCATTGGTCAATGGCACTAACGCAGCGGTCTTACACTCCACCTCTTCTCCAGCTATATCATCAATCACAACACGATATACATACGTCGTACCCGGATTCAAACCAGTTATTGTGGCTGTGAAGGAAGTACCGTTGACAGTTACGGAACTTGCCGGAAGCGTCTGCCAACCATCATCCACCCGCGTTTGGGACGGATTCTTTTCTCTATATTCTATTACCGGAATCTTACCTTCTTGAATCATTCCGGTTACAATGATTCGATTGGCCATCGCAACCGTTTCACCACCGGAAACAGCACCACCTTCCGTATGCAGAATTGTCACTTTCCAAGTTTCCGTTACTCCAAAACGAGTCACTTCAAATGAGCAAGGACGCGAAAAATTCGTTACCGTCGTCGGATCAGGAACGACAATTCCCACCGAACCGCCCAGTTGCATTTTAGTCACTGTTATCCGATCCAAATGTTGTTCTTTTGCCACATACACGATCATCTCCCGATTTGCCAAATCGATTACCGGTTCACCCACCTGGTTACTGACTTGCACAGCCCGGTCTATCGTCTGATTAACCGTTATCTTCCAAGGATACTCTTGATATGTCTGCAAAATCAATGAGACAGATGAAGAAAAATCCACCCGCGTATCTGCACTCTTAGGTAAACTGTCTAAAGACGAAAATCCGATTCGTGGAAAAGCGTTATAGTCGAGACACGCCGCAGAATCTATCCGTACCTCAGCCTCATTAGTCACCGTCAACTTCTTGATCCGGAGAGCTGCAAGATCAACCGCATCGCTCACTTCTACCGTAACCATCCCTTTAGTCTTATCTATTTCCAATGTATTATCCAATTGCCCTTCCACCAGGAAATCGGTAATGCTTCCTTCCCGATATGGATAAGGAATATCATTCTCGATACATGAAACAAGAAAGAACAAACAACAGAGAAAACCTGTCACTTTTCGTTTTATATGATTTATATCCATACCTCGTCAAAAATAGAAGTTCATACCTAAATTAATCGAAAATAGGTCTATCTTAAAATTAGCGGAACTGCTACGCCGTGAGCCTTTATCAATCTGGTCAGTTGTCTGATCGGTCCACTTCATATTAAACCCCAGTACGCCAACCGATACCTCAACAGCTGCAAAATTAGTGATAAAAGCCGTCAGACCCGGCGCCATTCCGATCTGCAAATTCTGGATGGTCTGGTAAGTACCGGTATAATCGGTATCTGTACCCGAAGAGTTTTTACCCTGCCCATAGCCATAGGTCACGCGAGCTTCATTAAACAAACCAAAAATCTTACTACTTCCTATCGGCATATAGGTACGCACGAATCCAGTAGCAGAAAAAGTATGCTCCAAATAATTTACATCACTGATATCAAAATTGATATCATCATCCAAATCCAAACTGATATTTCCTAAATCCGTATAAGTACGATTATAGGAAAAACGTCCGCCCAATGCAACATTATCCCGGATAAAGTAACCGAAGAAAGGACTTACTTTAAACGTATAACCGGTACTTTCAATCTTCTCCAGCACCAAGAATTTATAATTGTCATCCTCATGTTCCGAATAGGAAAAAGTCGATCCGACCATCCATTGCCCTTTCGGAATAAAAGTATGACTCTGGATACCCCGGTCGAAGACTTTACGACCAAGGATTTTGGTTTGGGCTTGCATTAAGCCTGTACATAAAAATGTGATAACTAAAATAATTATTATACGCTTCATTTTCTTACTTCTTCCATTGATTTCGGATAAACTAATTCCAAATCATCTAACCACATAGTACTACCTTTTCCACCTTCCATATAGTCACCATATTTACTTGAAGAGGCAACTACAATAATATATTTAGGTATACGCTTTAAATCTTTATATTCCAAATCAACAGTAAACTCCTTAAATGAATCTGCCCCTTTAGATTCCTCATCACTTATAGACCCATAAGCAATTACGGCACTACTATTGGGATCAAAATAAATTCCTTTATTTGTATTAACTGTAATTTGTTCGTCTGTAAGAGCGATATAAAGAGAACACAAATCATCTTCGCCTTCATTCAAATGTCCTTTACTCACAGAGACTTTTGCAGATGTATATTTGTAATATCCTTTTAATTTATTAGGGCGACACTCAAAATTTCTACCTAAAGTCAAAATTCCCCCCATACCATCTCTCTCAAAAGTTCCTGTAAAAATATTTCCAGCAGCAATAATCTTCATTGTTTCCTGTGTTTCCATTTTTACAGAAGATCCTTGTCCTAACGCTGTTTCGTCATTTTGAGTAGTCATAATATGCTTACCAAAATAGTTGACATTTCCACAATCCCAAAACGAGGAGCTTGCATCCTTTGCTGGTTTAGGTAATCCATCACTATCTGTATACCAGTCTTCAAATCCTGAATTTGGCAATTGAATATCATCCTCTGTTGTAAACTCTTCCGGTTCACTGTTTGTATCATTTTGCAACAAACGATATTCATATTTTGTACTCGCATCCAAATTTGTTGCAACTTGTGCTACATTGGAAGATCCATTCGTAGCAACAGTTACTTCACCGGCAACATCTTTCCAAGTTGTTGTTCCCGATTTCCTATATTGGAACTTATAAGAGGCTTTATCTTCCTCACTCGCGTTCTTTACATATCCCCTCAATGTAGCAAAATGTGCCCACACCTCCGATTCGACTACCGGATGAGTCATGATTTGCAAATTGACAGTAATAGAAATCGTTTGCACCGTTTCATGCCCCATCTCATCACGGGCAGAGAGAACAAATGTATGCGTACCTCCTGGCAATTGCGTAATCAAATTATCGAAAACTAATGTAAACATTGCCTTTTTATCATCCAAAGCAGGGACTTCCAATCCTATTTCAGCTAACTTCTTCTTACTTTCTTCCGACAATTTCAGTAAATCCAAAGATGATAAAATTTTATGTTCGTCAAACAAAGACGAAGTCGCAATCATGGTAACAGATTCTAAACCTATATTCGTAGAAGAAATATTCAACATTACTTTTCTGAAATCTCCTTTGTCCAAAGAGATCATTCCATTGCTATCCTTGCCATCTTCCAACACTTTCACCACCGGTGGTTCCTGCCCATATCCCGATTCCGGCAACGGGATCGTCACCGTATGGTTCTCGTCATTGGTCGGATCAGAATCAATCGTTATATCGAAGTCCATTCCTGAGTTATCTTCACCGCTATCCACCAAATCGAATACCAGATGATAATGGTCTTTCGCCTCCGTCTTCTCGATCAGTTTGGACATGTGAAATGTCAACCCTTCTTTGTTCGTCAATGTCAAATCGACCAACAGATAACCGGGTTGGAAATAACCAGCGCGTGTCTCTTGCATATCATATTCCAAATAGCTCCCCGTCGCATCACTGACTTTCGCCACACAGGATGCGAATTTATCCTGAACAGGCTTTGTAAACTTACTGGTTACTTTCACACAAGTTAAAAAACATTCGATTGCTGTTTGAGTTGTCTCACCCGCTTTTATGACAATCTTATCTTTATCCCCGTAAAAAGTAGGTTTTTCAAACTCCAGTTTGTCCGAAGGATTAGATGTGACCTTCACCTTATAAGTCCCGACATCCAACAACACACGTTCGCCGGCCATATCATTATAATCGGAAAAATGTTTTACGACCGAATCATTCGCTCCGGTACAAATATCCACTGCCAAAGATTGGTCCTTGACATCGAAACCACGTGTGACCACTTCCACATTTTTCGATACACCTAATTCCAAATAGCCTGTTGTTTGCATACGGTTATCTTCATTATCACATGATACCCAAACAAACAACATTAAAAACAAACAACCTATTATATATGACAACTTTTTCATCCTATTAAGTCGTAATTGTTATTGTATGAGTTTTTGTATTTCCTTTCGAATCGGTAACGGTCAAATGAAAATTACTTGTACCGCTTCCCAATATTTGGAGCATTGGCACAAATTGGGATATATTAAACGATACAGATGTTTCACCTCCAATATGAACCGGAAAACCTAAACCACTCAACTTATCAGCATATCCACCCGGACTGACCAAATCAAAATCAGACGTTAATCCGATACCCTGCAATTCTGATTCAGGTAATAATGGCGAATCAATGATTACTCTAAACGAGGAAATACCGTTCGGCACACTCACCACCAAGTCAGTATTAATCGCGTCCCCTTTTATCGAGATCACGCCATCCGTCTCACCGCCTGTATTATCATCACCTCCCGTACTGCCGCCATTTCCCCCACCGCTCGGTACAGTAATGTCGATCGGAGTTTCATTCAATGTCACATCTACCTTTATGGTAAAATTGCCGTTTGTCGGTTTTTCCGGATTATCAGGATCGTCAGGGTCAGGATTCGGTTTTTCCGGCTCATCCGGTACAATTTCTTCTTCCAAATCTTTGATCTCTATCCTAAACAAATCCTGCGAATTAATCTTTCCCTCCGAATCGGCCAGTCCGAATGTCCGGATCACCGGCTTGCCAGTGATCTTTTCCGTAGCACGGATTGTCACCGTCGTTTTCATTCCGGGACGGATATATACGATCCGGGCATCTCCTTTACCCACAGACAGTACTCCTGAACCATTGGTAATAGTGATTGCATAATCATCCTTGCATGCATTCAAAAACTCTTCGGACAGAGTCAAATACAAGATAGCACTTTGCAATTCGCAAGCCTTATCTACCAATGTCACTTCTTTGGCTTTTATGACACATGTATCCAACAACTCATAATAAGGATATTCCGATGTCACTTCATAATTATCACCCGAATAGGCTTCGATGTAATAAGTGCCCTGTTCCAATACATATTGGGATTCTTTCAGATAATCGGCATACGACTCGAAATAATCCTGCAATTCCATTGATGCGTTAAACACTTTCACGATCATATCTTCCGCTTTCGGAACAATCAGTTCCGTACTTGATGACTTGGAAGATACGCCGCCATTCCCATAAGAAGGAGGCACAACTTTCAACTTCAAATCCAGCACGCCGACTTCACCGGAACCACCCTGTTCCCCTTTTCCTAAAAGTTCGTCTTTCATCTCGCAGGAAGCCAAACCGACAAGAGTCAGGCATAACAATACGTAATATGTATATCTATATTTCATCATTCAACAGGTGTTGCTTTTAACATCATTGATTTTGTTTCCGATACTTGCAGATCGATAATCAGATGGTCTTTCTTTTCCAACAGACCGTCTTTGGGTGAAATCGTCTCCGAATAGTCGACAGGAAACCCTTCCAAAGTAGTTCCTACGATATGGATTTTAATAAAGGAAGAGTTTTTCGCTCCATCAAAATAGGCAGATTTATTCAAATCGGCCAAAGCATAAGACACTTGACGTTTGTTTGCATCCGAAACAGTCAATTTGAATTTTGTATCTCCGGTTTGCAACTTGTCATCTGTCCGAAACGCCTTCTTAAATGCATCGCTTGCATTAAAAGAAACTTGAAATTGTTGCAAACAGCATTCCAGCTCCACCAAAACGGTCTCTTCCGGTAATAAAGAGTATGTTTCAGAAGCAAAAAAACAGGGTTTATCCAGTATGGCATCTTTCAGTTCATTGGAAAAGACTTCTACCTTATATTCCGTACCGCCTTCCGCCGCTTCCAAAAAGACCGGACTATTTTGTTGTAAGGTCTTCAAAGAGTCTTGCTTCACAACCGCACCGATACCATCCTGTATCTTAACGTATAATTGATTTACCGTCGGCACTGGTGTAGAACGGGTTATCACAATCGGAGATTCGGTTGAAACATGAAATCGGAGACGGGCTTTGCCCTGTCCCATCACCTGTTCCGTTTCTTCGTTAGAACAGGAGGCTGCGATAAGCAGGATGGCTAATGTATATAATAAGTGTTTCATATTATTCTTGATAATCGTATATTAGTTCGACATCATCTATGTATAGTTGGCTACCGACAAATTCACCTTTTCCCATATCTTGGCTATCTGGATGAGAAAAGTTTTCACTATTTCTTTCCAAACAACTTTCATTTACTGTAGATTTGAATATTATACATAAACTGCTTGCTTTAGTTACACCGTATTCCAATAAAATAGATTCCTGCGTCCAACTACTTTGAGATTCAAATTTAAACGACTTGGTTGCAATTATGTTTTGTTGAGAATCTTTTACAACAAAAACAGCCTCTCCATAATCTTGAATATTTTTAGGTATATACCGATAATAGAAAGTTATTTTACGAGGTCTTGATGTGAATAATATTCCTTTCTCGAAATTATCACCTAAAAACAATTCCCCAGCATCGCTATTTTCACAATCTCCAAAACCACTTGATATCGCTGGAGCCTTATTTCCTTCTCCCCATCCTACCGTCCGAATTTGAGCTGCATTTCCTCCGTTTATTCCTTCTGTTTTTATTGTTCCAGAATTTGCAACATAACGAGTCCAAGTGTAAGGTGTACTGAAAGCTGTAAAGCGGGATGTTCTTTCTGCCCCATATTGTGTTGTTTTACTATTTAAAGTTCCCCAACCTTTAATTTCCCATCGTTCCCACGAACGATAAGGCGAAGAAGCATACTTTCCAACTCCCGCAGTAGCAGACACATCTATACCTATACCTTCATACTTAACACCTTTTGCATTCCATTCTTCCAGTTGTCCTATATTATCAGGTAATTGTGCATCATTTTCCGTTGTAAAAGAAATTCCAGAAAGCTCTCTTCCTCCATCATATTTAGCAGTAATATTAGAATAAGACTGTCCGGCTGTCAAATTATTCCAAACAAATGAAACAACACCATTCTCCTCTTGTCCTAACGGTATTAAATCAGTCAATTGAGATCCATTATGATAGAACGTCACCTTGTCTGCATCCTTCGCTTTCACTCGTAAATAAGCATATTTTGCAAAAATATCACCAGCGTTTTCAGCCATCGCCCATTCAAATACCGGAGGTGTAACCGTAAACGAACGAGAGTCTTCAACAACTCTATCCAATTTATCAGTAATTTTATATTTTACCATATATGTTTTAGCTGTTCCATTATCGCCACACGACAATTTATTAAACCAATCATCTACGCTATATTTCATCTTAACTCTACTTGCAGAACTTTCTGCTATCGCAATTCCTGGAATATCTAATGTGAAGACATCCTGCTCTTCTACCCCTATTCCAACTATAGATATTGCTACATCCTTTATTCCGGCAAGAGCCTCAATATCTACAGGTACGTCAGAAAGAGGAGTAATCAATTTTATTTCCAAAGTACCTTGTTCAAAAGTTTTATTATTCGGGAACATTCCCCAACTAACCTTAGGCTTAGCAGCAGCCGGTACAGTTATTCTAACCGATTTAGAAGTCCTATTCGGAGTTGGCAAAGCATCTACAACCGTCAATGATAACTCATAATACGAGTCTTCCGATTTACCTAATAAAGAAGCAATAACCGATTTCAAATCAAATTCTGCCTGCATTTCACCTTTCATTTTCTCTGGTGCACTAAAGCCGTAATTATCCGCCAAATCCTTAATCTGATCTTCTGTCAGATTTGCCAAATCATACTGATTAATCAAAGTCGAACTTCCATCTTTAATCGTCAACAATACCTGATTAATCTTTCCTCCGGAAGTAATCACTACTTTAGCCGCCTTTGTATCTTTAGCATATTCTGTAGGTTCCTCCATACTTACATTCGTATCTTCCCACTTAAACAAATCGCACGCAATATACGGCGCCCCCTTCAACTTCTCCATGAAATCCGGAATTCCGATATTCACATAGATCGTTTCCTTTGTTTCATCGTTTAATGTCACATCGATAGCAATCCCGTTCAACCCTTTTTCATCCGTACGGACGGTCAGCTTCGCCCATTGCTTGGGCTTGATAGTTGTTGTCGCCGTATAATTGACAGTCTTTCCATAGACATTGACCAGTTCCATCGCAATTTCCAGCTTCGTGCCGGAAGCATCCGACAGAAAATACATCGGACGGGATTCGCCTTTTTCATACACCAAAGGCAATTCCATCTTGTTCGTCTTCAACGACAAGGTATAATCTTTATATGTTTGCAGAAAATCATCCGAATAGTCGATCGTCACCCGGCTGTTCGCCATTGCGGCAGTTACCTCCACCGGTGTAGTCATATCCTTGACAATCGTAAATTCCTTTTTCCCGGAAAAGTAAGGTGCATCGAAAGCGGCTGCCGTTTCTGTTCCTTTTGACACCTGAATCGTATATGCTCCGGCTCCCAACTCAAGTTCGGCTGGCATCTTGTCGAAGCGGGAATATTCGGCCACAACACCCGAATCCTGCGCGATCGTCACAGCATAGCTATTCACATCCTTAAAGTCCGCCAAGTCAGAAGCTTTTGTCGATACACCCACCAACGCCGTGTCCACATTCATCCGAAAAGCAAGAGTACCTTTATTGACTACCCCATCTTCATCGACTTGGCAAGCATAAATCCCAATAAACAAACAAAAAAAGCACAACAAGCGGCTTACTACACAAAAGCGCTTGTTATCTCCTTCCAAGAAACGTTTCTTCTCCATCCAGATTCTATTCCGTTTAACATTCCATTTTCAAGGTCGCAAAGTAACCCCGATTCTTCAAGCCTTACAAGGTCAATTTATATTATTCGCTGTCCGTTTTTTTTGATTTGCATTTAAGGCCACCTCTTTAATTTCCTATTTATGATTCACAAATGATATATCCACAAACACATAACTGTCCGATTTTTCATAATAAGCTTTACATATAAACAAGATTTCGTATCTTTGTCGTATCTTTTATTCTAATATGCATATAGATAATGACATCCCCAAAATAGACCTGCCCGAAGACTGGATAATCGGAAAGTTGACGAAAAGCGAAATCGGCTTGCTGAACCTCTATGCCAATTATCCATGCCGGCTGAAAGCCGAAATATTCGTGCTTTGCTTGCAAGGAGATCTGGAGGCATCCATCGACTTGACGCGCTACAAAGTCAGGCCAGGAAGCTTTATCACCATACAACCGGGGACAATTTTGCAAATATATCGGGTAGAAGGAGATTTGGAAATCTACTTCATGGGATTTTCCTCAAATTTTATCAGTCAATCGAACCTTAACAAAATGGCAGTAGACATGCACTACGCGGCCAAAGATACCCCAATCATAGAATTGAAAGAAAAACCTGTCGAACTGCTGGAAGATTACTTCTCGCTTCTGCTTAAAACATATAATACCTGCAAGCCTGCTTTAAACAAACATATTTTGAATCATCTATTGTCGGGTGTATTCATGGGAGTCAGTGCCATGTATAAAGATAAAGTGGAAAGCAAAACGAATCTCTCCAAAGCAGAACAAATAAGCAAAAACTTCAATCATCTGGTTATGCAGAACTATACCACGCAACGTTCCGTTGCGTGGTATGCCAAGAAACTCGGCATAACTCCGGCGCATCTCAGTACGATTGTCAAGCAGACGACCGACAAGACTTGTGTCGAGATCATCACCTCTATGGTGATCATGGATGCAAAGGCACAGTTGAAATCGACCGACCTTTCCATCCACGACATCGCCTATTCGCTGAATTTCACGAATATGTCTTTCTTCGGCAAATATTTCAAGCGGCATGTGGGGATGGGGCCGTTGGAATACCGGAACAGCTAAAAACAAAAGTTCTGGGCCGCTGGATCATTTCAGCTTCACCCACCCTGTACAACCCACCTTGCAACAAGCCCCAACAGGTGAAGGCTCCCGCCCGGATTGCCTTCACCCCCGGTATCCGGCCTTCATCCAGGTAAGTTCGAATCGACCACCAAAGGTTGCGGGATGCCCGTGTCTTCCTCTTTCGGAAGGGTATAGATGGCAAACAGACGGCTGCCTCCCTTCACCAGACGGCCGGAAGCGACCAATGCGGCCAAATCCTTGCGCGCACTGTAGTCAGACAGCCCGATAAGATAACGGTAGGAACGGACGGTGATATAAGAGTTCTCGTCCAGATAGCGGTAAAGAAGTTCCTCCCGGTCCGCCATGCCGGGTGCACAGTGACCTGAACTTTTCATACGCGTGAGCGGCATCGTCTTCAAGGCCTTCTTCAACTGCTGGCAGCATCGGAAATTGACATTCTTGAAACGGACAGATTCGCTCCTCAGTTCCGTTTTAGACATCACCGCGCGAGATTGGAGCGAGACGCTGAAGAAACCGAGACCCTCGATCTCCACGTTATCACCTTCGCGCAAGCGTTCCGTCACCAAATCGGTGATCAGCTGCAAGGCGCCGGCAATGTCGGCCTCCGAATAGGTGGAGCGGGATTTGGCATATTTCATCAACTTTTTAATGCTGACGGTCTCATAAGGGATCAATCTTGGGTGAAGAGGCATTTTATTGCCGTTCTTCCCGGAATCCGGGTTACGCTCCATTCTGTAACGTGCTGTCATATCAGTAATAGATTAAATGGTGAATAATAAGACTTTATCGCTTTCCTGCCTTCTTTGTATGTTTTTGACGAAGGTCGAAAAGGTTTTTGCCCAAGGTGGAAAAGGTATTCGACCTAAGTCGAAAGGCTTTTCGCCCTAGGTCGAATAGTCAATAACGTGGCAGTAAAGATACAAATAATAATAGGATAAACACGAATGAGGCGGTACTTTTATCCTAAATAAAAAACGCAACAACTGGGACTTGCTGGCTGATTCGACCGGTAGCCGCCGTTTCGTCTGCATCAAGATAAACGGGAACATCCGTCCAGACCGTTCTGTCGAATACGGACAGCTATACGCACAGGCGGTCGCCGCGCTCCGGGCAGGCGAAAGATATTGGTTCACACCAGAGGCATTCATTTTATTTTCTCCTAATGCTTTTTCCGATCTTCAATTTCAAAATAAATGAAACCGGCTTACGTCCCCCATGTTTCCCGGTCCAGGCTCCGGTATTGTATGGCTTCCGCCAGATGGCATGCCTCGATATTCGGAGAGGCTTCCAGGTCGGCGATCGTACGGGAGACTTTCAGGATGCGGTCGTAGGCGCGAGCGGAAAGATTGAGGCGCTGCATGGCGACCTTCAGTAAAGACAGGCCGGCAGCATCAGGCACGGCGTATTCATGAAGCAGTTTGGAGGTCATCTGGGCATTGCTGTAAATACCCTCATGCGCGGCAAAGCGTTTTTCCTGGATAGCGCGGGCTTTCATCACGCGCTCGCGTATCGCTTCGCTACATTCGGAAGAGCGTCCGTCGGATATCTTCTCGAAAGGGACCGGCACGACTTCTACCTGTATATCGATCCGGTCGAGCAAAGGGCCGGAAACACGATTCATGTATTTCTGGACAGCACCCGGAGAACAGAGACAAGGGCGATCGGGGTGATTATAATATCCGCAAGGACAAGGATTCATGGAAGCGACCAACATGAAGTTGGCCGGATAATCAACAGATAAGCGGGCACGAGAGACCGTTATCGTCCGGTCTTCCAATGGTTGGCGCATGACCTCGAGCACGCTCCGGTTGAATTCGGGCAACTCATCCAAGAACAGGATTCCGTTATGTGCCAGGCTGATCTCTCCCGGCTGCGGGAAAGCGCCTCCACCGACCATCGCCACATTCGAAATCGTGTGATGGGGCGAACGGAACGGACGTTGCGTCATCAGGGAAGTGTCCAGTCCGATCTTGCCGGCGACCGAATGTATCTTGGTGGTCTCGAGCGACTCCTGCAAGGTAAAAGGTGGCAAGATGGAAGGGAGACGTTTGGCGAGCATCGATTTGCCACTCCCCGGCGGACCGATCAGGATCAGGTTGTGGCTTCCGGCGGCGGCTACTTCCAACGCACGCTTCACATTCTCCTGTCCGCGTACATCCGAGAAATCCGCTTCAAACTGAAGTTGCCGGGCATAAAATTCCTCACGGGTATTGACAACCGTCGGCTCCAAATCCCGTCTTCCTGCAATGAACTCGATCACTTCTTTGATGGTCGAAACGCCATACACATCCAGGTCATTGACGACAGCGGCCTCACGGGCATTCTGCTTGGGAACGATAAAACCTTTGAATCCCTCTTCACGCGCCTTGATCGCAATCGGCAGAATTCCCTTTACCGGCTTCAAGCTGCCGTCCAATGAAAGCTCTCCCATCATCATGTAGTGGCCTAGCCGGGAAGCATCCAGCTCTTCGGCTGCTGCCAGGATGCCGATCGCAAGCGGCAAATCATACGACGAACCTTCCTTCCGGATATCGGCAGGCGCCATATTGATCACAATGCGGTTACGGGGAAACTTGTAGCCACTCACCTGAAGAGCAGAGATAATGCGTTCATGGCTTTCACGGACAGCCACATCGGGCAATCCTACCAAAAAGAATTGGATACCTTTCGTGCAATTTACTTCGATCGTAATGACCGTTGCCGATATGCCTTGCACGGCGGCAGCGTAAGATTTGACTAACATAGTTAAAGATTTATGATTTAAATTTATGGGTCTGGATTTATGAGGCCGGATTTATGATTTATGGATAGCAACATTGCATAAATCATAAATTCCTACTCCATCAGCTTTTCCAACGTCTGCTTTATCTCGACCCCATTGTCCGTTTTCAAGATGATCTTCCCTTCTTCATCGATCAGGAAACAGCGGGGCAAGGCGCTTACGTTATACAGATCAACCAACATGGCTGCCTGTCCGGCGGAATCGGTAACCAAGTTCCAGCCGATGCTATCCTTTGCAAGGACTTTCCGCACTTCGGCTTGATCGTCATCCAGACTGACCAGCAACATATCCACCTTTTCTTTCGGATATTTCATTGCCACTTCATCCAGATAGAGGTCTTCCGTCTGGCACATATCACACCAGGGAGCCGTAAACGCAAGCAGTAAATATTTCTTCGGAAAAGAATCCAGACTGACAGGAGTCCCGTAAATATTCTTCACATTGAAACCGGGTGCTTCGGCGCCTAAAGCAGTCCTTTTTGCCCTCGTGCTGTATTCCTGCAACTTCCGCACCAGATAAAAGTCGTTCAGTTTCGGATTCAGCACAGCCAGCAATTCGTCCATTTGCCGGGTATCGTCAGGATGGTTAAAATAATGCTGTATCAATACGACGGAAGCTTCTTCATCCGGATATTTCTTGATGGCGGCAGCAGCTTCCTCGCTCAACAGATGGTTTACATTCGCCAGGCGCGAAGCCATATCCGCTTCCTCGATCGAGCTGTTGAGGTTTTCCCTGTTCTTCTTATTCAGTTGACGAATCAAGTCGGCCTGCTCTTTCAATAAAGGAGCCATTTCTTTTCTTATCGTGGAAAGACGGTCATTGATCCGCCCTCCTTTGACACGTAACATAGCGGGATAATCAGCGTCTCCGGTGATCGTCACCTTCTCTCCCTTTTCCAGATAAGCCGTAACCCAATGCATTTTATCAGCAAAGAAAATCGTCACTTCCCGGAAATCTCCCTGTTTCTTTTCGATCAAAAATTCCCCCGGCTTCCCGCAAGTTACGGTATCTACAACCTTTATATCTTCATTTTCGAAAACGGCATATAAGGTCTGATCCTCCAGATTGGTTAGTTTTCCTTCTATCCGGTAAGCAATATCTCCGCCACACGATGACAAAGAAACGATAATCCCAACGACCAGTAATAAACGTCTAATCATGTTATACCTCACATCCCACATTAACAGATAATTTGGGGTAAAGGTAGGAATAGATTTTAAAATATCCTAACATTTATGATAAAATTAATGTATATATATAAAAAAAGCGCAGAACCGAAGTCCTGCGCTTTTATAGAGTCATTATGTATGTTATTACAATTTCGGACCAGCAGCAACCAGCTTCTTACCAGCTTCGTTGCCAGTGAACTTAGCGAAGTTCTTAATGAAACGGCCAGCCAGATCTTTTGCTTTTTCGTCCCACTGTGCAGCGTCAGCATAAGTATCGCGCGGATCCAGGATATTCGGATCAACACCCGGCAATTCTGTCGGTACAACGAAATCGAAGTACGGGATAACCTTTGTCGGAGCTTTGTCGATAGAACCGTCCAGGATAGCATCGATGATACCTCTTGTATCCTTGATAGAGATACGTTTGCCAGTACCGTTCCAACCTGTGTTGACCAAATAAGCCTTAGCACCGGTCATTTCCATTTTCTTAACCAATTCTTCGCCGTATTTTGTCGGGTGCAGTGACAAGAAAGCAGCACCGAAACAAGCAGAGAATGTCGGAGTCGGCTCAGTGATACCACGTTCTGTACCAGCCAATTTAGCTGTAAAACCAGACAGGAAGTAATACTGAGTCTGTTCCGGGTTCAGGATAGATACCGGAGGCAATACGCCGAATGCATCGGCAGACAGGAAGATAACCTGCTTTGCGTGCGGGCCTTTAGAAACCGGCTTAACGATGTTTTCGATGTGATAGATCGGGTAAGAAACACGTGTGTTTTCTGTTACGCTCTTATCAGCGAAGTCGATTGTACCGTCAGCTGCAACTGTAACGTTTTCAAGAAGAGCGTCACGTTTGATAGCGTTGTAGATATCCGGTTCGCTTTCTTTATCCAGGTTGATAACCTTAGCGTAGCAACCACCTTCATAGTTGAATACACCTTCGTTATCCCATCCGTGTTCGTCATCACCGATCAACAGACGTTTCGGGTCAGTAGACAAAGTTGTCTTACCTGTACCAGACAGACCGAAGAAGATAGCAGAGCTCTTGCCTTCTTTATCCGTATTAGCGGAGCAGTGCATAGAAGCGATACCACGCAACGGGTTCATGTAGTTCATGATAGAGAACATACCCTTCTTCATTTCACCACCGTACCAAGTGTTCAAGATCACCTGTTCTTTCGTCTTCAGGTTGAAAACTGTAGCAGTTTCAGAGTTCAAGCCTAATTCTTTGTAGTTGTCAACTTTTGCTTTAGAAGCGTTGAAACATACGAAATCAGGTTCTCCGTAGTTAGCCAGCTCTTCTGCTGTCGGGCGGATAAACATGTTAGTTACGAAGTGTGCCTGCCATGCTACTTCCATGATGAAACGAACTTTCATACGAGTTGCTTCGTTAGCACCGCAGAAAGTATCGACAACGAACAGACGTTTGCCAGACAATTCTTTTACAGCTTTAGCTTTCAGATCAGCCCAAGCTTCTTCAGAACAAGGCTTGTTATCGTTTTTATATTCTTCAGAAGTCCACCATACTGAATCTTCGCTGGCTTCGTTCTTTACGAAAAATTTATCTTTAGGAGAACGACCTGTGTAAACACCAGTCATCACGTTTACAGCACCCAGTTCAGTTACCTGACCTTTTTCAAAGCCTTCCAAACCCGGTTTTGTTTCTTCTGCGAACAGAACATCGTAAGACGGATTATGAAGAACTTCCTTCACATCTTTAATTCCGTACTTGCTTAAATCTAATGTAGCCATCTTGAAATTAATTTAATTGATTGACTTTATATAACTTTTCTCTCTACTCAATGTTAAAACACAAGGCAAATCATCTTTGTTTTTACTTGCTGTTCCCTCGCCTTGTTAATCGCGGTACAAAAGTAATACAAATTTTCATAGTACATATCGAATTAAGGAAATTTTTCAGTAATAATTATTCTTTTCCATGCCGTTAACATCAAACCCTACCATTTTGTAACATAGAATTTACAAATCAGACACTTTTATCCAAAAATAGCATCGTGTTTCCCGGCATTTAAGTCATCCTGGATGCGGTAAAGAACGACAAGCAGAGGGGATAAATTATGTTTAACGATATCGGTTATAATCTCCGGGTCAACAGACAAATATTCATGAGAAATAATATTTCGCATGGCAAAAATCTTGCGTCAGGGAATTCCCGGATAATAGACTAGCAACTTCTCCTTTGTTTCAGTATCTATTTGTTTCAATGCCTCACCGATAGTCTGTATTCTCATGCAAGTTGCATCAAATAAATCGACACCCTCCGGAGTACGAAGCAAATCATCGCAGTCTGCAACATCGGAAGTTCGTTTCAATGCCAATTCAAATCTTTGTATAACAAAAAGAAGCTTATCTGTTATTTGATCCTTAAAGATAAATTGCATCCTGTTCTATTTTACGCCGAAACAAAGCACGCATTGTTTCATGCAAGGTTATTAAATCGACTTTTTGCCTGAAAACTTGTTCTAAATCATCTTTTATATCCATCAATGTGTAATAACTTGTTTTTCTCAACTTAATAAAAACATCGATGTCACTCTTCTCATTCTGTTCACCACGAGCCACGCTACCGAAAAGGCCCAATGTTTCGATTCCGTATTTTTCGGCGGAACGGGCTTTGTAATCTCTCAGGATTTCTATGATTTCGGCTGTTGTCTTCATTGCTATACCCTTTTGTTTCACAAAGATAGAAATATAAATAAGAAAAGCTGTAAACCCTTGCATCTTTTTTCAAGGTTTACAGCTTTTCTTATCACAGATCGGCTTACCGCCTTACTTTACTTTCCAGATTTCTCCGCTCATCAGATAATCCTGCAGGTTACGGATCGGATTCTTGGCCTGGACTTCTTCGATCTGTTGGTGTACGGCTTCGTCGTAGGTCGGAGCATCCACATCGCGGATCACACCGAGAGCAACTGGCATATCCCCGCTCATCATGGCAAGCATCATGTGCAGGGTGTTATCCTTTTCATGTGCATCATGTACCAAAACATCATCCAGCGTATAACCATCCTGACCGATCGTTACGGCTTTAAGTTTCAGGCCTTCCAACACGATACCCTTTTCATTGTCTTTGCCGAACAACATCTTTTCGCCATGGCGCAAGAAAATCGTACGGTCGGCACGAAATTCCTTATCGACAATCTTTTTATGGATACCGTCGTTAAAGATCACACAGTTCACCAGCACTTCAGTCACGGAAGCACCTTTATGGCGGGCAGAAGCAGCCAACACTTCGGTCGTATTCTTCAGATCCACATCGATCACACGGGCAAAGAAATTACCACGGGCACCCAAAGCCAGTTCAGCCGGGATAAACGGATCTTCGACCGTCCCGTAAGGAGAGCTCTTGGAAACGAAACCACGGTCGGAAGTCGGAGAATACTGTCCCTTCGTCAGGCCGTATATCTTGTTGTTGAACAATACGATATTCAGGTCCACATTGCGGCGGACAGCATGGATAAAATGGTTACCACCGATGGCCAGACAGTCGCCGTCACCTGTAATCAACCAGACGCTCAAGTCCGGACGAGCCGTCTTCACGCCGGTAGCGATAGCAGCACCACGACCATGAATCGTATGGAAACCGTATGTGTTCATATAATAAGGTAAACGGGAAGAACATCCGATACCAGAGATAACAGCCATATTATGAGGAGCCACTCCTACTTCGGCCATTGCTTTGTGCAAGCAGTTCAACACGGCATGGTCTCCACAACCCGGACACCAGCGTACATACTGATCGCTCTTATAATCTTTCGGTTGAAATTTTACTTCTTCAGTTGCCATCTTTTAAGCCTCCAATATTTTCGTGAATTCCTCAACTAATCTCGCTACGACAAAAGGTTGTCCCTTTACGCGGTTGAAACGGTACGGATTGAATCCCGTCACTTTACCACGCAGATAGTTGGCAAACTGCCCGTTGTTCTGTTCGGCAACGACCACCTTCTTGTATTTGCTCAGCACTTCAGCCGTGTTCTTAGGCAGCGGACTGATGAACTTGAAGTGAGCCAGAGCAACCTTCTTTCCCTGCTCCTGCATAGTTTCCATTGCTTCGTAGAGGTGTCCGTATGTTCCGCCCCATCCGACGATCAGCAGGTCTGCATCGGGGTCTCCGATCACTTCCAGTTCGGGGATATAATCGGCAATCTTGTCGATCTTGGCCTGGCGGGTGATAACCATCTTCTGGTGGTTGACGGGGTCTGTCGAGATAGCGCTTGTTTCATAGTCTTTTTCAAGACCGCCCAGACGATGGGCAAAGCCCTCGGTTCCCGGAATAGCCCAATAGCGAACCAGGCTTTCCTTGTCGCGGCGATACGCTTTCCATACTTTTTCACTCGCATCGTAGTTGGAGACATAATTCGGTTTGATTTCCGGATATTCAGCCAAGTTCGGCAGCTTCCATGCGGAAGAACCGTTGGCGATGAAGGCATCCGTCAACAGGATGACAGGAGTCATATGTTCGAGGGCCAACTTTCCTGCCCAGTAAGCGGCATCGAAACAGTCTGTCGGAGTCGAAGCAGCAATCACGACAGCCGGACTTTCACCGTTACGTCCGTAAAGCGCCTGCATCAAGTCGGTTTGTTCGCTCTTGGTCGGCATACCCGTAGAAGGACCACCACGCTGCACATCAATAACAACCAGCGGCAGTTCGGCGATCACGGCCAAACCGATCGCTTCGCTCTTCAACGCCAGACCGGGACCGGATGTGGAAGTCGCAGCCAAGCAACCGGCAAAGCTGGCTCCGATGGAAGTACAGATACCGGCAATTTCATCTTCCGCCTGAACAGTGATGACACCAAGCTCCTTATGCTTTGACAACTCATGCAGGATATCGGTGGCCGGAGTGATCGGGTAGCTTCCGAGGAACAACCGTAAGCCGGCCTTCTCCGCAGCAGCGATCAACCCGTAGGATGTGGCCTTATTACCGTTCACGTCAGTATAAAAACCTGGTGCAGCCTTCTTACTTTCGATGCGGTAAGTGGAGACTGAAGCATGGATATTGTGTCCGTAGTTGTAGCCGTCTGTCAGCGCCTTGATATTGGCCTGTGCGATAGCTGGCTTTTTGGCGAACTTGTTCTGCAACATATGCATCGCTTCATCCAGCGGACGTTCGAACAGCCAACAAACCAACCCCAGTGCGAACATATTCTTACAACGGAGCGCAGACTTGTTATCCAGGCCGAATTCAGCCAGGCCGTCTTTCACCATTGTCGAGATAGGAGCCGCCACGACCTGCACTCCGCCAAGCCCGAGTTCCCGGAACGGATCGTCTGTCGTGAATTGCGCCTTGTCCAAGTCACTCTTCTGGAACGAATCCGTATCGATCAAAATGATCGCATTGGGTTTCAGGTTTTTCACATTCACTTTCAGCGCAGCGGGGTTCATTGCGACCAGCACGTCCGCCTTATCGCCGGGAGTAAAAATTTTACGGGATCCCAGATGAACCTGGAAACCTGATACACCACTAAGTGTTCCTTGAGGAGCACGCACTTCTGCCGGATAATCAGGGAATGTAGAGATTTCATTCCCAAAAATAGCCGACAGATTGGAAAAGATTGTTCCAGTCAGCTGCATACCGTCACCGGAATCGCCCGAAAAACGGATGACAACCTTTTCCAGAGTTGTTACTTTTGTCTGTTCTGCCATAATATACTTAATATTAGCTTAATCGCTTGTTGATATTTAAGATCATCGCAAAGTAAAGAATAAACTTTGCGAGTTCAAAACTTTTATGGGTTAAAACGCAGAGAGGTATAGATCGATATTATTCGATGATAAACCGAATCGATTGGAAACGTAGCTGTTAACAGGCTTACCGCAATACATGTAGACTCCGTTCTTGAATCCCGGGTCGCTCTTGATCATCCCCTGCACGGCACCGGCATCGCCCAGCAGGAAAAGCATCGGGACGAAGATATTGCTCAGTGCCATCGAAGTGGTACGCGCCACACGGTTACTGATGTTCTGCCGGCAATAGTGCAGTACGCCGTACTGTTCGAAAACAGCCGGATCGGAAGGACAGAGGCAACAGGTCGTCTCAAAACAACCTCCCTGATTGATCCTGAGGTCAATAACTAATGCACCGCGTTTCATGATACGGATCATATCTTCGGCGATGATATACCGGTGACGCGTATTGATGTAACGCATCGCCCCGATCACCACGTCGGCACTACGGAAAGCGTTTTGCAGCACATTCGGATGGAAGGTGGAAGTGAACAAGCCTTGCCCCAATACCTGCTGGATAGTCCGAAGCTTGTTTATATCGTCGTCGAACACCTTCACGGAAGCACCCAGTGCCATAGCGGCACGGGTGGCGACAGTCCCGGCATTACCGGCTCCAATAATCACGACCTCGGTCGGTGAAACGCCCGGTATGCCTCCTAACAAGATCCCTTTTCCGCCCTGCGTATTGCTCAACAACTCGGAAGCGATCGTGATAGAGGCTGTTCCTTCTATCTCAGAGATCACATTCAGGACCGGACAGCGCTGTTTGTCATCAGCCAACAGTTCATAGGCGACAGCTGTAATCCGTTTAGCCATCATCAGTTCGAAGGCTTCATGCGAAAAGGTATTGAACTGGACGGTTGAAAACAGCGTAGTACGCGGCTTCATCATCATCACCTCGGCAGTCAGCGGCGGCAAGATTTTCAGGATGATGTCCGCCTGATACACCTCGGCCGGAGTCGCCACAATCTCGGCTCCCGCTTCCGAATAATGGTTATCGGAGTAATTGATCCCCAGGCCCGCCCCGGCTTCCACCAGAACGCGATGCCCACGGTCGGTCAGCATGTCGACCGCTTCGGGAGTCAGAGCCAGACGGCACTCTCCTTCTACCCGTTCACAGGGTATACCTATCAGTAAGCGATTACTCGCCTTACTGAGTTCTTTTAATAGCTCCTGCGGGATATAAGCCCCCTGCCCTTGTCTATCCATAATTTAATAGTTGAGAGTTGAGAGTTGAAAGTTAAGGTTGTGCCAGTTTTCACTTTCAACTCTCAACTCTATAATCGTGTTGCCAGTTCTTGTGATATCTTATATACATCCTGATCGGTCATCATCTCTTCCGCATCGAACACAATCGACGCTTTCGAATAGAAAGGTTCCCTTTTCTCCAGACTTTCGGCAATAAAGGCTCTCAATTCGTCACCCGAACGACCCTCCAGTATCGGACGGGTCGATTTGCAGAGCTCCAAACGCTTCGCCAGTTCCTCTACCGAGACTTTCAGGTAAACGGTCTGTCCGGCCCCATTCATAAACTCCATATTATCGAAAAAACAAGGAGCACCGCCTCCGGTCGATACCAGGACATCTTCAAAAGCGGCGACTTCGCGGAGCATCCTTCGCTCGATATCCCGGAACGCATCTTCCCCTTTCTCGGCAAAAAGCTGCCCGACGGTCTTATGGTAGCGACCTTCTATATAGTGGTCCAGATCGATAAACGAGAGTTCCAACTGCCGGGACAGCACTTTTCCCACAGTGGTTTTTCCGGCTCCCATATATCCAATCAGAAATATACGCTTCATATCTATATGATTGTTTCCTGCAAATGTAAACTTTTTCCGTTAAGAAGTTCTGTTTTGTGCCGGATAAATTTTTATCTTTGACCGCATACTTCTTCGATTCCATGCCCAACGATTTGCCTGTCGGTAATTGTCGACAGGTTTGCTGATAATTGTCGGTAAGCGATTAGATGCCGAAAAAACAAACTTATCCGGCAAGCCGAAGGCATTTTCCCAAAGGATAGAATCGATTTCCTACCGGAAGAAGGAGAAGTCGGACAAGGACTTATTAAACAGAGAACAATGGCAAAAAACAAATATTATGTAGTATGGAAAGGTATCACTCCGGGCGTATATGACAACTGGGGCGAATGCAAAGCGCAGGTGGACGGACAGGACGGAGCAAAATATAAATCGTTCGAAACCAAAGAGGAGGCAACGAAAGCCTTTGAAAAAGGATACGAGCATTATCTGAAAACAGCGTCTTCCTCCAAAGCGGCTGCAGGCCTGACTCCAAAAACTCCGGTCGGGAAACCGATCTGGGAAAGCCTTTGTGTGGATGCTGCTTGTAGCGGGAATCCGGGAAACATGGAATACCGAGGCGTCTATCCGCCGACCATGCAAGAGATCTTCCGGATCGGGCCGTTAAAAAAAGGGACGAACAACATCGGTGAATTCTTGGCTTTGGTACACGGACTTGCCCTACTGAAACAGAAAGGAAGCAGCCTTCCGATCTATTCGGACAGTCGGAACGCCATCGGTTGGGTAAAAAAGAAGAAATGCAAGACACTCTTAGAGCGCGTACCAGAGAACGAACCGATCTTCGATATGATCGAACGAGCTGAAAAGTGGCTCAAAACCAATACCTATACCACTCCTATCCTAAAATGGGAAACTTCGGAATGGGGAGAGATCCCGGCAGACTTCGGACGGAAATAACTCACAGACGATCATCTACCCAAGCCGGATTCAGACAGCCTTTCACATCATATACCACGCTGTGCTCCTTTACCAGCTCCGGAATGTCCAGTGACAGGAAATCGGTATGTGCGACCGCCAAGATGACAACGTCGAACTTCTTGTCCGGCAAAGTGGACAGGACATTCAAGCCATACTCGCGCCGGACGTCATCCGGACGTGCCCAAGGATCACAGATCGTCACGTTGATACCGTAGTCACCGAGATAACGAACGACATCACCGACTTTGGAGTTACGCACATCGGGACAGTTTTCCTTGAAGGTAAAGCCTAAAACCAGTGCTTCCGCATTCCGCACCGGAACATCTTTTTTGATCATGCACTTCACGACGCGACCGGCAATATATTCGCCCATCGTATCGTTGATACGACGTCCGTACAGGATCAGTCCCGGATGGAAACCGTAATCCTCAGCTTTACGGATCAAGTAGTAAGGATCAACCCCTATGCAATGCCCTCCGACCAGACCGGGCTTGAAAGGCAGGAAGTTCCATTTCGTCCCAGCTGCCGCCAGCACTTCGTTCGTATCGATACCGATCAGATGGAAAATCTTCGACAGTTCGTTCATAAAAGCGATATTGATATCACGCTGGGAGTTTTCGATCACTTTGGCTGCCTCCGCCACTTTGATACTGGATACCGGAAAGGTTCCAGCCTGGATAACCGATCGGTATAGGGCATCGACCTTCTCTGCGGCTTCGGGAGTGGAACCGGATGTCACTTTCATAATCTTCTCCACCGTATGTTCCTTGTCTCCCGGATTAATACGCTCCGGCGAATATCCGGCAAAGAAATCGCGGTTAAAAACCAATCCGGACGTTCTCTCCAGAATGGGAACACATTCGTCTTCCGTTATACCAGGACAGACTGTCGATTCATAGATCACGATATCGCCTCTGCCCAAGACCTTCCCTACCGTTTCACTGGCCGAATAAAGAGGTGTCAGGTCAGGGCTATGATGCAAGTCGACCGGCGTAGGGACCGCCACAATGTAATAATTACATCCGTGGAGCTGTTCCGCATCGGACGTACAAAACAATCCCGCCTCACCTTCCTCCGGCAACCGGGGCAGTAGCACGGACCTCAACAATTCATCCGATACTTCCTGCGTCGCGTCCCGCCCTTCCATCAAGGCTGCTACCCGCTCCCGCTTCACATCATACCCGACCACAGGATAACGCGTCGCAAACAACCGTGCCAACGGCAAACCGACATATCCGAGGCCGATAACGGCAAGTTTTATATTTTCCATTAATTATTCAATCTTCTATACTTATCGTTTAAATAACGCAAAACGAATCACGAGGTACGCATGTTTCAGAAAACGTTCCACTTTTCTGCCAAAACGATGTTTCCGCCAGCTCCCATACACTTGATGACAAGCAAAAGCCTCGGGATACTGAATTTTCTTACAGGGAGAAACATAACATCCTGGATAAATAACGACATCTTCTCCTAAATGTTGTTCAATATCTTCCCTTTTATATCCTCTTTTTTCAGCAACCATCACCATTATTTTGGGAGAGATCAACATGTCGAAAGAACCATCGGGCAATAAAAAATGACGCTGCTTATAATAACTAAAGACTTCTTCGCAAAAAGAATTACCCTGCTCACCTATCAAAAAAGCAGCTTGTAAAAGGACTGTTCCCCAACATTCGTTGAAAGTTGCAAAACCATGCTCCGGGATAAATTCATCAAAACGTTTTTTAAGAAGCATATCACTGTCCATGTAAATTCCGCCTTCTTTATAGATTGCATAAAAACGGATAACATCTGCTGCAAAAGCCCATTTTTTAACAGACAGAGCCTCCGAGACATAATCACAACCTATTGCCAATGCATCTGCATATGTCCATAACCTTATCGTATAATCCGGCAATATACGTTTCCAACTTGCCAAACAAATTTTTATTTCAACAGGAAAAGATTCTTCACTGAACCAACATAAATGAATAATCTTTGGAATCATAAACTCTTTTTCAAAAATAATCAATACAAAATCATCAACACATCGTACATAAAGAATCCAAATCATCCATAAGAAACTATACATCAATGCATTGAATGTATATTACAAAATTACAATATTTTTCACGACTATCATATAGCAGATATATAATAAATTATAATAAAAACATTTCCCCCATTCAATTTTGTAAATTATTCATATCTTTGTGTATATACTATATATATATATTAAACATAAACAAAAAGGCTCATATGAATCTAGTGAAAGTTGTTATACCTATTTACCAAGCCTCTCTGTCCCAACAAGAAAGAAAATCTTTATCACAAGCATACAAAATATTACGAATGTATCCATTAGTCGTAATCAAACCCAACCATTTAGACTTGTCAGAACTAGTGACCGAATTTCCTAAGTTGTCATTTATTTCATTCGCAGATTCTTATTTCAAAGGGATCAGTGGTTATAACCGGCTCATGCTGGCTAAAGAATTTTATGAAAGTTTTTTAGATTGTACCTATATTTTGATCTATCAGTTGGACGCTTATGTTTTTCGCGACGAATTGAGAGAATGGTGTAATAAGGGATACGACTATATTGGCGCACCTTGGTTGCAACGTCCAGTCTATAAACTACCCGTCATTTCCGGAATCATGCATTTGATACATTCTTACCATAAATTCAGAGGGAAACCCTCCAAGCAAGATCTATATGGCAAAATCGGCAACGGTGGCCTATCTCTGAGAAAAGTAGCCAGTCATTATCGGATAACTTGCGAACAAAACGAACGAATCGATCACTATCTGGCGCAAAAGCGATATCATCTTTACAATGAAGATGTTTTTTGGGCAACGGAAGCAAACGGATTCACATATCCCAAAGTAAAAGAAGCGATTCGCTTTTCATTTGACAAATATCCAGGTTATTGCTACAAATTAAACAACCGGCAATTACCTTTCGGTTGCCATTCTTGGTATAAACGTAAGATGAAAAAATTCTGGATGGATTTTATTCCTTTACAATAATATTAACAACCTGTTCATCAAAATTATATGAGTATATTCAAAACATTAACATGCAATATCGGCTCTTACTATTATTTCCTTCGAGAAATAATAAGTCCATCTCTAATTAGAGATGCCAAAGAGATTCCTATTATCATCAATAATTTTAATCGTCTCACAACCTTACGGCTGTTAACAGAAACATTGACTGCCTGTGGATATACCAATATTTACATTCTGGATAATGCATCGACTTATCCACCTTTGCTGGAATATTACAAAACCTGCCCATTTACAGTATTCCATCTCAATCAAAACTTAGGCTTTAAAGCACTTTGGAAATCGCCTTTAAAAAAAAGATTCTGCAATGACTATTATATCTATACAGATTCGGATGTAATCCCTTCCGATTATTGCCCTAAAGACTTCATCGACTATTTTTTTAAAGAATTAAAAAAACATCCATTCGCCCGCAAGATCGGTTTTTCCCTACGAATAGATAATATCCCCGATTCCTATATACACAAAGAAGAAGTTATCAATTTAGAAAAACAATATTATCTCAAACCTGCCGAAGGAGGTCTGTACAGAGCACCAATAGATACAACCTTCGCCCTTTATCGCCCTCGTGTCGGATTGAGCAGAAGCCGTTCAGTCGAAGCTTACCGAACAGCATATCCCTACCAAGCAGAACATTTGCCTTGGTATAACGACTCTTCGAATCTGTCCGAAGAAGAACAATACTACATTAGCCATTGTACACATATCACGGAATGGAGTTCCAAATCAAAATTAGATACTAAAACTCAGTCTTGAAGACTTTCAGGAAACACTTTCCGAAAATCAAACGGACGCAAATAATCATCATAAACCCAAATCCGTTTATGATGGTAAACATTGCGTGTCGTTTCTGGAAGTAACTTACAACAACTTAACAGATCATATGCTTTATAGAAAAAAGAAGGAAGGGCAAAACAACTTCCCCCATTTCTTCGCCACGCTTTATTGCCAAGACGAAATGCGTAATTCTTGAAAAAACGATCACTATATTCTCCCATCAAGCGCATTATTTCCAAACTATCCCATCCCCGCTGAGAGGCATATTCACACGCCACTTCATCCAAAACTTTACGGGATGTTGCCAAACGAGCTAAATTCTTACAAGCATCAACAACTGAAATACTTTTAAATTTCATCCGATTGACATCCACTAACGCAAACACATACGAACCAGCCTGTTTCTTTACCAGGATATTGCCAGGGGAATAATCGACATGCAATATTTCCGCCTTATGCAATTGTGCCGTAAAACGTGCAAAAGCCAGTCTGAGCTCTCGATCTTCTGCTCTATACACAGCCATATACTCGCGAAGTTCTTCCATCCTTTCCATATATAAGGATATATAATAACTATCGGTAAGTAAACCTCCGTGCTTTATCTCAATATATGCAATAGGATCTGCAACTCCAAATCCACGCTTCTGAACTTCAAGCGAATAGTCAAAAGAGCGTCGTGCTTTCGATCTACGAAAAAAAGAATATACAATCTGGTTTATTATATTAGGACGTTTAAACCTCTTGACTATCAAACGATATCCTTGTATATCGTACTTTTTAAGGATATTACGTCCTTGGTATATAGTCTCACCGTCCTTGAAAAAACATCCAGGAAGATGATAAATAAAATCAGTGAGAAAATTGTATTTAGGATTAATTACGACCTTCATCTGCCACATCCGATTTTGTCAGAAACTTAACAGCCTCATCCAAGGCTTTAGTAAAAAAATATCCTACAGACAACAAGTTACTTATCTCAATCACCCGAGATTTCATCTTAAAATAATCATCCACCGTCAATTTCTCCAATTTACCATCCAGTTCTTCCAAAGAATTTATGCAAATACCTATTTCCTTCTCTTTTATGAAAGGAGCCAATGCAGCCTTCTCCCAAATGATAAGCGGAAGATGACAACGGACATACAAAGAGACTTTATGAGGATTATTATATCGTAAATATTCACCATAGTTGCCAGTACATGCTTCATAAGAATCTCCATCCCAAACCAGGCCAAAATCACCCTGTACCGAAGATATCAATTGATCTGCCGGCAAAAAGCCGTTATATGAGAAATATTCTTTATTGAGAATCTTATCAGCTTCTAATCCTTTACCATACACACTCAGATGCCATTGACGAGGTAAACGATCCAACTCATATAAAAAACGATTTTTATTATATCCCAACGCGCCTGCATAAACAACCGTATAGTCAGTAGCTGGTTCTATTTTGTTTAAGACAATGGCTGGAGATAAATAATCCCAAATCTTCAGTTCTCCTTTCGGGACTTCACACCCCTTAGTTTGTAACCAAGCAGACATCGAATCATTCAATGTTATTAAATAATCAGAATTCTGCAGACGATCAATTTCTTGAAGGACTGTCAATCTTTTCCGTCGGAAAGAGCCTAAATCGTGAATCAAGGTTATAACTTTAGCTCCTCGATAATGCACTATATTACATAATAACGTATAATATTTTTTCAAAGGATATTGTATAATCAAAATATCACCTGACCTTAACTTAAAACAAACTTTAATCATACTGAGCAAAGTTATGACAAAGCCAAGTATCTTATTCGAACAAACGAGACAAGGAAACCCGATATTCCGATATCCTAAATCGCACATAATCTGTTCCATATCGGTCTTTGCTTTACTTCCCGCACTATATAGTTCTTTATAACATTTTGAAAAATAACAGACCCTCATGATATCGTAGTTTTCTCTTTACTATTTTATTGATGCCTTTACCTTTTCAACAATCCTCTCCGGTGTTATCAGTGTCATACACGCCCAATCACCGCGCAAACATGGTTTCTGCCCAAATACAGAACAAGGCCGACAAGGTAAATTTTCCTGAATAACATCACCGGAATCTTGATGATAACCATAAAAACCGGCATAAGGATGCGTCGCTCCCCAAATCGAAATCACTCGTGTACCTACCAAAGAGGCAAAATGCATATTTGCAGAATCCATACACAATAGCACATCCAATTGGCTGATTAACGCCAACTCATTATCCAAGGCATATTTACCTACAACACTTTTAACACGTGGATATTGAAACTCCCATTGTTCAAGGATTGCCTCCTCATATCCTCGCCCTCCGAACAAAAAAACAGTATAATCTTCACATTTCGACAAACAGGCAACGACTTGTTCCATTTCGTCCACTGGATAAATTTTACCTCGGTGTTTGGCAAATGGAGCAACACCGATCCATTTGCCTTTTTTAATTCCAGCAACGGAGGCCATTCCAGACAATTCGGCAGGAAATTCTTCATAAAGAGATGTAAACGTTTCTGTATAGTTCAACCCAGCAGCCCGAAACACATCGGCATAACGGACTATAACCGGACGAAGAGGATAAAGTCGTTTGCCTTTAATTGCAGTCAATCTTTTACGTTCTTTCCGCGCTTTATCCAACACAAACACACGCTTACCATTCAATCTGAAAAAAGTACAGATTATTATCGTACGGATCACATTATGCAAATCCAAGATAACATCAAAATCGAATTTCAACAATGCCGAGATAAATTTCAACAACCCGATAAGCCCTTTTTCAGCCCCCTTTGTATTAATACCGATAACCTCCACATTAGGTGGACGATTCATAAACAGGGGCATCAAAAAAGCTTGAGTCAAAACAGTAAAGGAATCTTCCGGATTAGCTTTGGCGGCAGAATAAATGACAGGCACTGTCATAGCGACATCGCCTATAGCCGAGAGTCGTATTACTAATACCTTTGCCATTATTTTTTACCGTACAATACTGGGTTCAAGGCCGGATCATTATACATCTTCATTTGTTTATAGACTTTCATATATTTACGTCCAGCACCGATATCTGCCAATAACTGATCCAATGCCACGCATAAATCCTTTTTTTGTTCCAAAAGTATGCGCAATTTTTCTTCACATTTTCCCTTATGCTCAGGAGTCGCATCCGAACGATCTACCTCCTGTTGCATATGATAAATCTTCAGGATCAAGATGGACAATCGATCAATCGCCCATGCTGGGCTCTCTGTATTGATCGTTGCATTCGGTAAGACTTTCACATTTTTATACTGATCCAAAAAGAAACTGTCAATTAACTCAACCAGATCCGTACGATCTTGATTGGATTTGTCAATCCGTCGTTTGATCACCAATCCTTCAGTCGGCTCAATAGCCGGATTGCGGATAATATCTTCCATATGCCATTGCACAGCATCAATCCAATTCTTCAAATACAGATAGAACTCTATACTCTTCACCTCATAAGGATTATGTACCGTGGCATCTATATGATCGGTGATATGATATGCCTTCGTAGCCTGTTCAAATACCAGGCAAGACTTTTCGCTGAAACTCATACGCTTTTTTATTTGTCTATACTTCTCAATTGCGCAAAGATAGCAAGTTTTTTTATCCTTTCAGCATATAGCCTTTTTTTGTAAGGGAAACGATACTGGTCAAAGGGTCGTTACGCAAGGCTTTGCGAAGATAAGTGACCTGCACATTCAAAGCCAGGGAGTTGGCATAAGAGACATTTCCCCATACAGCAGATAGGATGATTTCACGGTCGATCGCAACATTTGGATTACGGGCGAGGATACGAAGAATTTCTGCCTGACGGGAAGTGACCAACGTCTTGCTGTTGCCTGTACGGATTTCATTTGTGGAATAGTCAAACACGGTATTAGCGAAATGATAGATTTCTTCTTCGACTTTCACATCGGGATTCACTTCAAACCGCTCTTTGATCCGCGCCAGCAGCTCTTCCGGATAGAAAGGCTTGGCAAGATAGTCATTTCCTTTGAGGCTGAAGCCTTTCAGGCGGTCGTTTTTGTCCGAACGGTCGGAAAGGAAAAAGATCAGGACATGGCGATCGTTTTCCCGTATCTTTTCTGCGACCTCAAAACCATTCAAACCCGGCATATTGATATCCAAAAGGACAAGATCAGGCTTAACAACCGGAAATTGTTCGAGAACCATCATCCCGTTTCCGGTATAAGCCACATCATACCCTTCTTTTTCAAGAAAACGTTTGAGAAGAAGTGAATATTTCAGATCATCATCTGCAAAAAGTATTTTTAATGGTGTCGCCATATCGTTTTATATCGGTAATCCTACTGTTACTTCCGTGCCCTTTCCCACTTCACTACGAAGCGAGACCTGCCCATGATGGGCTTCGGCTATCTGACGTACATAACTCAATCCCAGTCCCAATCCAGGAATTTGCTTATCCGGTAAATGGACGGAGCGATAGAATTTCTCGAAGACTTTCGTCTGTTCGTCGGCAGAAATACCAACGCCATCATCAGTTACGGTCAGTTCTATCAGCTTGTCATTCCGGATAACGACTACGCGGATATTGACTCCAGAGCCGGAATATTTAATCGCATTCTCTATCAGGTTACTCAGAATATTGGCAATATGCACAGGATCAGCTGTAACCAATGGGAGATCAGGTGGAAAAGCAGTAGAAAAAGCAACCTGTTTTCCAGATGGAATATGAACTAAACGGATCACCTTTTCAACCAACTCTTGCAAATTGAACAGAATGGGATGCAGCAGTGTCGCACTACCGTCGGCACTCACCATATTTTTCAGTTTCTCCAGATAAGCGGAAAGATTGTCCAGCTCAAACAAGGCGTCCTGGACAATACCGTCGCAGGCAGCCTCATCCGTGCGCATCTCTTTATCATTCAAGAAAGAGACACACATTTTCAAAGTCTGTACCGGACGTCTCAATTCATGAATCATCGTATGAACAAAACTTTCACGCATTTCGCCAAGCTTATACTGTTTAAGTATCGTATTAATTTGCAAACCCAAGCAGGAAAGCAGCAACAGGATCAGAAACAGACTCAAAATCAGTTGTCCCACCATCCGCTTCAGAAGAGGGTTTATCGGGAAACCGACTTCTATCATCACCCCTTTCCGCTCCAACGGAGCATACCGGTATTTAACTCCCAAGCAAGGCGGGAACAGATGTTCCGGTAAAATTTTCCAAGAATTGAAACGGCTCAATGTATCTCCTTCCGGCAAAAAAGCGATCTGGAAATCGTATTGCGACAAGCGCGCCCGAAGCAGACTATCTAAACGTTCAACCTGGAAAGGAATATAGTAATTAACGACATTTCGTTCCACACCATGAATAATGCTGTCTTCCGGTAAGGTCGCATCAAACGAGAGGTTTAGTTTTGTCATATTCAGTTGACCGCCAATTATCGAATCGACCAAGACATCCGTTTTAAAATCAAAACAAAGTTGTGTCTGCACATTCCTGATAGTGGAAGTTCCGGATTGAGTACGCGAACTACGATCTATTATATAAGAAGTATCATCACCTATCGCCATTTTCCGGCGCTCGGCAAACTCTTCATCTCCGACACGCAATACATCGGCGGCAATTTCATCAGCATATCGCTCCACTTCATAACGATACTGATTATAGAGCCAATAGGCCTGCACGCTTATCGCCATTAAAGCTGAGAATAACGATAATATATAAATCAGTTTGATCCGCTTTCCCATCTACTTCCGATACTCTTTCCGGCAAAGGTAAAGAGCTTCCCGATAAGTCCTATACAAAAATAGATCTTTTTCAGGCTGCGTAATATTTTAGTAATAATCAAGAAAAAAATATGACAGGAGGTGTGTCGAAACAAAATTCTGCTTACTAATAGGCATAATTTAGGCACAGATACACGGAAAGAAAATAAATTTATCCGTGTAAATCTGTGCCTAAAGGATCGTAATAAAGGTACTTTGCACGCCTTCCGTCGCCGACCTATAATATTATTCCACGTTATATCCGGTAATTAAGACCTTGCCTTCATTACCTCTGGTATCTTCATCTCTCCAGCTCATACGTACTTCCTTCTTTTCACCCGGAAGCAAAGAGAAATAGTTGTCGGAATAAAATACCGGTAGAATCTGCTGGTCGTCTTTACCATCTACAACATTGAGGCGGATCATCAAAGCCGGTGTAGACGTCTTGTTCTCGATAACAGACACGGCACTCCAGGTTCCGTCTGCATTTTTATCCACGGTTGTTGCGGACTGCAAAGCAACCTTTGCCAACTGGCACAAATCCTGGTAGTTGTTTTCTTCCAAACTTCTGTGATAGAAGTTGTCGGAAACGACTTTGCCATCTTCGGTCAGCGTCATCTTGATGAAATGGACCTTCGACAAGTTCTCCGGGAATTCCAACTTGATGCACTTATCGGTCGTATCTTCATTGCTATCGACAGTCGCTTCTTTTTCCCAGGCTACGGATGCATCCATATTCAGAACCTGTACTTTTGCCGTCAGACCTTTATGCGTGCCAGCGCTGTAGTTGACCACTTCTACCTCGTCCGTTGCCGGATTCCACTGGATATGCAGCGGCTCGGAAGCCTTCTTGATAGCAAAATAGGCGGCAGTCGGCTCGAAATAATAATCATACGTCTGCCATACCATTGAAGGCCAACAGGAATGGCTCATCCACATCAGCAGACCTTTGCGGTTCTGGCTTCTGGACTCGAACAGGCTGCGGTGGCCGTCGTAGTTCACCCACTGGGCCAGTTCGGCAAACTCTTTCGCACTCTGCGGTTCGCCATATCCTTTCGCGATGATCTCGTTGAAAGAGGTGCAGCCCTGTGCCCCTTCGCGGGTATAGTCATGCATCCCCCATTCGTTATCCTGCGGCCAGATTCCTTCCGGCGAGAAGGTGCGGAGCATGCTTTCGTAGGTCATGACGTTCGGCATGCCTCGTTCGCTATGGAACTTATCGTTGCCGGTCTTCAGCGTGAAATATTCTTTTGCCGGAAGCATACGGTACGGGCCGTGGCCGCTCACCACATCATCGGCCGAGCTGGAAATATAATGGATATCCGGATGGTCTTCCTTGATGATACGGCGCAACGCCTTGTCGATCTGTTCGGGCGGAAAACCTTCGTTACGTCCGCAGTAGAGGCCGATAGACGCATGGCTGCGAATCCGTTTCACATAATCTTCCGCATTGGCGATAAACATTTCCGGATAATACGGATCGGGTCCGTCGGCCGGGTTAGCCAGCCAGAAGTCCTGCCAGATCATGATACCGTGGCGGTCGCAAGCCTCATAAAGCTCCTCGTCGCCGATCATGCCGACCCAGTTACGCATCATCGTAAAGTTCATATCGGCATGGTAAGCCACAGCAATATCATATTCGCGACCGCGATAGTTCAAATTCGATTCACCGAAGCCCCAGTTACCGCCCCGGCCGATAAAGCGACGGCCATTGATAAAGAGGCTCAGAATATGATTGTCCTCATTGAATGTCATCTGGCGGATACCGACTTTGAAGTCTTTCGCATCCGAAACCTTATCATCCACTTTGAAGGTGAAGTTGGCATCGTAGAGGTTCGGCGCGCCGTAACCTTTAGGCCACCACAAGTGCGGGTTTTCCATCTTCAGTTGCGGGAAGTCCTTGACATCGAAAACGACTGTCTTCTCTTCTCCCGCCGCCAGGGAAACAAGTTGCTGGAATGTGATATCTCCTACCTTGCCTTCCAACGTACCGTTTACCGTATTGGCATCGTGGTTCTTCACGATCACCTCGGCTGTCAACGTAGCGGAAGTCGTATCGGGCAACGGCAGGACAGACGTAACAAGCGGATCGGCAACCGTCACCTTTCCGGTTGAGGTCAGGAAGACATCGTTCCAGATACCGATATTGCGGCCGCGAACCGTCGGAATCCAGTCCCAACCGATCGTCGCGTGGAAGGTCGGGTTATCAGCCCCTAAGATTCCGCCGTTGAAGTCCGTGCTCTGCTTGTTCTTTTCCTTGATCGCCCCGATATGGTTATTCCGGATGATCTCTACAGCCACCACGTTCTTACCCGGAACAACCAGATCCGTCACATCGAACTTGCCTCGCATAAAGGCGCCGTCGATACGGCCTAATTTCTTTCCGTTCAGATAGACATCCGCTTTCCAGTTGATCCCGTCGAAGTTCAGGAACAGGCGGTCCTGCTTGAATCCTTCCGGCACTTCGAACTCGTCACGATACCAGAAGTTGGACCAGAAGAACGATTCGGACACCTGCAACTGGTTGTCCGCATAGTTCGGATCGGCGATTGCCCCGATATTCTTGTAACTGCTCAATACCGTTCCCGGCACTGTCGCCACGATCCAGTTCTCCGGCTTGTAGCCCAGAGTAGATATTTCTTCACCCGAAGCCGTCACTTCAGAAGCACGTTGCAGCTCCCAGTTGCCGCCGGACAAGATGATCTTTCCCTTCGAAGCGGCAGGAGAAGCCACAGGCTGAGCCACTAATCCGCCTTTACCCATTACTTCCACTTCGCTCAGGATATAACGGCTACCGTTCGCCGGCTCTTGCATCAGGACACGCACATAGCGGGCATTCTGCTTGCCGTTCAATGCGATTTCATCTATCAGGCCGTCACCGCCCGGCAGTTCGGCCGCATCTTTCCACTGCACGGCATCATCCGACACCTGCACTTTTCCTTTGACGGCTTTGTTGATCCAGTGCAACACGACCTTATCGAACTCCGACATGCTGCCGAGATCCACATACAACCATTCTTCACCCCCAGTAGCACTCATCCAGACACTGTTGAAGAACTGGGACGGTTTCATTTCCACTAAACCACCGTCCTTATCCATGAAATTAGCTTCCGTAAACACCCAATCGTGTGCGCCTGCCATCTTCAGCAGCACGCGGTAATCGGAGTAAGCGTTTTCGGAATTGAAAGTAATCGTTTCATTCAGTTTGCGGACCGGCATGGTTGTTTCACCGGTCTGTTTGTTCGGGTCGGTCACCACCACCCGTCCGGAGACTGCCTGACCGGGCAGACCGCTACCGCTCAGTTTGCCGATTTCCGTCCAGTTCTTTCCGTCATTGGAACCCTGGCAGATGATCTCGTAGCCGCCTTTCGACACTTTATCGTCATACACGACCGTTCCTACCAGCGACAGTTTGCCGGCCGCTTTGCTATAGTTTGCCAGCGTAAACCGGAAATAGGTATCTCCGCCGGGAAAAGTATTCCGTGAATACGGCCCTTCGTCGATCATCCATTCGCGTTCGCGTCTCGGAACGTCTCCATCGGGCGTAGACAAGTTCAGATACTGCGGTTGCTCGTCCGTCACGATGCCGTCTGTCGCCAACTGCGCCACCAGGTTATAGTCATGACTGGAAGAGGCAAAAGCCGATCGCAACCGGGCAATGTTACGGTAAGTGGAAGGATCCGGAGCCAGAGAAGGCGAGAAATCCTCCTTCGGGTCGCCCGGATACTGTCCGATACCACGCGTATAATAATCAGACCGTTCGAAAGATTCGGCCGTAGGGTTTGTTCCGCCGCATCCCCAAAGAAGCAACGATGCCATCGCCGCCCCGCAAAGGGTAAGGACGTTCTTTTTCTGTTTATCCAAAGTCTTCATTTATGAAAGTTTGCTTTATTATTTTGTGCTTTTTGACTACTTAACCCCTTACTTGAAAGAAGTTTGCACAAACTTACGGAAAAAACTACTATTTACATAGGAATCACCGTTTTTTATGTATCTTTGATCCCATATACAGGATTCTTCATGAAAGATATACAGATATTATATTACTTTGCTAAAACAATTCAAATCCAAATTTGCCGATAAATACGGTATTCTCAAAATCGGCATCTTCGGATCAGTTGCTCGTGGAGAACAAACAGAGAAAAGTGATTTGGAAAAACGGTGTGGCTGCCCGATCGACCTGATTCGCTTGCGTAAAAGTTTAAGGCCTCTGTTACTGGATAAGATACTAAAGGAGGGTATTTATGCATAAAGATGAAATTACAGACAGATTGTATCTTATAGCCGAGGCTATTGATGTAATTATCGACCGATGTATAAAATACAAACACCGGACGACTTCCTTTCCACACCTTGGAGAATGACCATATTTGATTCCTGTGTCATGCGCTTACAGACAATCGGTGAATACGTCAAGAAAATAGACGATAAAACAAATAAACAGTTACTACCTAAATATCCCCAAGTACCTTGGGTTAAGGTGATAGGACAGCGTAATATCATTTCGCACGAATACTCTGCTGTTGATGAGGAAAAGATATTCATTACAATTAAGAAACATCTCCCACCCCTAAAAAGCACCGTCTTACTTATTATAAAAGATATAGAAAAGGATTTGGATAGCCAGGAATAACCCCACCGTAATATTTCAGTAATAACTTTACTCGCCCCGGAGGTTTGCCGTCCGCTACATTTGCAGCAGACAAACACTCTAAGACGATTAAAGTTATGAAACGAATCCTATTATCCGCAGTTCTTTTACTGGCATGCGGGGCTGTACAGGCCCAATTCAATATCCGCGTGTACAACATGAGCGAAGTGCTCAAGGCGAAACCCATCGACAAGGTATTGTTCACCGCCCAGTACGACCTCTCCTTTGTCGGCGACACAGCCCATGAAGACAAACACATCGATGAGACTATGATGCTGAAGGTAGGTTCCAAAAGTTCCCTGTTCTACAGCTATGCCCGTTTCCGTATGGACTCGCTTATCGAAATGGACAAAGCGACCGGAGCTTCGCAGGAAATCATCCAGGAACATATGAAACAAGGCACCAGCCAAGTGAACTACCAGATATTCAAAAACTATCCCGAAGGCAAACTGACACAACTCGAACCTATCGCCGCCAGTAACTTCCGTTCGGAAGAAAAAACAGAGATTCCTGTCTGGGAACTGCATCCCGACACAGCAACTTTCCTCGCCTACACCTGCTACAGAGCGACCTGCCGATTCCGGGGGCGAAACTACGAAGCTTGGTACACTCCGGAAATTCCGCGCAGCGAAGGTCCTTGGAAACTGCAAGGACTGCCCGGCCTGATCCTGAAAGCCTCCGACAGCCGGCAGCACTACACCTTCGTCTGCACCGGTATCGAGAAAGCCGGCAAAGAAGAAGCCATCCTGTTTATCGGAAGCGAATACGAACCGATCTCCCGCAAAGATCTCCTCCGGATACACGAACGTTTCGCCGCCGACCCGATCGGCTATCTGAAGGAAACCTCCCCCGGTATGCAGATCATCGTCAAAGGAGAAGACGGACAACCGATGCACCCGAAGAACACGCCTTACAATCCGATAGAAAAAGAGTAACAAAAACAAGAACAAACAATGAAGAGCCTCCTGTATATATCCATTCTCCTGATCACCGCCTGCAACCTGTCTGCCCAGCAAGTCATCAAAGGGACCGTGACCGATGCCGGAAACGGCCAGCCGGTAGATGCCGCAACCGTGCAGATACGTAAAACCGGACGGCAGCTCCCGCTGACCTACACCTTGACAAAGGCCGACGGCACCTTCATCCTCCCGCTCCACCAGGCAGACGACTCACTGTTTGTCCACGTCTCACTGTTGGGATATAAAGCGATCCGGCAAAAGATCACAGCCGGGACAAGACTTCTCATCCGCCTCGAACCGGAAATCTTCACTCTGAAAGAGGTCGAGATACGTCCGGGGCGCGTCTACGGGCAACACGACACGATCAATTACGACGTGTCGCAATTCATCAGTCCGAAAGACGAAGCGATCAAAGACGTACTGAAAAAACTGCCGGGAGTGGATGTAGACGACGACGGGAAAATCTCGTACAACGGGAAAAAGATCAGCAAGTTCTATGTGGAAGGCATGGACCTGACAGACGGGCGGTACAACCAACTAACCAATAACTTGCAGGCGGGTGCTGTCAAGAGCGTGCAAATACTGGAAAACCATCAACCCATCCGTGCCCTGCAAAAGAAGCTGACAACCGAAGATATCGCGATCAACCTCAAACTGAAAGACAATTTCCGAGACCGCTGGATGGGGACGTTGGAAGGAAGCATGGGCATTCCCCCTCTTTTGTGGGAAGGCATGGGCAATGCCATCCAGATCAGCCGTAAAAGCCAGTCCGCCTATATTTATAAAGGGAACAACCGGGGAAACAATGTAACAGACGAACAGAACGTACTTACACAAACAGGAGCCAAAAGAAGAATAGGCCCTTCGATCCCGTCATTCCTTTCCCAGCCCTCCTTCTCCGCTCCACTGAAAAAGGAACGGCTGCTCTTTAACAACGTACATTCCTTTTCCGGCAACCAGATATACAAGCTAAACGAAGCGACACAGTTACGCTTCAACATCAACTACTTGCACGATCTCATACAACAAGAAAGGGGAAGTATCACCCATTATTACCAGGCAGGAGATACGGTTACCCTAAAGGAACAAAACGACACGCACATCCGTACCGACCGGGCGGAAGTGGCGGCAAGCCTGGAAAACAACGCCGACAGCCGTTACCTGACAAACGACTTCAACCTTTCCGGCAACTGGGAAAGAAGCACGTCCCGTATCTCCGGTGTCTCATCGGTCAATCAGCACATCCGGACACCGGACATGGGCATACGCAATTACCTGCAAAACATCTGGCCACGGGACAAATACACGCTCGAACTCCGTTCACTGCTCCGCTATCACAACCAGCCTGCCCACATCCTGATAGACGGGGACGAACAGACGTTACACTTGCAACAGTTCTATCTGGACCATTCATTCGCTTTCCTGCGCAAGAAAGGGAACCTGACCCGGCAATATACAGCCGGTATAACAGGCGATATCAATTCGATCCGGAACGGAACGAGTCTGTATTTCAAACCGAACTACCAATGGAACCTGCACAAATGGAATCTGACCTTCCATCTTCCGTTCGTATGGACCACCTTTCCAGCAGCCGGCTTTTCCCGGTTGGCTGCCAATCCGTTCCTGTACATCAACTATAAGTTCAACTATGCCTGGCGTTTTTCTTTCCATGCCAACTACAAGGAAAGTTACGGAAGCATCACCGACCTCTACCCGGCTGCATACCGCACAGACTACCGCAACTATCGGATGAACAACGGTATCCTGCCCGTCTACCGCAACCAGAGCTATTCGTTGTACGGAGAGTACAAGAGCACGGTGCGCGAGTTCTTTTCCACCCTGTCGCTCAACCATAACCGGGGATGGTCCGACCGTATCTTCGAACAGCAGGTCCGCGACGGGCAAGTCTCGCTTGTCTCCCACCGCCTGTCCAACTATTCTTCCGGCTGGACGGTGAAAGGAACCCTTTCCAAAGGCTTCTACGACTGGGGACTGAAGACGTCGCTCTCTTACCTCTTAGGACGCAACAACGCGGAACAACTGAGCGCCGGCGAACGGTTGCCTTACCGGTACGATTTCATGCAATATGAACCGAAGCTGATCTGGTCGCCCCTGCGCAGCTTCTCTGCCAGCTATCAAGCGACCATCTACCTCGGACGGTCGAAGATCGGGACCGGCACACGCCTTGATCCGCTCCTGAACGTCGTCCAGAAGTTCCAGCTCTCCTACGAGCTTTTCCCTGTAGAGATCAATCTTTCGGCAGACCACTACCACAACGATGTCAGCCGGGACAAGTCTGTCAACGCTTTCTTCGCCGGCCTCTTCCTACGTTGGAAAATGGGAAGCTGGCAGTTCACAGCCGAAGCGACCAACCTGTTCAACAAGAAACAGTATAGCTACACGCAGTATTCCGTCACCGAAAGCTATACTTCCTGGATCAATATCCGTCCGCGGGAATTTATGGCCTCGGTGCGGTACAAGTTCTGAATATTTTATAACTGCCAAAGCGGTTCCCTCTACCAGCATAACGCCATCCGCCTGCTGGAAATAGACGATATCCCGCCAATCGTTATCCGAGATGTTTACCGGACGATAGAAGGATTCATCTTCACCTACGTGCATAATAATTTAATTACAAGACCATTAAAGGGTAAATGCAAAGAGTAAAAGTGCCTTCACCGGTCACAGTTGCCTTCATCAAAAAAATAAGCTGAGTACGGAAAGAGTGTTATAAACCGACAACTGCCATGCTTCTATCGCCAAGCTATAAAACCATAGAGCTTTCGACCCTGGTCGATAATAAAAAAGAATATAAGATGAGTTTTAATATCTATAATATATGCATATTATGCACTCCCATAATCGCTTTATTTTGCACTTAAATAAATCGCTTTGGATAAAAGACGGGAGGGGAACATAGTCAACCGAGATCGGGACAAAACAAGGTGAAAGCAAATTTTTAAGTTGAAGGTAGTCCCGATGTTCACCTTCACCCACCCATACAATTTGATAATCAAAATGTTTCAAAAGGCGGTGAAACCAAATAGGTGGTTTGAATCTAAGAAAATGAACAATTAAAGTTAGAAATACATGGATATTATCAATATTTTTCTCGATCTTCGTTCACAACTCATATTGTCAGCATGAACGGCATGAATAAAGATTGACTTCAGCACATGATTTTGGAACAAAGACAGTGCTAAAACAGTTGAATCTGTCCATAGTGCACGGTAAACGCAAAACGGGCAATGTGTCAAAACATAAAAAGGAGGTAACAATATGGCAAACCCCAGATTACCCAATATCACAGAGGCGGAACAGGAACTCCTTTATGAGAAGTTGAATGTTTACAACCAAGGGAAAGCCTCTTATAAGGAGGCGGGATGTTACCTTGTGGTTTTACCGAGGGAAGGACATCCGAACTACAGCCTGTGGTTCTACACGCCTCTACTCGACAGGCAGTGCATCTTGTTTATCGAAGATTTGAAACCGGACATTATCCAGTCGCTGCGCATCGTCACTTCCGAATTGTGGTATGCCAACCGACAGATCCTGGTCACGGACTACAATGAAAAGAGGATGTCGACACACGGAGATGACCTGATCGCTTTCGGCAAATACCGCGGACACTTCCTGTATGAGATCTTGCGGATAGATCCGGGCTACGTGAACTGGATCGCCTTTAAATATACCCCTATCATCCCCAAGCAAGAACGTTTCGTCAAAATGGCACAAGCCTACAACTGCGTCTACCTGGACAAGATGCTAAAAAAGAAATACCAGCCACGTCCCACCAGCCGTTTCTTAGGCAAGAAAGGGGACAAGCTGTCCAATCTCACCCTGAAAATAACTAAAGTACGGGTGGAAGACGACCCATACAGGACCCGCGTCATCGGGACGACTCCGGTCTTCTTCGTACGCCAGCGCCTGACGGCCATCGATGCGAGCGGCAACCTGGTCAACCTGACCTTTGCATCCGGCAATCCCAGCCATGCATCCGGACAGTTGCCCTCCCTGGAACATGCCTACCGGCCGGGTGAAGTGCTACACATCTCTTCGGCACGTATCGCCGCGACGGTTGAAAGTTATGGCATACAGTACACGCGGTTGAATTATGTCAAGATTGGAAAATAATCCCTACCTTTGTCTTCTCGAAAAAGGACAGCAAGATGAAAATAGTCGCCGACAATACCGTTCCTTTTCTGAAAGGAATCGCAGAACCGATCGCAGAGGTAAAGTATCTCACTTCTAAAGAGTTTACACCAGAAAACGTACAAGATGCAGACATACTGATCGTACGGAGTATCGATAAATGTACCCGCGAACTGCTCGAAGGAAGCCGGGTGAAACTGATTACCAGCGCTACAATAGGTTTCGACCATATCGACACCCGGTATTGTGATAAGGCAGGTATCACCTGGAAGAACTCACCGGGATGCAATGCCGTCTCGGTCGCCCAATATGTGCTTTCCGGATTGGTCACGATCGCGCTTCGCAAGGGTGAACCCCTACAAGGGAAGACGATCGGGATCGTCGGTGTCGGTCATGTCGGAAAAGAGGTGGAGAAGTTATGCTCGGCCTACGGGATGAACGTGCTCCGCAACGACCCGCCACGTGCGGAGAAGGAGGGGAAAGACGGTTTCGTCTCACTGGAGACGATCGCAGAGCAAGCCGACATCGTCACCTTCCACACGCCGCTGACAAAAGAAGGTCGTTTTGCCACCCGCCACCTGGCAGGAGTAGACTTCTTCCGCAAGCTCCAACGGAAACCTTGGTTCGTCAACGCATCCAGAGGAACCGTCCATGATACGGATGCCCTATTGCATGCCCGGAAAGAGGGTAAGATCAGTGAACTGATCTTGGACTGTTGGGAAAACGAACCGGATATAAACCGGGAATTATTGGAACTGGCCACGATAGCCACCCCGCATATTGCCGGTTTCTCGGCAGACGGGAAAGCCAATGGTACGCGTATGTGTCTGAAAAACATCGAAAAATTCTTCCAAGTGAAGATCGAGAAGATCAGCGAAGTGATTCCGACAGCTCCCGAAACTCCGGTTATCGACTTGAATCGGTTTGACAAAAACCGGATCGAACAAGCGATCCTCACCAGTTTTAACCCGCTTGCCATAGACCGGGCGCTACGGGAAAATCCCGACAGATTCGAGTGGTTCCGGACAAACTATCATCACCCAAGAGAATACGGTGCATACACAATCGTCCATGCGACCCCGGAAGAAACCGGACAGCTCCGAAGATTGGGGTTCGGAATCCAACAATAACACAAACAAAATGAAACAATGGCAAAAGACAAACTTATATCACCCAGCTTCTGCTATATCTTAGCAGCCAACTTTTTGCTGTTCTTCGCATTTTATCTGATATTGCCGATCCTGCCGTTTTACTTGCAGGACCAGTTCGATGCGGATAAATCGATGATCGGTTTTATCCTTTCGTGCTATACTATTGCTGCCCTCTGTATTCGTCCGTTCTCCGGATACCTGCTGGACACATTCGCCAGACGGCCGTTGTACCTTTTAGCCTACTCCGTCTTCATGGTCATCTTCGCCGGATATATGATCGCCAGCCTGCTGAGCATCTTCATCGTGCTCCGTATCCTGCACGGCTTCGCCTTCGGCATGGTGACGGTGTCGGGCAATACGATCGTGATCGACATCCTGCCCTCCTCCCGCCGTGGCGAGGGGATCAGTTATTACGGGCTGGCAAACAATACGGCCATGAGTTTCGGACCGATGACAGGGCTGTTCATGCACACCAGCTTCTCCTACGAAACGATTTTCGCCTGCTCGCTCCTCTCCTGTTTTCTCGGATTCATCATGGCCTATTTAGTAAAGACGCCGCAGAAGCAGCCGATAAAGAAGGAACCGATCTCGCTGGACCGTTTCTTTTTGGTGAAAGGGACCTGGGCAGGCATCTCTTTGCTGCTGCTCTCCATCCCCTACGGCATGACGACCACATACGTGGCCATGTATGCCGATGAAATCGGGATTTCCGTCAATTCGGGATTATATTTCACCTTTATGGCGATCGGTCTGGCCGTCTCGCGCATGTTCTCCGGACGGCAGGTCGACAAAGGAAGGATTACGTTGGTCATCTCGTTGGGAATGTATCTTGCCGCCGCCAGCTTCTTCGGGCTGGCAGCTCTGGAAAGGCTGATGCAGTGGAATCCGGCTTTCACTTCTTATCTGTATATCGGGATCGCCCTTTCACAAGGAGTCGCATTCGGTACGATGTTCCCGGCTTTCAACACTCTGTTCGTGAACCTCGCTCCCAACAGCCAGAGGGGGACAGCGACTTCCACCTATCTCACCAGTTGGGATGTGGGGATCGGGATCGGGCTGATGATAGGCGGAAGCATCGCACAGGCTTTCGGGGGATTCAACTACGCTTACCTGTTCGGGGCGTGCCTGACAATTTTTTCGACACTGTTCTTTTTATTGAAAGCAGGTCCTCATTTCAACCGGAACAAATTGAGATAAGATGGTTGGCTTAGCTGTTGCGATACTCCAGCGGTGACATCCCCACGTAGCGACGGAAATACTTGTCGAAGAAAGCGACGTTGCTGTAGCCCAGTCCGATAGAGATTTCCTTTATCGGGAGATTCGTTGATTTCAGTTGGGCTTTGGCATCCATTATCACGACGTTGGCAATAATATCGAGGGCTGTCATCCCGGTCGTCTTTTTGATCACGTAGCAGAAATGAGGCAAGGTGATCCGCAACTTTCCTGCATAGAAAGAGGCACTCCGCTCTTTCGTATAATATTGCCAGACAAGCTGCACGAACTCGCGAGCGATCTCCTTATCACGGCTCAGGACCGGTTCTTTCCAGGTATTGAACCTCCTGTACATATTGACCACCCCTTGGATCAGCAGGTCAAGGACCGGTTTCAAACTGTCGGTAAAGAGGATAGAGTCCGGAGCGTTGTCAGCCCGTACCAGCAAGGAGAAAAAATCTTTATAGATAGCGGCGGCATTACCGGACAAAGGGACTACCGGATTCTCGATGATCGTAACAATCAAGTTGGAGATCGTCCGGATAAAATTGATGCTTTCCAGAAAACGGGAAGAAAAAGCGACGAAACAGACTTCCGCATCTTCCGACACTTCATGAATCTGGATAAAGGTATTGGGCAGCAAAGTGATGAAATCGTTCGCCCGCGCTGTATGTTCATCCAGATTTATCGTCACACGGATCGTCCCCCGCGTGCAAAAAGCAAACACGCCCGCTTTTATCTTGCAGGGAAAAAGCCCGTACATGTTCAGGATGTCACCCGTAATACCATCGCCTACGATAAAATCTTTCGGAATATCGAATTTAGGCAAGTCAACGTCAATCTTCATAAAAACATCGTTTTGTTGTTTCAAAAGTAGCAAAATATGCTTAGCTCACCTAACAATCTTAAAAATAGAATATTTATTCCCAAACATGGAGATTGTTTGTTTCAAACTTAAGCCTGTTCTTTGTATCATCCTATAATATGACTAAAAGCGAAACATATGGACAGAAAATCAATATGCAGTTTACTTTGCGCCATGATGCTGGCTATTCTCTTGATATCCTGCAATGACAAGGATGATTATGATGGCCTTTCCCCGGCGGAACTAAGCGGGACCTATTCTAACAAACTAAGTGCCCCTGCAAACGGAGATTCCCTTATTTTGAGCTATAACGGGAATACATTTATCGGAAAAGATGTGGAATTTAAGACGGATGACGGGAAAACCGCACACATCATTCTTAAATATGTACTACCGCACGATAAAGAAACGGCTATCTCCGGCGTCTCTCTGACAGCAGGTTCCGGCAGCTATTCTTTCAGTGGAGGCGCGACAACCTCAACCGGTACGGCATTTCATTATCTGGGTAGTATACAGACCGGAAAATTGATACTGGAACTGTCGGACATCACGATTCCAGAGAACCAGCTGACAATGAACGGTACCTGGTATGTCGCCCACGAAAATGCCTCTTATTACAATGTAGACAATGGCAGCATGCAGACGATGATCGGAATGCTGTATAACCTGGTGGGCGGCAAACTGGTCTGCAACCTGATCAGTTCTGTGCTCGACGGTCTGGCCTTCCAGGCGGACGGAAACATCATCGCCCGCTATGCTCCCCTGCCCGACTCGGTCCGGATAGGAAGTCTGATAGGCAACTACATCAAACATCCGGCAAACGACTGGAACGCTTCACCTCCCAACCTGGCGACTTATTATGTGAACGACAATACATCCTTATATGTAATCCCGCAGATCGACATGATCATCCGCCAAGTGATGATAAACAGACAGACGAAAGCCAACTCTGGGGATAGCTCTATGGAAAATGCGCTGCTGGCAGCCTACCAGAAGATCAATACTTGGTCTACAACCGGTATTAAAATGACAATTCGCGAAAGCGAAGACCCGGCAAAAGGTGATCTCATCCTGCTCCTCGACAAATCGGAAATACAGGAATTGTTCGCCTTGCTGGAGATCGTGAAAGTTTTTATTCCGGAAGAGACGCTTAACGCACCTGTCATGGATCTGATCGGCAACCTGATCCCGCCCCAGTTCGTAAGTATCGCAGCCATACTCCTGAAAGGAAAGACGTTCGGTGCGATCTTGAACCAGTTGAGCCAAGAGCTGAACACAATTCCCATTGAGATCGGTATCTATTTGTACAAAGACAAAAACATCAATTAAAAGCATTTTATATGAGAAAGCTATATATCTTGATTTTCGCCCTGTCACTTTTCACCGGGACCGCATTCGGACAAATGGTGAAAGGGCACGTTTATGATGCGAAAACCCATGAACCGCTACCGGGCGTCAACATCACCTACAAGAAAATAAACGGGGATACGAACGGAACCATATCGGATGCCGACGGAGCCTATGAAATCGCGTTGCCGGACGGTGGGATCGACCTCCTGTTCAGTTACATCGGGTACGAGAACGAACAACTCCCGCTGATACTCCGCAAGGGGGATACCAAAACAAAAGATGTCTATATGAACATCAAAACGAACCTGTTGGGAGACGTAGTGGTCAGTGCCGGACGCTTCGAACAGAAACTAAGCGATGTCACCGTTTCGATGGACCTGCTGAAAGCAGGCGATATCGCCAAGCAGGCCCCTACCGACCTGAGTTCGACACTGAACACAATGCCGGGTGTGGATATCAACGACAAGCAACCCTCCATACGGGGCGGGAACGGATGGACATACGGGGTCGGTTCGCGCAGCCTTGTGTTGGTAGACGGTATGAGCGCTCTAAGTTCGGGCAACGGAGTGATCAACTGGAACATCGTCCCGCTCGAAAATATCGAACAGGTAGAGGTGATGAAGGGTGCTTCCTCTGTGCTCTACGGCTCATCGGCCTTGAACGGGGTGATCAACATCCGCACGAAACGGCCGGGACTCACGCCGACCACAAGTGCCCGCGCCTATGTCGGGGTATACGACCATCCGGTTCATGACGAATATGAAGGGGCAGACGTCTCGCACGCACGACGGATCGGAAACTTCGATGTATCGGGCGGACTCAACCTGTTTTCCGATGACGGATACCGCGATCAAGGATACAACCGGCGTCTGCGACTCGGAGGCAATATGACATACCACCATCCGATGAAAGAGGGCAAACTGCTGAACTACGGGTTCAATTTCAATTATCTGGCCGACAAATATGCCGACTTCTTCATCTGGCGTTCTCCGGTAGAAGTCTACCAGCCGTCATCCATCGCCAACATGGGTCGCAAGGGGAACACCTTCTATATCGACCCGTTCTTCAATTTTACCAATCCGACCAACAATACCTCGCATAAGATCAAGACCCGTTTCTATTACCGGGGAGACAACATCATCGACGGAAGCTCCAGCCATAAGTCGCTCGACGACATCTTAGGCAATATGGGAAGCGATGCCGCCACGGTCACCGCCTATATCGACAACATCAAGAACGGAGACTACAGCCCGTTCTTCCCGCTGATCCAGCCGATACTGCAAGGCGACCTGAACGGGATCGTGGACGGGGCCGTCAACATCCTGAACGGGGTATTCCCGACTGCCACGACAGCCGATTACTGCGACCTGATCTCCTGGGTGATGAACAACAACAAGGAGAATGTTCCCAAAGGGACGGACAAGAACTACACCTACTATGTAGACTACCAGTTCAATAAGAAATGGGACAACGGAAGTCAGATCACCGCCGGGGCAACCTACGAACACATGAAAAGCGTTTCGAAAACCACCGGGACGCACGACAGCGACAATGCCGCCCTGTTCGCCCAGTACGACCAGCGTTTCTTCGACCGCCTGAGCGTATCGGCCGGCATGCGTGCCGAATACTACCGGGTGGATGGTTACCTGCGGGAAGCGGATACCAAACTGTTCGGAACCAAGATTCCGGTCAAACCGATCTTCCGCGCCGGACTGAACTACCAACTTGCCGACTACAGCTTTATCCGCGCCAGCTTCGGGCAAGGCTACCGCTATCCCTCTCTGACCGAGAAATATGCCCGTAAGGACATCGGCGGTGTCGGCGTGTACCCGAACAAAGAGGTGAATGCCGAAAAAGGTGTAAATGCCGAACTGGGCTTCAAACAGGGATATAAGTTCGGAAACCTGACGGGATTCTTCGACTTGGCGGGATTTTATACCCAATATACCGACATGATCGAATTCCGCTTCGGAATCTTCAACAATACGACTTTTCAGTATATCAACGGTGTGCGCGACCTCTTGAGCATGATTACCCAAGGCCAGATGCCGGGATTCGGCGCCCAGTTCTATAACGTGTCGAAAGCACGTATCTACGGGGCGGAAGTCAGTACGAACGGTGTCTACACGTTCAATCCCAATACCACACTAAGCTACAACTTAGGATATGTATTCATCGAACCTGAAGACGCCGATTATAAGAAAAAGAACGAAGAAGAGGCGACCTACGATGATCCGATGCAGATGAAAGAGAAGTCCAATACATCCAAATACCTGAAGTACCGCCAAAAACACACAGTGAAAGCCATCCTTGACTTCCAATGGAAACGGCTGACACTAGGAACCAATATCGTGTGGAAAAGTAAGACGTTGGCCGTAGACTACCTGATGGTGGACGAGCGAACAAAAGAACAACCAGAGATCATGGACTACGTGCGCGACATCCTCTTCGGCAACGTAAACGGACAAACACTTCATTCCTATTGGGCGAAAAACAACACGCCCTACTGTGTGGTCGACCTGCGTGCAGGCGTGAAGATCATAAAAGGACTGTCTTTCCAGTTCATGGTGAATAACTTGTTCAACAAAGAATACAGTACACGTCCGATGCTCGTTTCCGCACCCCGTACCTATGTCATGCAACTGAGCGCGAACTTCTGATACAATCCCTCAAATACGGGCTGCAAGCAAATCTTCTATAACCTTGGGATAATGAGCGTATTCGAGTGCGTGCACCTTCGCGGCAACCTCTTCCGGCGTATCGGACGGCAGGACGGGGCATTTTGCCTGAAAGATAACCGTTCCTTCGTCGTAATGTTCGTCTATGTAATGGATCGTAATACCGGTCTCCCGCTCGCCGGCGGCAACGACCGCCTTGTGCACGTGTATCCCGTACATGCCTTTGCCTCCGTATTTAGGCAGAAGTGCAGGATGAATATTGATAATCTTACCCGGATAGGCATTCAACAAGGGATCGGAGATCTTATTCATGAAGCCGGCAAGGACAATCAGATCCGTATCATATTCCGCAAGCTTTGCCAAGACAGGCGCCCCATCTGCAAATTCCTCCCTCGAAAAGACAAAAGAAGGAACACCCAACTTATTCACCCGGGCATGCACACCAACGTTCCGGTTGTTAGACAAAACAACTGCCACCTTAATAGTTTCACTTTTAGAGAAATATCGGACGATATTCTCCGCGTTCGTACCCGATCCGGAAGCAAAAATTGCTACGTTTTTCATGTTTTCTCCTTTTTTTGTGCACAAGAAAAGAAAAAATGTGCAGTTTTCCGCATTTTTAGCTCATTAAATTTGTTTTGTAACATAAAAAATTCTTTTCTTTGCACTGCAAATTTAAAAAGTATATTCGTATTTATTAATCTAAATTGAAAAAGTTATGTCTGAAGTTGCTGAAAGAGTAAAAGCTATCATCGTTGATAAATTAAGTGTTGAAGAAACAGAAGTTACAAACGAAGCAAGCTTTACTAACGATTTAGGAGCAGACTCTCTTGACACTGTAGAACTGATTATGGAATTCGAAAAGGAATTCGGTATTTCTATTCCTGATGATCAAGCAGAAAAGATTACAACTGTAGGCGACGCCATTGCTTACATCGAAGCTAACGCGAAGTAATCAATCCTTTTAATTAAAGGTATGGAATTAAAAAGAGTTGTGGTAACAGGTCTTGGAGCTATTACTCCTCTTGGTAATACTCTCCCGGAAACATGGGAAGGTATTATCAATGGGAAGAGTGGAGCCGGGCCTATTACTCAGTTTGATGCATCCAAATTCAAGACACAATTTGCATGCGAAGTAAAAGGCTTCGATCCGTTGACAGTAATGGATCGTAAGGAAGCCCGCAAATGTGACCGTTATAGTTTATTCGCAATAAATGCCGCAAAACAAGCGATTGACGACGCTGCTATGGACTTGGACAAGGAAGACAAGAACCGTATCGGCGTTATCTTTGCCTCTGGTATCGGTGGTATCAAGACATTCGACGAAGAAGTATTAGGATATGCAAAGATCAAAGACACGATCGGTCCTAAGTTCAATCCGTTCTTCATACCGAAGATGATTTCCGATATTGCAGCCGGACATATCTCCATGCTTTACGGATTCCATGGTCCCAACTTTGCGACAGTATCAGCTTGTGCATCTTCAACCAACGCGATCAGTGACGCGTTTAACTATATCCGTTTAGGAAAAGCTAACGTAATTATAACCGGTGGTGCCGAAGCTGCCGTTTCGGAATCTGGTGTCGGTGGGTTCAACTCGATGAACGCGCTGTCTACCCGCAACGATTCGCCCGAAACCGCTTCCCGTCCGTTCAGCGCAAGCCGTGACGGGTTTGTTATGGGAGAAGGTGCTGCCTGTCTGGTCCTGGAAGAGATGGAACACGCGTTGGCTCGTGGTGCTAAAATATATTGCGAGATTGCCGGAACCGGCATGTCTGCCGATGCTTACCACCTGACAGCTTCCCATCCGGACGGATTAGGAGCCAAGTTGGTTATGCGTAACGCACTGGAAGACGCAGAAATGACTCCGGAAGACATCGATTACATCAATGTTCACGGAACCTCTACGCCGGTAGGAGATATCTCAGAAGTAAAAGCGATCAAGGAAGTTTTCGGAGATCACGCTTACAACCTGAATATCAGTTCGACGAAATCAATGACCGGACACCTCTTGGGAGCGGCCGGAGCGATCGAGGCAATGTTCTGCATTAAGGCGATAAACGATGGTATCATTCCTCCGACAATCAACCATGCGGATGGTGATGATGATCCTGAAATAGATTATAAACTGAATTTCACATTCAATAAAGCTCAAAAAAGAGAAGTGCGGGCAGCACTCTCCAATACTTTCGGGTTTGGAGGTCACAACGCTTGTGCTATTGTTAAAAAATTTGTGAAGTAACGTGTTTACAAAGCTATACAAAAGAATAAGGCTCCTCAAGAACATGAACAAGGAGCCTTATTCTTCTTTATACAAGATACTCGGTTTTTATCCCGATAACATCCACCTTTATGAACAAGCCTTCCTCCATAAATCTTCTTCCGTAGAAAGCGGTGACGGCAGATGGCTGAACAATGAACGGTTGGAGTTTTTGGGTGATGCCGTATTGGATGCGGTCGTAGCCGATATCGTTTACAAACACTTTCAGAACAAGCGGGAAGGATTCCTGACCAACACTCGTTCCAAAATCGTACAGCGCGAGACGATGAACCGTGTTGCTGTCGAACTGGGACTCGACAAGATGGTCGTGTACTCCGCCAAACTAAGTTCCCATAACAACCACATGTATGGAAATGCCCTTGAAGCACTGATCGGTGCGATCTATCTGGACCAGGGCTACGAAGTCTGCTATAATTTCATCCAGAACGTGCTCATCAAAAAATATGTCAATCTGGAAACCATCGCCCGTAAAGAAGTCAATTTCAAATCGAGTCTGATCGAATGGAGCCAAAAGAACAAGCTTGAAATATCGTTCGACCTAATCGAATCGTTTACCGACAACGATGGAAATCCGGTGTTCCAGACAGGTGTGACGCTTTCTGACACACAGATAGGCGTAGGCATCGGCTATTCGAAAAAGGAATCCCAGCAGAGCGCAGCCAAGATGGCGATCAAGAAATTACGGACTGACAAAACATTCCAACAATTCATCTCGGAACTCAAGAAGAAAAAAACCGGTGAGAGCACAGCCGAAAACGAATTCGAAAATCTACCTGAAGAAGCCGTAGAAAATAGCGGACAGGAGATAGCAGATACAGAGAAAAGAAAAGCGGAAACAAGCATAGAAGCTGTTCCCGCTGAAAATTAATTTCCGAACGATATTCCCATCCGTTTCCCCTGAATGATCAGATCATGTTCGGGAGTTACCAGTTTTAACTTACCGGCCACTTCAGACAGAGGAATTGATTCAACTTCACTGCCTTTCATGCAAACCATACGTCCGAATTGCCTGTTTGCGATCAGTTCCGTAGCATGTCCGCCCAAACGGGTAGCCAAGTTACGGTCGAAGGGAGAAGGATTGCCTCCACGCTGAATATACCCCAAGACGGTATCGCGGCTTTCGATACCTGTCGCCTCCTCTATGACACGCGTCACATAGACGGAAGGACGCTCTTTGTCAGGTGTTTCGATCCCTTCGGCCACAACCACGATGGAATAAGGCTTACCACGGCGGGCACGGTCCAAGATCACTTCGTTTATCTGGTCCATGTCAAAGCCCAGTTCAGGTAGCAGGATCACATCAGCACCTCCGGCCATCCCGGCATATAGCGCAATCCAGCCGGCGTGGTGTCCCATCACCTCCACCACCATTACCCGTTTGTGCGAACTGGCGGTCGAATGCAGGCGATCAATCGCTTCAGTCGCGATATTGACAGCCGTATCGAAACCGAACGTTATATCTGTCCCCCAGATGTCGTTATCGATAGTCTTCGGCACACCGATCACGTTCAAACCCATCGCCGAGAGCATACCTGCGGTTTTCTGTGTCCCGTTGCCGCCGATACAGACGAGGCAATCCAAGCCGAGTTCTTCATAATTCTGCCTAATGAGCTGCGGTTTCTCGCTTTCGCCTGAAGCCAGGAGTTTACGGAAAGGTTTCTCGCGGGAAGTCCCCAGGATCGTACCGCCCAAATTCAGGATACCTGAAAGGCTGCGTTCGTCAAAAGTCTGGACATCTTTATTCAGCAGGCCGACAAAGCCGCTGTGTATGCCGATGACTTCCATGCCATAGTGCATAATGGCCGTTTTACCGACACCACGTATCGTGGCGTTTATTCCGGGACAGTCGCCACCAGAGGAAAGAATACCTATTTTCATCGTTTTTTGGGATTAAGTACTTGTTGTACAAAGATAATAAAATTTATCGTATCTTTGCATGCAATTCAAACAACAGGAGCATGGATATTCTGACAAATACAATATCACTACTCTTCCGCCCCAGGCAAAAAGAGATCGCAAGGTTTGCCCAGGATGCAGATGCCATCCAGCACAAACAGCTGAAGTCCCTTTTATCTACCGCCCGAAATACCGAATGGGGTTTAAAACACGACTACAAAAGTATTCAGGGATATGCAGACTTTTGTGAGCGGATTCCTTTACAGACCTATGATGACATAAAACCATACGTCACCCGTATGATAAACGGAGAAAGAAATATCCTTTGGCCTTCGGTCGTGCGATGGTACGCAAAAAGCAGCGGCACCACAAACGACAAAAGCAAGTTCCTTCCCGTCACACCCGAAATTCTGAAAGGGTGTCATTACAAAGGCGGTTTCGACACCGTTTCCATCTATCTACAGAATAATCCCGACAGCCATTTTTTCGCCAGCAAAGGGTTGATACTGGGCGGAAGCCACAGTCCTTCCCCTTTGAACCGGAATGCACATTGCGGGGACCTTTCTGCCGTCCTGTTGCAGAACCTGAATCCTCTTGTCAACCTGATTCGCGTCCCCGACAAAAAGATCATCCTTATGGATGAATGGGAAAGCAAGATCAAGGCGATTGTCGAAAGCACTTGGAAAACCGACGTGAACAGCCTATCCGGTGTTCCCTCATGGATGCTGGTACTAATCAAGGCCGTATTACAAAAGACAGGAAGCGAATACCTGACGGATGTCTGGCCCAACATGGAGGTATTCTTCCACGGCGGGATCAGTTTCGAGCCGTACCGGGACCAATACAAAGCGTTGATTCCTTCGGACCGGATGCATTACATGGAGACCTACAATGCATCGGAAGGTTTTTTCGGCCTCCAAGACAATCCGGAGGAACACAGCCTTTTGCTGATGATCGACTATAGTGTCTTTTATGAATTTATCCCGATTAACGAAGTGGGGGAAGAACATCCGACCGTCCTTCCGTTAGAAGCTGTAGAGGTAGGGAAAAACTACGCGATGGTGATCACGACCTCCGGCGGATTATGGCGTTACCAGATCGGCGACACAGTCCGTTTCACCTCCCTTTATCCGCACAAGTTCGTAATATCGGGACGCACCAAGAACTTTATCAATGCCTTCGGAGAAGAACTGATGGTAGACAATGCCGACAAAGCGATCAGCAGGGTTTGCCGCCAGACAGGAGCCAAAGTGAAAGAGTATACCGCCGCTCCCCTTTTCATGCTGGACAAGGCAAAGGGCCGCCATCAATGGATGATCGAATTCGAGAAAATGCCGCCTTCACTCGATGATTTCGCCTCCTTGCTGGACAAGACCTTGCAACAGCTTAATTCCGACTACGAGGCAAAACGTTATAAAGAAATTTCCCTCCAACCGCTGGAAATCCGAGTTGCCCGTGAAGGGACCTTCTACGAATGGCTCCGCAGGAAAGGAAAATTAGGCGGTCAACACAAAATACCTCGCCTCAGCAACGACCGGACATTTATCGAGGAGTTGGGGAAAATTTGTGATTCATGATTTATATGTCGATAATAATTCATAAATCATAAATCTTCAAAATTTCCATGACAGATAAAGGCCGCCCCCATCAGGCCTAAACGTTGGAGCAACGACCAAGCGATCATTTCCTTTCATATTGATTTTACGAGCGATCGCATTACGGATAGGGAAATAGGTCAAATAGGCAAGCTCGACAGAGAGAATACCGAAACCGGCTCCTGCAATCACATCAGCCACCCAATGACGGTTGTTGTACAGGCGCGAACAAGCGACGAAGGTCGCCAACGCATAGCCAGAGTAGGCTAATACCGGGCAGCTGTCCTTAAACTCCTTCCAAGCAACATGTGCCCCTAAGAAAGCATTGGCGGTATGCCCGGAAGGAAACGAGTGAGGACCACCGTCAGGACGTATTTCGCCTACAGTATATTTGACCGTACGTGTCATGGCAGCGTTGAAGCCTTCGGCAATGGCAACCAGGCAAAGCTGATCCACCCAATTATGCTTCTCCTTCCCCATCAGGTCGCAGACAAAAACCCAACCCAACATGCCCCATTCCATGTAATCGTCGATCCGTATCTTCTTGACGGAATCCTTGCGGGAAAAGAGATGGAAATCGTTCATCCCGTCTATGGCAGTGCCAATCGCTCCGACTGTTATCAGGGAAGCGGGAAGGATCAGGCTTTTCGGTTTGAATTTATATTCGACGACAGACATCCGGGATGTGCTATCCCGTACCCCTGCATCGGACAGGGAAAGGTTTAGGGGCAATTCATGTAAGGGCGGTTCACCAACCGCCCCTATCGCTGTAAATATTGTAAACTGGAATAATGCCAGCAGAATACAAATAAAAGATTTCACTAAGTACCTTATTGATTTTCGCCCCCAAAGGAACAAAAATCTTCTTACATTACAACTATCGATTTGCTATTTCTTAACGGCAAAATAGTTCCCGTATGTGGGAACTATTTACAAGGTTATTGAAATTTTTTAGTAGCTTATTGATCGTATTGCCTGCAAAAGTGCTTCCATATCATCAGGGAAGATATCGCCGATGTTTCCGATACGGAATGTATCAGCGTCGGAGATTTTACCAGGATAGATGACGAAACCTTTTGCCTTCAACTGATCGTAGAAAGAATGGAAATCGAAATCGGCAGTAGGATACAGGAAAGAGGTGATGATCGGGCCTTGCGAAGCATCCGGCAGCAGAGTTTTGAAACCTAACGCACGCATACCGTCGACCAGCGTACGGTGGTTTTGCTTATAGCGTTCCGAACGGGCAACGATACCGCCTTCTTCATTCAGTTCTTTCATGGCCTGATAAAAAGCATGCACCACATGTGTAGGCGATGTGAAACGCCATTTGCCACCGCCTTTTTCCATCGTTTCCCACTGCGCATAGATGTCGAGCGAGAGAGAACGGGCATTTCCTTTCGTTGCGATCAGCTTATCTTTCTTCGCAATGATAAAACCGAAACCGGGAACACCTTGGATACATTTGTTGGCACTGCTGACTAAAAAGTCGATATCCAGCTTCTTCATATCAATTGGCACACCGCCAAAGCTACTCATAGCATCAACGATAAAGGTGATGTTACGACCTTTCAAGACTTCGGCCACTTCTTCGATCGGGTTCAGCAGACCGGTTGTCGTTTCACTATGTACCATCGACAGGTGCGTAATATCCGGATTGGCTTCGAGGGCTTTACGAGCCACTTCACCAGTCACCAATTCCGTCTCGTGCAAAGAGACCAGTACATGGTCAATATGATAGTATTCCGCAATCTGTGCCATACGTTTGCCGTAAGCACCGTTCGCCAGGATCAGAAGTTTGTCGGTCGGCTTCACGGCTGCACCGATGGTGGCCTCCACACAGTATGTTCCGCTGCCTTGCAACAAGACATCCGTATATTCGTCTTCATCCAGTCCGGCAATAGCCAACAAGCCCTTACGGATGGGGGTTACAATTCCTTCGTTATAATCTTTATCCCAAGTACACCAGTCCTGAAGCATCGCTTCGCGAACTGTTTCAGATGTGCTCAGAGGACCTGGGGTAAGCAACAGGTAATTTCTTTTTGTATTCATGATATCCTTATTATAAATCAATATTTACCATTAATCTTCTCAATGCAGGAGGGGAGCTCCATAATGTTGTCCAAGACAAAATGGGCACCGGCATTCAGCATCCGTTCACGCACTTCGCGCTTGAGTTCGATCAGTTCGTCGGACGAACGGTGGTTGTATTCCTCTTCTGTCAATCCCATCTCGTTGCTACCGGTCACGATACCGACGCTCCATACTTTGGCATTCACTCCTTCCTTGATGTCGGCGATCGTGTCTCCTACCTTCACCACATTATCAACGGAAGGAATAGCCAGGTCGATCATATTCTTATAGATCATATACGGGGCAGGACGCCCGGCGGGAACATCATCCGGAGTAACCAGGTTATCCACCACATAGCCTTTAGCTGCCGCATCGGGACGAACCACTTCCATCATCGCCTGTGTATAGCCTGTTGTAGAACCGATTCTAATTCCTTCTTCGCGCAACAGCTTCATCGTATCCAGCACACCGGGGATCGGATCCGTAAAGTTGCGGAGAGACGAGAACAAATGCTTTTCGAAGCTCCGATACATTTCGTTTACATCGTCCATGTTCCAGTCGCGGTTATAGCGAACCTGAAATTTGGCTTTTACTTCCGGCATATTCAGGATCGCCTTGATATGATCTATCTTCAACAATCCCATCGGCTCACGCGCCTGCCGGTAGGTTATATCAATTCCTTTTTCTTCAGAGAAAACTTTCAGGAAAGCATTCAAAGGGGCAAAACAGCCGAAATCAACAGCCGTTCCGGCCCAGTCCATAATCACACACGAAATCTTTTTCATAACTGATTTATTTCTTTTATTATACTGATTCGTTTATCAAGCCATCGTGATCGCATTCCGCGAAGCCGTATCCAATTCGAGCACTTCGTTGCTCTTGACAACCAACCCGTTTTCCTTACGGAAACGCTGATGCAAATATACAAAAGAACAAATGAAGGTGATACAGCAGAAGATACCGACATACCCGGCAAACTGGTTATAAAATACCGCCCAATCGATATGCGGGTTGCAAAATTCCTTCAGCACAAGCACAAGTACCGTCCCGGTGTATCCCAAAAAATCCGTCGTTACGATAAAGAACCCTACATTCCCGTGAATCTTAAAGCAAGCAATGAAGCGGTCGAAGAAAATCGTCTGGAAAGTAAGATACGCGATGTATAAGCAAAGACTTTGGACGAACAGCCAGACAACAGGAGAAAGCTGGAACCGTTCCTGCCCGAAAGAGACAACAGACATCACGATCATCCCCATAATAATCAACCCGAAAAGAATAGAAAGAGCTTTCAGATTATCCTTCACAAAAACCATCAATCCGAAAACCACAAGGATAATAAGTGTCACCACACTGTCGATCTTTGCAAAAAGCCAAGGCGAATATTCGGAAACATCGATGATATTCACTAAAAAGTCTTCTTTTATATCGCGTAACACCACGATAGCTATATTGGCAACGAACAACATCATGAGGAAAGGCATAAAATTCTTGAACAACTCCCAACGCTGTTTTCCATTCAATGCCGCACGCTCCGATTTCATCGCAATATCTTCTTCGGTCGGTTGAGGTAGACGGTTCAGGGCATATCCGAGCAATGCTAACAGAGGTAATGCGACAGCACCAATCAATGCAGGCATCCAAAACTCATTCACATGCAGGTTATTCATAACATACAACCCTGCCGACTTGGCCGTCCCGGAACTGATCACCATACTGACACCTAACAAGCTGGCAAGGATATCCGTCATCCTACGTCCTTCGATAAAACTGAAGATCACGCCCCACATGCAACCCAACGACAGGCCGTTCAGGAACATAGCTGCAATATTGTAAGGAGCGGAAAGCAGACCGAAGAAAACCAACGAAAGCTCTGCCATCACAACAGACATCAGGATAAACCTTAAACGCTCTTCCCGTCTCAGTTCGGAGATCAACTTGATCCCCATAAACTTAGAAATCACATATCCTACTATCTGGGAGATCGTAACAACCACCTTATAATCCATATCGAAGAACTCGACATCCTCGAAAGCCGCTGCCGTATAAGGCTTGCGCAGTGCATATACCAATGAATAAGATAAAAGAGCCGCACCGCCGGCCCAGAGGATAAAAAGAAAATCGGATAACCGTTTTTGAGATGGATTTTTAGTTTGTTGTTCGTTGTTCATAACATGCTGTCATTTTGTTTACGGCTGCAAAAGTAGACGTGGCATGTTACAGGAATATTACTGAAAACATGAATGTTCATTATTTATATATATTATAAATCAACCGATTATAAAGCAATATTTATGTAACATTCATGTAACGGAAATGCAACACGCTTGTATTTATTTTGCAATATAAAACAGTAAATAAGAACAACATGGATGACTTCCGTGAACTCTACCGGCAGATAGAATATCTGCGCAATAACGGGATCAAGATGAAGGAGATTGCCGACTGTGCCGGAATGGCTCCCAGCATCCTGTCTTCTCTGTACACAACAGTGCTCCCGACTTATTTCGAGGAACTGAAAAACTGCTCGCACGAGGAGGCATTGGACCATGCGATCGTATTGGTCAACAACATATCCAAACGACGCCTGCTGTCCGTCCTGCCGGAATTGTTGGAACGTTTGGGCAAAATGGAACCGAACATGCAATCCGACCGGAAAGCCAACCCTTTCCTCGAACATTTGCAAGAAGAAATACTGCTTTCCACCACACGGGTGGACAACATATGCGGACTTTACACGAGTTACAGCCTTTCTTCTTCCTCGGACTGCCTGAAGATGGAACCTTTTATCATCAGTCTATCCGAAAACAAGGAGTACATCCGCATCGGACGGTTAAATGCTTACGGGGAAGCACAATGGGGCATGGGAGTCACAGGTGATCCACAGAACTTTTATTGCATGTTCAGCGAAAACCCCTCGCCTCAATTCACGCTGGTAACAATCTATCTGCAAATCCCATTCTTCCGGAATCCCCGGCAACTGCGCGGTTTATATATCGGACTTGACTACAACCGGAACCCGGTTGCACGCCGCATCCTACTTATCAAGAAGTCTGACTGCACGGATACGGAAGAATTTTTATCCATGGAAAGCGGCTTGATCCAAAAGGAGGATTTCACCTCCGAACAACAGGCTTATTACGATTATACCTGTCAGACCGGCGACTACATCAAGATGTGCACGGTTCCTTCGCTTCAGATGGATGAGAGTGATCTTGTCAAAGAAAAGACAATGCTATCGTTATAGTTACTTTTGGCTTGACCCAAAAGTAACCAAAAAGTCAAGGCCGAACCTGCTTCGCTACTCCGGGCAGGCGACAGCGTAGTCTTTGCCCGGAGTAGCCCAGACGGTTAAGCCTTGAACTTTTGGTTACTTTTCTTTCAAGAGAAAAGTAACACACCGATTATTCTTTTTGGAACTTCCGGCTCACTTTCAGCAAATTAGCTGTAAAAGATACTACATTCTGCGCTTCCTGTACCATATTTAGGTAGACCATGCTGACCTTCGTACTACCGCTCTGTCCTTGGATACGTTTCAGCTCCTCCTTCTTCAGAAGCGTCAGTTTAGCCGTCAGATCGACCGATTCGGCAATCAGGTCATCCATACGATGATAATCATTGCTTTCGATCATAACCGAACTGCGGTTCAGGAAAGAAACGATCTCATCGGTCATCTTTCCGAAATCCTCCTTCTGTACTTCACAAAGCGGGCTAAAATGATTGTCGACATGCTCTTTGCCTGGCTCCGTCAGACGACGGATACTGAACACGATCTCGCTGGCAAAATCATTCCCCTGATAATAGTACAAACCTTTATCGATCGCAATATCATGCTCCAACTGGGTAACGCCCAACGTGCCGACACGTTTGACCTGTTTCAAGTAACTCTTCTTTTCCTCAATCGCGCTCATAACCTTGCGAAGTTCGCGCAGGTTTTCATCCATAAAGCCATGAACAGAGCGGTTGAAAGTGTCGGAAGCGAAGTTCAGCACGTCACAAAGCTCGTCGCGACTATGTTCACGGAACAGCGAAAGAGCTTCACGTTTGTCCTTTGTCTCACGTAGTTTGGAAATCGTGGAATCAACTTCTTCCTGCATGGCTTCCTTCTTCATCTTCTTTTTATACAGAATCTGGTTACGGATCAGCATATAGATCGCCAGCCCCACCATCGCCGCCATTGCCGCAATACCACCGACATGGATCAACAGAGCAACCAGGAAACAGATCGTAAAGGCTGCACCTGCCGTAATAAACCAACCACCGATCACGGAGAGCACACCGGTGATACGGTAAACTGCGCTTTCACGCCCCCAAGCACGGTCGGCCAGAGAACTACCCATCGCCACCATAAAAGCGACATAAGTCGTAGACAACGGCAACTTCAACGAAGTACCCAACGCAATCAACAGACCGGAAAGCACGACATTCACCGAAGCACGCACCAAGTCGAAACTGGCCTTATCTTCAAGTATTATCTCGTTATTATTGAAACGGCTGTCAATCCAGTCCTTCACTCGCAAAGGCACCACGCTCAATATCGTATTGGAGGCATTGTTGCACGTACGCACCAGAACACGTGCAACGGGCGATGTTCCGAAATTTTCATTTCCATCCGACTGCCGGGCCAAGTCTACAGACGTTTTGATCACCGCCTGCGCCTTTTTCGAAGTAGCCAAGGCAATCACCATGACCAAGCCGGAACCAACAAGGAAGTACCACGGGGTTTTGGCCGGTTCAAGCAACGACTCCATCAGGAAAGTGTCGGTTGTAGTCGTGCCTCCCTGCGCCATCAAATCCATATAAGAAGAATAGCCTGCCAACGGAACACCGATAAAGTTTACCAAGTCATTACCGGCAAACGCCAAAGCCAAGGCAAACGTTCCCAGCAAGATCACCACTTTAAAAACGTTCACCTTCAACCAGTGAAGAACCTGCATCAATAAAGTGAAAAAGATAAGTGCTCCCCACACGATCGTGTCCGTATTGCTATAAATCATCGTTTTAAGATCACCTTCCATAAAGGAACTTTCTTTCAAACCTTTTATCAACATGAAATACAAGATGGAAGTGGCAGCCAAACCACCGAACAAGCCGATAAAATAGTTCATGTGTTTCTTGTAGTTGAAAGTAAAAATCAAGCGAGAAATGTATTGAACAATGGCCCCGAAAAAGAAAGCGATCGCCACTGAAAGAAAAATGGCGAGTATCACCGTAAAAGCCTTATCCGTGTTCAGCAGGTCACCCAACTGAAGTGCACCATTAGAATTGGCAATCTTGATTAATGAAATTGCAACCGTACCGCCCAACAATTCGAATACCAGCGAAACGGTAGTCGAAGTAGGCATCCCCAGAGAGTTAAAAATGTCCAGCAACACCACATCGGTGAGCATGACAGCCAGCAAAATACACATAATTTCTGAAAAATAGAAATGTTGCGGCTGGTAAATTCCGTGCCTGGCAATATCCATCATTCCGTTGGATAGCGAAGCACCGACAAAGATGCCGATCGCGGCAATCACCATTATTACTTTAAAAGATGCAGCTTTCGATCCTATTGCCGAATTCATAAAATTGACTGCATCGTTACTAACTCCGACTGACAGGTCAAACACCGCCAGCACAAAGAGGAAAATGATCAGAAAGAGATAGAATGTCTCCATAATTGCTTGTTATGTATTTGGTTGCAAAGGTCTGAAACAAATATTACGCAAAAATGACATAGATATTACAAACATGTTACAAGTCAAACCATACATCCACAGAAACAGTTGAATAAAAAAATAATGTTACCGGACTAGGGGATTTTCGCTATATTCGCGACTTTTATTATAAGAACATTGTTAATCTTACTCACACTTGGGAGAGAATCGAGACGATATCATACAGTGGGCTTGTGAAATGGCCTTATCGGATTCACAAACCGCTCTTAAATCGCTTTACATGACCTATTTCGGGCCACTAATGCGATTTACGGGTATGTATGTCTCATCGCCGGCAGAAGCCGAAGAGATCGTATCCGATACCTTCTTAGCTATCTGGAACAACCGCAAACAGCTACCCGGCATCTCTAATTTCGATTCTTACATATATACGGTAGCCCGCCACAAGGCGATCAGCTATTATCGCAAACAGCACATGGAGCAGGTATCGCTGGACGAAATCTCCATCGACCTTTTCACATCGACCGAAACGACTCCCGAAGAAGAGCTTATCAGCCAAGAAGGAATTCACCGCCTGAACTTGGCAATCGACTCGCTACCCGCCAAATGCAAGATGGCTTTCAAACTCGTCCGCGAGGACAAGCTCAAATATAAAGAAGTGGCTGCCATCCTCGACATCTCCGTCAAAACATTGGAGGCACACTTGACGAATGCCGTCCGCAAACTGCGGGAAACACTTGCCGACGATTGCATCTGAAAAGCAACACTCTGGCATGAAGCAAAAATTTCATGCATAGGATACTTCTGTTTCATGCCCAGGAAACATTTGTTTCCACCTATTGAAAATTTTGTTTCCTCCTATTGAAAATAAATTTTCCCACAGTGGGAAATTTATTTTCTCCGAATGGGAACAGATGAAAATTTTCTATCTTTTTCTCATTTCGACTAAGGGTATTCTCGCTTCCCAGCGACTATACATATAGAAACACACAGAATGGAAAACAGAATAAACCATATAATCGCACGTGTCCTGAGTGGAGAAAGTTCTTCGGACGATATCCTTTCGTTAAGTGAATGGCTGAACGAAAACGAAAAAAATCGAGATGAATTCCGACGTCTCAAGAATTATTGGGATGCAGATGTCGCTTTCAAACATTCCGTTGCCCCTGCTTTCTCGGCCGACAAACTGCAACAAAAGATCAATGTACAAAGAAGGCAGACTGCCCGGCGGCAATTATGGAGAAACGCCATTCCACTAATTGCCGCAGCCTGTTTGCTTTTCATTTTCTCAACAGCCCTTTTCCTTTATAATACAAATGACCGTATATCCGAACACTACACCTTGCTGACAGACGAACATACCTCCAACTTCACGATGGAAGATGGAACCATCATCACATTGAACAAAAACAGCCGCTTAAGCTATTCCGACAAATACGGGAAAGACAGCCGCAACGTCAAATTAGAAGGTGAAGCCTATTTTGAAGTGGCAAAAGATCCAAGCAAGCCCTTCCAAGTAGAGATGAACGGTGCTTCTATCACCGTATTGGGTACGCACTTCAACGTGAAGGCAGATGCAGAGTCAGACGATATCACGGCAACCCTTGTGGAAGGTTCCATCCGTTTCGAAGGCGCAAAGCAAAATATCGTGATGACCCCAAACCAACAACTGACTTTCAACCGGTCGACAAACAAGGTGGATGTCAAAGAAATAGACACCGACACTTTCACAGCTTGGAAAGACGGTCTGTTGAAATACAAATCGATTCCATTCACCGAATTGATCGAGAACTTGAAAGACATCTACCAAGTAGAAATCCGGATTGATGATGAAAGACTGGCAGATCCATCCATCACCGTTTCCGGTACATTCAATCAAAAACAAAGCATAGAACAGATCCTAAAAGTAATCTCACACAGTTTGCCTATACGGTGGACGAATAAAACAGGAAATTATCATATCCAACATGCACACTAAAAAATAATGCCTATGAGAAAACGCTAATGTTAAAAGTAGCACTGAGACCTACACTAAGCGAACAGGGTCACACCATGAAACAAGTAAATTATTAATCTCTTAAATCAATACATAAGCATGAAAAATGTTTCGTATTACAGGCATCTTCATCCTGAAAGCCTGAAAAAATTAGTAGCAATTACAAAAATTACGGCGGTTTCGCTATTAACAGTTTTACCTTCCACTATGCAAGCGGAACCTACCTATTCACAATCGGTAGTGATATCCATCAAAACTGAACGGATGCTTCTCACCGACTTGTTTTCACAGATAGAAAAACAAAGCGAATTCCTATTTTTCTATGTAGATAAAGATGTTGCAGACATTAAAGTCAACATAAAGGCCAACAGTAATCAAATCGATGAAATCCTGACACAAGCATTGACAGGAACAGGACTGACTTATACGATCAACGATCGGAATATCAACATTATGCGAAAAGCATACGCACGGCAACAACAGGCCAAGCAAATCACGGGGAAAGTCCTAGACAATAACGGTGACCCGATCATCGGAGCCAATGTTGTAGAGAAAGGAACGACTAACGGGTCCATTACTGATGTTGAAGGCCTCTTCAACATCAGTATAGCACCTGGTGCTATACTTTCGATCTCCTACATCGGATACAAGCCGACCGAAATAAAAGTCGGTTCACAAAACTCCTACAACATCACCCTCGAAGAAGATTCGGAGACATTGGATGAAGTCGTCGTGATCGGCTACGGTACGGCACGCAAAATCGACCTGACAGGATCGACCTCTTCTTTGGGAGGCGACAAACTTCGGATGAAGAGTACACCGCAGCTTTCCAGTCAATTACAAGGACAGATGGCCGGCGTACAGATCACACGTTCCAGCGGCGACCCGTCAGCCGGAGCTACTATCCGCGTACGTGGTGTCACGACCATGTCAACTAATGACCCATTAGTGATCGTGGATGGAGTGCCTGGCACTCTTACAGATATTGCCCCTGAAGACGTAAAAGACATTCAGGTTTTGAAAGACGCAGCTTCGGCTGCTATTTACGGTTCACGCGCAGCGGCAGGTGTCATATTGGTCACAACCAAACGTGCCAAAAACAAGGAATTCCATCTTTCATATAATGGAGAATACGGCATCAACACACCGACCGCAAAACCTAAATTCGCTAATGCCGTACAATGGATGAGTGGTCTTAACGAATTAGCTTTCAACGATGGTGCATCATCCCTCCATTCACTTTACTCCGAAGATGTAATCAACAATTACGCACAACTACGAGCTGAAGATCCGGACCGCTATGCAGATACCGACTTTATGGATTTAGGATTGAAAAGTAGCACACATCACCAAAGACACTCTCTCTCGCTCAGTGGAGGTACGGAAAAACTGAAAACAAACTTCAGTCTCAACTATTACAATTCGGAAGCACTTATCCAAACAAAAGACTACGAGCGTTTCAATATCCGCACGAACAATGACTACCAAATCAATAATTGGATACATGCCAATGTTGACTTGAATTTACTCTATTCTAACGCAAATGAACCTCACGGATCGATCTTTACCTTAATGGAGCGTGCACCGATCTACAATGCTTATTGGTCTGACGGACGTTTTGCCGATGGCAAAGATGGTGACAACCCTATTGCCGAGCACCAATTAGGCGGTTCCATGAAAAAACAGAACTACAGTGTGGGTGGTAAATTACAATTAGATATCACACCCATAGAAGGATTAACATTAACTGCCATCGTAGCACCAAAATATTCTTTTTACAAAGGAAAAGACCATCGCAAAAGATACGAAGTCTACCGGATCACCGGTGACCCGATTCCCGGAGTTGGCTATGCTTCAACTAGTCTCAGTGAAAGTCGTAACGACAACCATAGCTTGACTAAGCAGTTCTATGCCAACTATAAAATGCAACTGAAACGCCACTCTATCGGATTGATGGCTGGTTATGAAGATTATTCTTACAAATGGGAAGAAGAAGGTGCTTCACGAACCAATTTTAATTTGGTCAATTATCCTTACTTGAATTTAGGGCCTGAAGACTACCAATACAATAGCGGAAAAGCTGGACATAATGCCTATCGTTCATTCTTCGGTCGTATCATGTATTCATGGGCAGATCGCTATATGCTGCAAGCTAATATTCGCTCAGATGGTTCTTCACGTTTTGCTGATGGCCACCGTTGGGGTACATTTCCTTCCGTTAGTGCAGGTTGGGTTATTTCCGAAGAACCTTGGTTCAACAAAAGCATTGTAGATTATTTAAAGTTACGCGGTTCAATTGGACAATTGGGAAACGAACGTCTAGGGAAGGAGTTTCCTTATCAAGCAATACTCAGTTTTGGCACAGGTTTTATTCCAAATGCAACTACAGGTGTAGCAGATGTCGTACAAACGGCTTATCAGACAGACTATGCTTTCAACAACCTAACATGGGAAACGACCACCACCTATGGTTTCGGAGCTGACATCACTTTGCTAAATAACAGACTTCGTGCATCAGCCGATTATTATTACAAAAAGACAACTGATATGCTGATGGAAGTTGGATTCCCTTCTTATTTTGGTTATAACGCACCGCAAAACAACGCAGCCGATATGAATACGAAAGGTTGGGATCTTGAACTTTCCTGGAGCGATCAAATCAACGATTTCCGATACGGTGTAAGTTTCAATTTGTCCGATTATCGTTCTAAAATGGGATACATGGCAAACCGACAGAAAATCGATGATAACAAGATCACTGAAGAAGGGTCTTATTTTAACGAATGGTACGGATACAAAAGTATGGGCATTATCTTGAATGATGCTGCCATGTTGGACGAAAACGGAAATACCATTCCAGTTCTGACTAACAACGATAAAGCAGGTAACATACGTTACCAAGATATAGATGGAGACGGCAAAATCACTGCTTCCGCCGATCGTGTACGCTTGGGCAATTCCCTACCAGAAATGCAATACGGTGGCTCTCTATGGGCAGAATGGAAAGGCTTGGATTTCAATTTATCATTTCAAGGTGTTGGACATCAATTAGCCTACTGGAACTGGCCCGGTACACCATTCAATTATCAAGCATATGCTTGTCCGGTAAATCTGATCGAAAGCCATTGGAGTCCGACAGCAACGGATGCAGAAAATGCCAAGGCAAAATATCCGAAATTGACGACCAATAGTGCCAATATTTATGCAAAAAGTGACTTCTATATTTTCAACGGAGCTTATATGCGTATCAAAAACATCACATTAGGTTATACGCTCCCATCTGAATTCACGAAGAAGTTTTTTGTTAACAAGTTGAGAGTCTATTTCAGTGCGAATGACCTGCCTGCCTTCTCGAAATATCCCGAAGGATTCGATCCCGAATGGGGGGATCGCGCAAAAGACTTGATCATGTCTTCTTATATTTTTGGCTTGAATGTTTCATTTTAATTAAAAAAATCCTGTTATGAACAAAATAAACAAATATCTATTAACCGGAATAGTCTCACTAAGCATGACAGCCTGTGCAAACCTCGACCTAAATCCACTTTCTGAAGGATCGAGTGAAAATTGGTATCACGATGAAACCGAAATAGAAATGGCACTTAATGATTTGTGGAGACCAGACTTCTTCCCGATTGACGCCATCTATTGGGATGATGATTTGTTAAACCGAAATGGTTCCAACGAAGTTACGCTCGGAACAGTCACTTCTCAATGGGGGACCTCCTCCACACGCTGGAGTTCCTTATACAAGTCCATCGCCCGTGCAACAAAAGTAATTCAAGCATTGGACAATGGTTCTGCGACCGGAATCAGTGAAAGCAAAGTAAACCAATACAAGGGGGAAGCCTATTTCATGTTAGGGTTTGCCTACTGTGAACTGACTGCCTATTATGGAGATTGCGTGTTGAATAAAGGTATGACTTTGGATGAAGCATACGTGGCAACCCGCTCACCCAAAAACGAAGTGCTTGCATATGCTTTTGAATGTTTAGACAAAGCGGCCGAATATCTGCCCAATTCCTACAAAGGTCAACAACGGCCGACCAAAGGAGCCGCCCTCGGTTTCAAAGCCCGTTTTGCCCTCTTCCACGAAGACTGGCAAACCGCCGTTGATGCTGCACAAAAATGTATGGATCTCGGAGTCTACAAATTACACGACAATTATCGGGAAATGTTCCAAGCTACCAGTTCTCCCGAATTTATGTTTTATTTCAAAGGAGACTTGACATTAAAAAAAGGATATGGTTTCATGGAAAATGTACGTGACTTTGTCATACGCAAAATCGGTGGCCATTGCAACCAAAGTCCATCATTGGAGCTGTTCTGTTCCTACACCTGCACGGACGGTTTGCCTATTGACAAATCACCGCTCTATAACCCGAAAGATCCATTTGCCAACCGAGACCCGCGTCTGGCAATGACAATCCAACCTTTCAAAACTAAATACTCTGCTGACTATGCAGAATATGAACAGTCCAAAAAAGATGGGACATTTCCTGAAAAATATCCAGATTATATCACATTAGGCTATGAATTCAATCCCAGTCCTTATGCAAATACGGTATACGAAGTGTCTACCGGTAAAATGGTAGTCAACACTGACTCCAAAGCATCGAATCAACATTCAGCTTATAACGGATTGATTCTCCGTAAATTTGTGAAGGATGACTGGAAAGATTTCAACAATTATAATCTAAAAGCAGACAACTGTTATCCATACCTACGTTATGCTGAGGTACTGATGACTTACGTGGAAGCGAAGAACGAAATGGGACAATGTACACAAGACGACTTGGACAAAACGATCAATCTGATCCGTGAACGTGCCTATCGCGAAACAGGTATCGCTTACCCCCGCGTAGAAGTACAATCACAAGAGGCTTTACGCAAAATCATCCGCATGGACCGTCGTTCGGAATTCGCATTCGAGGGGATTCGTTATCGCGACCTGTTGCGTTGGCGCATTGCTGAAAAATCACACAACAAGTCCATGTATTACTTGAATCGTGCCTGGTCTAACTCCGCCAATTGGAATGGTTTGACCGGCAGTGAATCAAACATCGAATTGTCTCAAGACTTCATAACTTTGTTAAAGAACTGGGACGAAGGTAACTATCCTATCGGTGGCATACCGACAATCGATGAAAACGGACTGCCCAATCTTGCACCTATGGAAACCGCTGGATATATCACTACATTCTACAAAATGTCTTTTGACCCAAAGAAAAACTATTTGTGGCCTATTCCAGCTAACGATATTTTGGTCAACGGTAACCTAACGCAAAACGACGGGTATTAATCTCTAGCAATCGAAGCCTCAATTATGGATTTTCAATGTTGAAAATCCATAATTGAGGCTTCGATTATCCATTGAAATAATATTTTTAAAACTTCGATTAATAAATATCGCCATTATGAAGTATAAATTATTTCCTTGTATTCTTTGTATAACATTATTTTCCTGCCATTTTCAAAAAAAGGAAAATACATCCGCTGTCAAAGAAGTCGATATTTGCATATACGGAGGAACATCCGCAGGTGTTGTAGCTGCTTACTCTGCAAAAAAAATGGGTAAATCCGTTCTTTTGGTAGAGCCTGGCAAATATTTAGGAGGTATGACTACCGGCGGTCTCGGAATGACAGATATCGGAAACAAATATGCAGTTACCGGATTGGCACGCCTTTTCTATCGTCGTATTGGAGAGCATTATAATAAATTCGAGCAATGGACTTTTCCCCCAAGTGTCGCGACTGCAACCATGAACCGCTTTGTGAAAGATGCAGATTTGGATGTCCTGTATTATCGTCGCATAACAGATGCTCAAGTTCAGAATAAAAGAATAAAAAGTATCACTTTGGAAGACTCCCAACAACCGGATAAAAAGACCTTGATACGGGTTAAAGCCAAACAATTCATTGATTGTTCGTATGAAGGCGATTTAATGGCAAAAGCCGGTGTCTCTTATTTTGTAGGACGTGAAGGAAACGAAGAACACGACGAGACTCTTAACGGAGTCCAAATGTCTTTCTGGCATCAATTTCCGGACGGAGTAGACCCATATCTAAAAGAAGGCGATCCGAATAGTGGCTTATGTTGGGGAATCCAACCTAATACACTGAAAGAAAGAGGAAGTGGAGATAAACTCGTACAAGCATACAATTTCCGTTTATGCCTTACCGACAATAAAGAAAATCAACGTCCGTTCGAAAAACCTGAAAACTATGATCCGGCCAAATATGAACTATTGGCACGTGCTATCCGTAAAATGGATTTACACATAGATAATTATCTCTTATTTAACTGGGGTATGATGCCAGATAATAAGTATGACGTGAATAATCGCGGACCACTATCAACTGATATGATCGGTATGAATTACGAATATCCGGATGGCAACTATGCAACCCGCGAACGGATCTGGCAAGAACATGTAGACTATACAAAAGGACTGCTCTATTTCCTCACACACGATGAAAGAGTCCCTTCCAAACTTCGCGACCAGGTTTCCAGATTCGGATGGGCGAAAGATGAATTTGTTGACAATGATAACTTTCCGACCCAACTATATGTGCGCGAAGCCCGACGCCTGAACGGGGAATATATCATGACACAAAAAAATTGCCAAGGGGAAGAGACTGTGGGAGATGCAATCGGAATGGCCGCCTACGGAATGGACTCTCATAATTGCCAACGTATCGTTACAAACGGTATGGTAAAAAATGAAGGGGATGTCCAATATCATGGCTTCCCACCCTATCCGATCTCGTACAAGAGCATTACGCCTAAACGCGAAGAATGTACTAATCTACTGGTCCCCGTATGTATTTCTTCCACCCATATCGCTTTCGGATCGATCCGGATGGAACCGGTCTTTATGGTGCTGGGACAGTCGGCAGCCGTAGCATCGGCATTAGCGATCGACGATAATACCGACGTCCAGACAATAGACGTAACCAAGCTAAGGAAAATCCTGAAAGAGAATCCTTATCTGGACGGTTCTACTCCCGAAATATTAGTCGATGACAGCGATATCGACAAAATAGAAAGATCCGGACATTGGCAAAAAAGCTTTGGAGCGCATTATAAGAACAGCTTCTTAAAGTCGGCGAACCAAAAGAACAATTGCTCTTTCACCTTTATGCCTGTTATTAAAAAGGCGGATACATACGAAGTGTTCTTTTACTGCACAGCTCTTCCCGACCAGGAAATGCCCGAAGTTATGGCTTTTGACATTACGGGTAAAGAGGGGACCAAGCAAGTAGAAATATCTCCCAGATCTCACAAAGGTGCATGGGTAAGTTTAGGCACATACGCGTTTGAGAAAGGCAACTGGACATCTTCTATCAAGATTGACGGCTGCCGTTCGAAGGGTGCCTTATTTGCCGATGCTATTATATTAGTTCCTAAAAAATAAAATTCTTATCTTTATAGTTCCCATAAAAACCAAGTATAAAAAGAGAATACCATGATTACACGACGTGATTTTTTAAAAGTAACGGCAGCCGGAGGCGCATTAGCCTCTTTAGGTAGCGTGACGGAAGCAAAAGCGGCCATGAAGTCAGCCGTTCCAGATGAAGGGTTCTGCCATGAAGGGGCGCGTAAGATTCCGGTGATTGCAGAAGTAGATCTTGTGGTCGCGGGTGGAAGTTCACGTGCTATTGCCGCTGCTGTTGCCGCAGCGAAAACAGGTAGTCGAGTTTACCTGGTTGGCTATATGCCCTATCTGGGTGAAGACATATGCGGCTCACATCTCTACGAGCGAGAAGCAGGGGAAAAACTGCAGACAGCACTTGCACGCAAGCTCTTTCCGGGGAAAAATTTCCCGACTCCGCTTCATATAAAGAAAACGCTGGAAGACGAGCTGATCGACAACAACGTACAGTTCCTCTACAGCAGCTATGTAACGAATGTGCTGACGGACCCGTCCGGTAAACCTGCGGGAGTCGTGATTGCAAACCGTTCGGGCAGACAGGCTATCCGTTGCAAAGCGATTATCGATGCGACGCACAATGCATCCGTTGCCGGACTATTAGGAGCAGAACGTAAACCTTTTATCGCAGGTTCGCAAGAATTCTGCTATACCGTAGTAGGAAATACCCCGAAAGAAGCACCGGAAATTATCCAGGCCGAAGAATTATCCCAGCCCATCAAGGTTGGTGAGAAAAGCTATCCGGTCACCCGCTATACATTCCATTTACCACTCAAAGACGACTCGTATGCATCACTGGCCGAGGTCGAACAGATCATCCGTAACCGGACATGGGATATAGACCAGGTCGACAGCTCGGATCTGCTCTGGTATATTCCGAAACAAACGATTAACAGCGAGAAAGCATATAACGGGAATCCGGTGTCCTGGCGCAAGTTACCGATGCAAGCATTCAAATCTAAGAATATTGCAAACCTATGGGTACTCGGTCCCTGTGCTGAGATACCAAGAGAGTTGGCAGCCAAAGTGATGCGCCCCGTTCCGGCCCTGTTCATAGGAGAAATGATGGGCGAAACAGTAGCCAGGCAGATAAAGGATATACCCGTACCAGCTCAGGCCACTGTCCGCCAGCTTAAAGTAAACGCTTCAAACTACGGACAAACAGGCGAACTGCTCTCCCCACTCCGTCCGTCCCTGCAAAAGGGGTTCGTCGACTCTCCAGCAGGTGCGCTTCCGGTTTTAGGCAGCTACGATGTAGTTGTGATGGGAGGCGGCACAGCAGGTGCGTCCGCCGGAATATCTGCAGCCAAACAGGGAGCCAATACATTGGTATTGGAATACCTGCACGGGCTTGGAGGATTGAGTACACTAGGAATGATCGGTGTCTATTGGGATGGGTTCCGAGGCGGATATACCGCTCATATAGACAAGAGTGTCCTGGCAATGGCACCTAAAGACCATCCAAGACAACCCAAAGGAGAAGGACGTTTCCCTGCCGACTGGAAAATGGAATGGCATCGTAAAGAGCTGTTACAGGCAGGAGGCAAACTCTGGTTCGGCGTGATGGGATGCGGTGCTTTGATAGAAGGAAGCCAAGTAAAGGGAGTCGTAGTCGCCACTCCCTTCGGACGAGGCGTCATCCTATCCAAAATATTGATAGACAGCACTGGAAGCGCAGATATAGCCATTGCTGCCGGAGCGGCATTCGATTATACAGGTAAAAAAACAATCGCCGTACAAGGTGCGGGAACTGGAAAATGGGCGCCGGGCGACTATTACAACAACAACGACTGGCTGTTCGTAGACGACACGGATATTCTGGATGTATCACGCGCTTTTGTCCAAGCCAAAACAAAACTGCAAGGACAATACGATCTGGTCAAAATCCCCCAGACACGCGAACGCCGGCGGGTAATCGGAGACTACATCATCTCGGTATACGACGTGATCAACCATCGCCGCTATCCCGACACGATTTCTTATCACAAAAGTTCGTTCGATACACACGGTATGATCATAGACCCGCTCTTCATCCTAAACCCACCGGAAAAGCGCCACAAGATTTATGATGCAGATGTCCCCTTGCGCTGCCTGTTACCGAAAGGATTGGAAGGTATCCTGACCACCGGCCTGGGAGCAAGTGCGCACCGGGATGCCATGCCGGTGATCCGCATGCAACCCTGCCTGCAAAACCAGGGATATGCAGTCGGTTATCTTTCCGCCTTGTGTGTCAAGGAAAACAAATCACCCCGAAAGATAGACATCAAGAAGGTACAACGTCACCTGGTCAAGATCGGTAACCTACCGGAACGGGTGCTGACAGATAAAGAGTTCAAGGGATTCAGTAATTCCGAGATGAAGAAGGCTATCGCCAGCGTGACGGATAATTATAAAGGGCTCGAAATATTACTGACCGATCCCGAACGTTGCATACAGCTCGCCAGCAAACAAATCGCCGGAGCCACTATGCCGGAAGAAAAAGTGATCCTTGCCAGCATCCTGTGTATCTTAGGACAAGGGAAACATGCCCCGGTACTGGCTGAAGCCATCCGGCAATATAAAGACTGGGACGAGGGCTGGCACTACACCGGCATGGGACAATTCGGGATGTGCCTCAGCCGCTTGGATGCCCTTATCACCGCATTGGGAAACGCCCGCGATACATCCGTCCTTCCCACCATATTGGAAAAAGCAAAGAAGCTGGAGCCGGAAGACTATCTTTCCCACTTCCGTGCCATCACTATGGCCACCGAAGCAATCGGCAGCCGCGAAGCTGTCTCCGTACTACTGGCCATGCTGACGACACCGGGTGTACGGGGCCATTCGATCCTTTCGTTTGCCGAAGCACGTAGCAATGCGGTCCCCGACCTCAACGACACGTCTACCCGTAACCTCGCATTGAAGGAGTTGCATTTGGCAAGAGCCCTTTACCTATGCGGCGACCAGGACGGTATCGGAGAAGAGGTGCTCCGACGGTATGCCGACGGTCTGCAAGGCCACTATGCCCGTTATGCCCAAGAAATATTAAACAGTAAATAGCACTTTATGAGAAAGAAAACACATGTACTCTCCCTCCTTTTGGCCTGTGCGACCGCTTTCGGCCAGTCGTCCTACGACCTGGTGATCGTCGGCGGCAACCCCGGAGGGATCATGGCAGCCATCTCGGCTGCCCGGATGGGGAAAAAATCGGTAATACTCGAACGTACCCGCTATGTAGGCGGACTTCCCGCCAACGGACTCGGAGCAACCGACATCGCCACCCGTGCCGCAACGACCGGCTTGTTCCGTGAGTTTGTGGACGGAGTGAAACAACACTATATCGACACCTACGGTCCTGGCTCCGAGCAGGTGAAAGTATGCAGCGACGGCTACCACTTCGAACCCTCCGTCGGAGCACGCATCTTCCAGAAAATGCTCGACGGGCAGAAGGATAAGATCACGGTCCTGACCATGCGTCAGTTCGATGCCGAAGATGAAAACATAGTCATGCGCGACAACCGCATCGAAAAGATCCGTATCCTGAACCGCGAAACCGGGGAAATGGAGGAATACACCGGTTCTGTATTCCTGGATGCCACCTACGAAGGTGACCTCGGCGCTGCCGCCGGTGTTCCTTTCCGCGTAGGGCGCGAAGGGAAAGACGAGTTCGGCGAGCCCGGAGCCGGACGTGTCTACAAATATTGGGGCGGTCCGGAAGGGGACGGCAGCACGTTCAAGAAAGACAATGCCGTGCAGTCTTACAATTACCGCCTCTGTCTGACCAATAATCCGGCGAACCGTGTGGCTTTCACCAAGCCGGCCCATTATAACCGCGAAGACTATGCCTCCATTGTGGAGGACGTCTGGACCGGACGCAACACGGATGCCGCCATGCAATGCGTGACACCCGAAATGATGGAAGAGAACCGGAAACATATCAAGACCGGCAACCCTTCCAAACTTCCGGGAGACAAATGGGGGATCGCCAAGATCACCAACATCGTCCATGTCCCGAACATGAAGACGGACGCCAATAACCAGCACGGTGTGTTCGTATCGACCGACCTGCCTGAGGAGAACTGGCCCTGGCCCACCTCTTCGTGGGAATGGCGCGACAAGTTCGCCCAACGTCTGCGTGAATACACCGAAGGCCTTTTCTGGTTCGCCCAAAACGACCCCGAACTGCCCGCCCACTTCCGCAAAGCAGCAAAAGAATGGGGACTTTCGAAAGACGAATATGCGGACAACGGGCATTTCCCGCGCCAGGTCTACGTCCGTGAAGGCCGTCGTTTCGAAGGTGCATATTTCTTTACCGCCAACGATGCCATTCCGGTAACGATCGGTAGCCGCCCGCCCATCCACCAAAGCAGCATAACGGCGAGCCATTATGCGTTGGATTCGCATGCGGTACGGAAAAGAGAAGAAGGAAGAGTGCATCTGGACGGCTTCCTGAGCTATCCGTCGGCAGTATACACAGTCCCCTATGGCGTGATGGTCCCGAAAGAAGTGGGCAACCTCCTGTTGCCCGTCCCGGTGTCGGGTTCGCACATCGGATTTTCCACCCTGCGCATGGAGCCTTGCTGGATGGCGATGGGACAGGCCGCCGGTATCGCTTCAGCCCTTTCGATTGACGGAAAGGTGAAGGTGCAGAACATCGACCTCTCCCGCCTACAGGACAAGCTGATCGACCAGAAAGCGACGCTTATGTATTTCAAGGATGTGGATTATATGAGTCCTCACTTCCGCATGGTGCAATATCTGGGACTTCGCGGCTATCTTCCCGAATGGGATGCTCGCTTGCAGGAACCGGTGGATATGGCAACTCTAACCGCTTGGAAAAAACTGAGCGGAAAGGACCTGCCGGGCATAGAAGCCGGCAAAACGACAAGATTAGTGGCTTTGGAAATGATTTATCGGAAAATAAAATAACCTAAAAGGAAGTGTGTCAAAATCATCTTTTTCTTGATAGAAAAACAGATAGATTTCGACACACTTCCTTCCAATATAATTTCTTACTTAATCACTTCTCCACGGCCGTTCATCAACACAAACTCCTCGCTCCGGTCCGGATTACCAATCTCGATCTTATAAGTTTCATGTCCGGGATTCCCCATCATATAAGCTCCTTCAAAAGTACAACCCTCATAAGAAGAAGAGGTTCCCATTGTCCGTAATACGGCATGTGGGAGGTTTTGCATATCTATTCTCCGAAACCCATCGGGAGTAACCTGTTCGAAAGATGAATATACAGCAGCCTGTCTACACTTCACATCCTGAGATGCAAATACCACCACACATGCAACAACTGCAACGACTAATGCTAAAACAATCTTTTTCATAATCTTAAAACCTAAATCTAAACAATCTTCTTATAACCTAAACTCCATTACATTGACATAAATACAAACGCCATGCCAAACCGATAAAAGCGCTTGCAAAGCGGGAAGTCACCCCATAAAACAAACGGGGCGTGTAGAAAAAATCCACACGCCCCGTCTATAATTCCACAATTGTCACCAGTTAAGCCTACATCTCCGGCTTGCAATAGTTCAGCACTTCCACATTACGGATCGAGCTCTTGAAATTTCCCGCTTTTTCCAATGGGAATACTAATGTGCGGACATAATTCATCGAATCTTTTCCTCCATTGAAATACTGTTTCCGGATAGCCAGATCCTCTTTCAACTTACCGTCGATGTAAAGCCGCGTAGATTTCTCGTCCCCAGTAATGGTTACCGATGCGGTCTCTTCTGGATAAAACTGGTAGTTGAAGGTATTCAGATATCCATCCCGGATAAATCCCAACTTTCCGGAAGCCGGATCAGACAGATAAAAGACGGCATCAGGCGAACGGAACAATTCGGTTCCCTTTTCCTCCGCCTCCGCTTTGATATCGAAAGAGACGGTATAATGATAGCCAATCTCTTTCACCCCCGTTTCCATTCCCGGCTTCAAAGTTTCGAGGTTGTAAACGGAACGCGGCTCCGTCCCGATACGTCCGGCCACGTTCACGCCAGGTGCTTCGCTGATCGCCATACGGGCGCTGTTAAAGTCCGCATACGGAACCGTACAATCCTTTCCCGTCCACATCTTAACAGCCAACGTCTGCATAGCAGGAAACACGCGATAGTGAATATCCTTCGTGCTGATGCCGTTACCCGCATGGTCGTTCCAGACAGCAAACATACCGCCTTTGATCTGCTTATGCTTTTCGGGAAACACTTCTTTCCCTACATGGGCGGGCGTCCATTCTTTATAAAGCATTTCCGTATTCAGGTAATCATAATAATAGCCTGCTGCGGGAACGATATATAGATACCCGTCAGGGATACTAATCAGGTCATAGCCTTGTTTGATCATCTCTTTCGGATCGGCATACCCGTTATACCAAGCGCTCATCAGCACGTTTTCAGATTTTACAGGTGTTTCACCCTTTGCGTGCGTCAAAGCTCCCCAGACACAAGCCTGCTTGCCGAAGCCTTCCACAAAACGGATATAGTGATCGGTGAAAGCACGGAATTTCTCCACCACATCCTGCTTCTTATTGGAATATTCGTCCGTTCCAATATGGACACGTTTGCCGGTAAAGACGGGATTACGTCCTTCCAGGTACTCGCGGAAAAGAGCATCCACGAACTCATAAGTTTCAGGTTTGAACAAGTCAAGATGATCCATGCCATACTCTTCGCTGCCGATCTCCGGCTTATACTGTGTAAGCGCAAGCGAATGTGCCGGGACATCTATCTCCGGGATGATCTCCACACCTAGGCTATCGGCGAGTTGTTGCAGGGCAATAAACTCCTTTTTTGTATAATAGCCATCGCGGGCGGTCAGTCCGGGAAAAGTTTCGCATTCGAGGCGGAAAGCCGAATAGGTCTTGTTCCAGTCGTGATTGTAATATTGCTTGAAAGCATTATCGTTCAAGTGGATCTGGAATGTGTTCATCTTATAGTAGGCCATCATCTTCACATAATCACGTAACATGCTCATTGGAATAAATTTACGCCCGCAATCCATCATAAAACCACGGATCGCATAGTCGGGATAATCACGGGCTGCCCCTTTCGGCAAAGCCTGATTACCCTGCTGTTCGGTCAGTTGTAGCAACGTGCGGGTAGCCCAATACAGCCCCTTGCTCTTAGGAGCAGTAACGGTGACGCGGTCAGTGATCTTCATCGTGTAGCCTTCCTCTCCCAACCGGCTGTCGGACGAGAGGGAGAACACAAAATCGCCGGCAGCCGCACGACCTTGCACGACCTGCATCCGACGGCCGAACATCAGCTCGTAGTCTTCGGCAAACTGATTGGCAACACGGGCTACAGACGGATCTTTTCCGGTATACACGATCCGGGATGTAGCCGTAGGAGTGAACATCCCCCGAGCTCCTCTCCATTCCTGCAATTCAGGGATGACAAACGGTTTCTTGTTATTTGCGGCGTTTGCTTTTCCAGGCAATAACAATAAAGCTGCCAAAAGCAGCCAATAGAGTTGTATCTTCATAAGTATTTGAATTTATTGCGGACAAAGATACGAATTATTCCTTATCTCTCACAATCGGAGTGTATCGCCCCTTTTTCGTTAAAAGATGGCTAAATAGCAGGGCATTTCTGATTGATTTATTACTTTTGCATCCAAAATCATTTTAATGAGTTACAATTGGAACACACGGACGGAACTTTTGTTAGGCGCCGACCGGATGGAGCGGCTGGCACATAGCCATGTGCTGGTAGTGGGACTAGGAGGTGTGGGAGCTTATGCAGCCGAACAGATATGCCGCGCCGGAATCGGCCATATGACGATCGTCGACGCCGATACGGTGAACGAAAGCAATATCAACCGCCAACTGCCGGCGTTACATTCGACGTTGGGGATGCCGAAAGCTGAAGTCGTAGCCCGTCGCCTGTTAGATATCAATCCCCGTCTGAAACTAAACGTCCTGAACGAATTTTTGCGCGACGAACGGACGGAAGAGGTACTTTCAGCGACCCGGTACGATTTTGTCGTCGACGCGATCGATTCCCTCAGTCCGAAAGTATTCCTCTTGTATCACGCTTATCAGAGAAATATCCCTGTCGTTTCCTCAATGGGTGCCGGAGCCAAGATGGACCCGTCACAAGTCAGGATCGCGGATATCTCGAAGACCTGCAACTGCGCATTGGCAAAAGCCGTACGCAAACGACTGCGCGGTCTGGGCGTCAACAAAGGGATTCCGGTTGTCTTCTCTACCGAGATAGCCAATCCTGATGCCGTCGTAGAAGTGGAAGGCGAACAATGCAAACGAACAACGACCGGAACCGTTTCCTATATGCCGGCAATATTCGGATGCCACTTAGCCTCATATGTTATTAACCAGTTGAAAGTTGAAAGTTGAAAATGAGAAGTTATTCTTTTCCTTATACAACTTTCAACTTTCAACTTTCAACTTTCAACTGATATGATACAAACAGAAGGAATAACCAAAAGCTTCGGCTCCCTGCAAGTATTGAAAGGAATCGACTTGACGATAGACGAAGGTGAGATCGTAGCAATTATCGGTCCGAGCGGGGCGGGAAAAACTACCCTGCTTCAGATCATCGGGACACTCGATGCTCCGGACAGCGGCAAACTATATATAAACGGGACCGAAACCGTCCGCCTTTCGGAAGAAAAACTGGCGGCATTCCGCAACCGGAACATCGGCTTCGTTTTCCAGTTCCATCAGCTTCTCCCGGAGTTCACAGCTTTGGAGAACGTGATGATCCCGGCACTGATCGCCCGTGAAAAACCGGCTGTAGCCGAGAAAAGGGCGAAGGAGATTCTCGACTTCATGAACCTGACCGATCGGATGTCCCACAAACCGAACGAACTGTCAGGCGGAGAGAAACAGCGCGTAGCCGTTGCCCGCGCCCTCATCAACAACCCGTCCGTAATCCTCGCAGACGAACCATCAGGAAGCCTGGATACCAAGAACAAGGAAGAGCTGCACAAGCTCTTCTTCGACTTGCGCAACCAGATGCACCAGACATTCGTCATCGTCACACACGACGAGCAACTGGCAACCGATACAGACCGCGTGATCCATATCAAAGACGGAACGGTTCAACAGTTGAAAGGGGAAAGTTAAAAGTGAAAAGAGGGCAATTATTTCTTAATTTTTAATTCTTAATTATTCATTCAAACATGGTGGACAACAGAGTCACATTCGGTAGTAAACTCGGAGTTATCCTAGCTACCGTAGGATGCGCCGTAGGACTGGGAAGTATCTGGCGTTTTCCTTATATGTTAGGGACGAACGGCGGTGCCGCATTCTTGCTTATCTATATTCTCTTCATGATATTCTTAGGAATTCCGGTAATGGTAACCGAATTCTTTATCGGCCGCTACTCCCGCAGCAATACGGTCGGTTCGTTCAAGAAAATGGCCCCCGGGACGAAATGGTGCTGGATCGGATACAACGGCATCCTGGCCGCTTTCCTGATCCTGGGCTTCTATGCGGTCGTTTCCGGCTGGACACTCGAATACGTCTGGCAGACAGTAAACGGTAGCCTCTACAGTACGCCGGGTGTGGACTTTACCGCCGGCTTCGACAACTTCTCTTCCAATGCACTCCGGCCGATCTTCTGGACAGCAGTCTTTATCGGACTGACGCATTTCGTGATTGCCTCAGGTGTGGAAAAAGGTATCGAACGGGCCTCCAAGATCATGATGCCACTCCTGTTCTTTATCCTGGTCGTGATGTGTGTACGCTCCGTCACGCTGCCAAATGCAGAAGCGGGACTGGTGTACCTGTTCAAACCGGATTTCAGCAAGCTGACTTCATCCGTTGTACTGAGTGCCGTCGGGCAGGCGTTCTTTTCGCTGAGTCTCGGCATGGGTTGCCTTATCACCTACTCTTCTTATTTCGGGAAAGACACCAACATGTTGGCAACAGCTTGGCAGGTGACGATCATCAATACTTTTGTGGCAGTCCTGGCAGGGATCATGATCTTCCCGGCAGTCTTCAGCTTCGGGATTGCCCCATCGGCAGGCGCCCAACTGGTATTCATCACTTTGCCCAATGTATTCGAGCAGTTACCGTTCAGCAGCTTGTGGTCGCTTATTTTCTATATCTTGCTGGCGATGGCGGCACTGACTTCTACCATTTCCTTGCATGAAGTGGTGACCGCCTATATCCATGAAGAGTTCCGTATAACAAGGAAAAGAGCGGCTTGGCTCGTTTCGATCGGTGTATTCATCTTAGGCATTCTCAGTTCACTCTCGTTCGGATTATTAAAAGAGTTCACGATAGGTGGACTGATCTTTTTCGATGCACTGGACTACCTGACGGCCAAGATCATGCTGCCGTTAGGAGGAATGCTGACCTGCATCTTCGTCGGAACACGTGTCGACAAGAAAATCCTGAAAGCCGAGCTGACCAACGAAGGGACGATCAAGTTCCGTCTCTTCTCCATTTATGTCTTCTTCATGAAATACGTTTCCCCGATCGCCATCGGCATCGTATTCCTAAACGAACTCGGCCTGCTTGACCAGCTAAAGAAACTATTTTAAAATAAACCCGTAAGTTCCTTGCATATCGGCAGGGAACTTATACCTTTGTAAAATAGTATTCATTTAATAATAACTGTCTTATGGAGACCAAAACCATTCGAAAAAATACTTTCTTACCATGAACTGGCGCGACCTTCTCTACTTCTCCAAAGGCGAACGGAGAGCACTGGCTTTACTCCTTTGCCTCATCACTATTTCCTGGATCTTATTGCTTTGGACAAACACGAAACGGATGCCTATCGAAGCGCAGACAGATGCCCATCGAACAGAAAGCCGACAAGCACCGGGCGAAAGACGGATCATCACCGGAAAAAATACATCCGAAGGGGGAAAAAATTTCATCCGGAAAGAATCCGGACCTCATCCGAATAAAACCAAGAATACCCTTAAAGATAAAAGTCCTACCCTTACAGGTAACAACTCCTACCCTACAGGCAAGAAGAGGAAAGGATATACCCTATACACTCGAACGGAAAAGTACGCGCCGGGAACCCTCGTCGAGCTCAACACCGCCGACACTACGATCCTGAAAAAAGTCCCTGGCATCGGCAGCACCTTCGCTCGGCGGATCATGAAATACAGAGAACTCTTAGGGGGCTTCTACGATGTCAGCCAGTTGGCGGAAGTGTATGGGATCGATGAAGAACGCTACCAAGCCCTCGCCCCCTGGTTCATTGCCGACACGCTCCATGTACGCCGGTTAGAGGTCAACGCCTTACCCGCCACCGCTCTCCGCAAACACCCTTACCTCGACTACCGACAGGCAAAAGCGATCGAACAGCTCCGGAAACAAAAAAGCAAGCTCTCCGGATGGGAGAACCTGCAATTGATAGAAGAATTTACAGATACGGACAAGAAACGGCTCACACCGTACCTGTCATTCAAATAAACTTTAAAACGTGACTTGTATCATCACGGGAAAATGATCCGACGGGAAACGACCGTACTGCATATCGTTGAGAACAGCATACTTTTTCACCTTCGTCCCCTTCGTCACCCAGATATAATCGATGCGGTTCATCATCTCGGAATCCGTCTTGAAGCTGTTGTAAGTACCTTCCGTACCATAACGCGGCTGCTCGCTCAGGTCATACGAGTCCAGCAACAGACCGTCGGATGCTAGCGTCACCATCGGTTCATCGGTCGGAACGGCATTGAAGTCTCCCGTCGCAAAGACCGTCGCATCCGTTCCGGCAATCTGCTTGATACGAGCGATCAGCAGTTTGGAGGATTCCCGGCGTGCCACCTTCCCCTGATGGTCGTAATGGGAATTGAAAAAATAGAACACCTTGCCACTCTCCTTATCGCGAAACTTACCCCAGGAACAAATACGGTTGCAGCAAGTAGCATCCCAGCCCTTGCCCGGAACATCCGGTGTTTCGGAAAACCAGAAATTCCCCTTGTCTAACAAATCAAAACGACTGGTCTTATAGAAGATAGCGGAATGTTCGCCCGCATCCTCGCCGTCATCGCGCCCGGCACCGATATAGGCATACCCATCCAACTCGGCAATCCCGTCCAACATGTGCTTGAACCCTTCCTGTGTCCCGAAGATATCGAAATCGTGGAAACGGATCAGTCCTTTCACCATCTCTTTGCGGTTCGGCCAGGCATTCACACCATCTTTTTCCGTATCCATACGGAGGTTGAAAGTCGCCACGTTCAGTTCGCTCCTCCCGCCTGTGGCCGGATGGGATTCTTTCATGGCCCATGACTGGAGCAAAGCTGCCAGCAGAAGGACCGAAACAAATACACTTACCGTCTTTTTCATATCCTTATCATTTATCGATTACACATTTACCAACCCGGATTCTGTTTCAGGTTTCCATTTTTGATGATTGCCGACTGAGGGATCGGGTAGTAATACTGGCGACCATCGTCGTACCAGATACGCGGATCATCGTCCGACCAAGTCAGGTTACCCGAATCCGCCCCGGTCAATCCCTGCTGCGTGCCCTCTCCTACTGAAACAGGCGTACAGGAAGCAGGCAGACCGGTCGGCTTCTCTCCCTTATAGAAGATCACGTCCGGCGTACCGTCTTTGTCGAGGTCCATCTGGACATTCAAGGCGGGAACATATATACCAGTCCAACGCATCGTCATCAGCTCACCGCGTTTCCAACGCTTCAGGTCGGTGAAGCGGAAACCCTCCAGAGCCAGTTCGACGGAACGCTCACGACGCACTTCGAGGATGACCGGATCGGAAATATTCGGGAAATAGTTTTGCTGGAAATAAGCATCCACCTTGGTTGGCTTGGCAGAAAGACCGCCGGTGATACCGGCGCGTGCACGCAGCACACCGACCGTATTCGCCCAATCCGCATCCGTCAGCGTCCCCAACTCGGCTTTTGCCTCGGCATAGTTCAGCAGGACTTCGGCATAACGGAACAACGGAATCGCATTCGTATTCAAAGCACCGGCATCGTATTTGGTATCATCCAACGTATATTTGATCGGTTGGTAGCCCGTATAGGAATAACCGTTGAAGTTAGGAGCGGCAGGCACCCCGTCGCGTTCATACCCCGGTGTGCGGATCGTCTGGGCAAGGCGTGCGTCACGGTTCTGGCATTCGTCATAGAACTCCATCGTCTCGTAACCGGCACGATCCGTAAACGGTGTCCCATCCGTATTCAGGAAAGTATTGACAAAGGTACGGATCATACTGAAACGCGCTCCGTACGTGCCTGAAGTCCACCACCAGTTAGCTTCGCCCAACACAGCCAGCCCGGCATCGGCGCAGCTCGCCAGCATCACTTCACTAGTTACCGGCTTATCACTGATGAACAGCGAGCGGAAAGAAGCATCCGTACCCTCACCCGTATAAATAGAATGGCCGCTTTCCTTCATAACCGTTTCGGCAGCACGGACAACCTCCTGATACCATTCGTCGGCCGAGTCGGTCAATCCCAACTCCGTATGATACTTGCGAAAAGAAGCTTCGAAGAGGCAGATACGGGATTTCAACGCATAAGCCACCCATTTCGTCACCAGAGAACCGGTTTCGTCCTTCGTCCGCGAGATATTCTCACAAGCGAAGTCCAGGTCTTCCAACACATGATCCATGACGATAGTCCGCGAATCGCGGGGAGCATACAGCAACTCGTCGTCCACACCTAACGTACGGTCTATCCAAGGCACATCGCCGAAACGTACTACCATCTCGTAATAGAAGTAAGCGCGGAAAAAGCGGGCCAAGCCGATATAGTTGTTACGGACAGATTCATCGACCGCCTCGTTCGTACAGTTCTCAATAAAGTAGTTGATGTTGCGCAGATCGCTCCACGACCACCCGCTGCTCAACTCGGCCGAGTAAGCCCCTTCGCGGATAAAGTTGTCGAAGCTGGTCACCGCTCCATAATCGCACATGGCATCCTGCCTGAAACCGTCACTGACGGAAGGGAGCATATTATAGAAAGAATAGGAATATGTTTCCAGCCCTTTCTCCGTCCTGAAGACTGTGTCTTTGTCCACCGAAGCCTGCGGTGTCTCGTCCATTGAGCAGGAGGAAAGGAGTAAACAGACTGATACAAAAGAATATATAATCCGTTTCATGTCGTTGATAGTTCTTTAATTAAAATGTTACTGATAAACCTAAACTCACACTCTTCATCTGCGGATAGCTGTTCCCGTCACCGCTACCACGGTTCCCGTTCAGTCCGGACGACATATCGGCATCCGTCAGGTCGGGATCGGAACCGTAGATGTTCGTCACGTCGAGGTCACGCGTATGCTTGTAGAGCGGGGACCAGCACCAGAGATTCTCGGCCGAAATATAAACCCGTACATTCTGCAATTTGGCTTTCGAAACGATCGGCTGTGGCAAGGTGTAGCCGAATTGCAGGTTCTTCAGACGGATATAAGCGACATTCTGCAAGTAGCGGGTCTGCGGTGTAGACTTCAGGGAAGCATTGTAGCCGGCATAACGGGGCAGATAAGCATCCGTATTGTCTTCTGTCCAATAGTTGCCCTGATGCCAAGTAGGCATGTTGTTATACGGGCGGTTATACTGTCCCCAGAAAATACATTCCGAACTGGGATACCAATCCTGTTTTCCCACACCCTGGAAGAAGGCGGAAAGAAAGAAGTTGTTCCAGTCACCGGAAAGGTTGATGCTATACGCATAGCGAGGCAACGCATTTCCGATCACGGTCTTGTCACCGTGGTCGTCCACGGTATTATTGCCGTAGTCGATCACATGGTCACCGTTCAGGTCCTTGATCTTCACATCTCCCGGATAGGTGATGCGCTTGGATGAAGACTGGATCAGTGTCTGGTCGGCATGGCTGTCAATATCAGCCTGATCCTTGAACAGCCCTTCAGTCACATATCCCCAGATTTCACCTACACGCTTGCCAGCATAGTAGTCATCCAGGTTACCCGTCTGGTTGTTATAGCGGTCGATGGTCGAGATATAGTCGGATAGCGTTCCACGGATCTCGTAGTTGAACGGTTTCTCCGCCAATGTGAACTGGTCGCGCCAAGTCAGCGTGATTTCCCATCCCTTGGTCGTCATGTCGGCATAGTTGCCTTTGGGAGAAGAGGCGCCGAACACATCGGGAAGCGTTTCGCCGACCGTGTACATATCCGTTGTCTTACGGATGTAATAGTCACCGTTAAATTGCAAGCGGTTGTTCAACATGCCGAAGTCCAGTCCGACATCGGTCGTCGTTGCCGTTTCCCAGGTCAGTCCGTCAGGCATGACGGCAGGAGCACTCGTATACTTGTTCTTCAAACCGTTCAGGACACGACCGGAAGTGCTGATGCTCAACAACTCGAGGAAGCTATAAGGAGAAACATTACCATTCCCTAACGAACCGTATGAAGCACGTATTTTCAAATTGGAGAACAAATCCGGGTTCACCTTCCAGAACGCCTCTTCCGACACGCGCCATCCACCGGAGACAGAAGGGAAGAACGCCCATTGCTGATCGGTCGGGAATTTGGAAGAACCGTCATAGCGTCCATTCACTTCCAACAGATAGCGATCCTTGAACGCATAGTTCAGACGGAAAAAGCCACCTGCCACGCGCCATCTGTTATAACCTCCCGACGTAGTGATCGCATCTCCCAGCGCCAAGTTGATGTTTTCCGAATCGTCGAGCAGCAACCCGTTACGCTGCACATATGTGCTCTTATAAGTTGACTGTTCATAATTGTAACCGACCATACCTTTGAAATAATGCGCATCACCGAATGTATCCTCATAATCGGCATACAGGTTGGTCGCAATATACTCGGTCCGCATATTACTTTCCTTCAAGTCATTGTATTTGGTACTCAGTTCGACAATCTGCCCTTCGTGAGTGCTATAAGGAACCGGTACACGGCGTTGCGTTTGTCCCTCGTCCGTGTTGCGGAACGTGAAGTCGCCCCGTACGTGCAACTTGTTTTCCAGAAAGGAAGCAGTAAAGCCGGTCGTATTCTTCAACACCTTGTTATTGGTATCGATACCGTTCTTGCCATAGATAAAGTCACCGACCGAATAAGCGGCCGAGAAAGTCAGGCTACCGTCGGGGTTGAAGATAGGCGAGGTCGGATGACCTTCATCGGAAATGTTACGCCAGATGGAGCCGCCTTCGCCGACGTTGATCGGGTTATGGTAATCCATATTGGAAAAATCCATATTGTTCTCGATCTTCAGCCAGTCGAACACCTGTACGGAACCTTTCGCACGCAGGTTCATCATCTTATAATTGTCGGTATTATAGCGAAACAAACCGTCGTAGCCATAGAACCGTCCGGAAACGTAGTAGTTCAGTTTCCCGTTGTTACCGGTCACCGACAAGTTATGGTCCTGTGCGAAAGTCGTTTTCTTGTACAGGGCGTCATAATAATCCTCGTTGCCGTAATAGACATATTTGCCGGTAGCATCGACCGTCACCTCGTCAGTTATGCCCTGCTCCTTCCGTCTTTTGAAGTCTTCCAGCCAGCCGAGGGAGAATTCCTGCGTCTTGTTAATGTTCTTAGGGTCGGCCGAATAGTTGTTCCATGCATGATAGGCTTCATAGAAATGACTGGCATATTCATATCCGTCGGTCACGAAGTCGGGAACCGTCACCGGTTTCTGCATGGCGAAATTTCCGGAATAGGTAATGGAAGTCTTGTCCTTAGTCGGCTCTTTGGTGGTGATCAGTACGACCCCGAAAGTACCACGCGCCCCATAGATGGCAGCCGAAGCGGCATCTTTCAAGACAGACACGCTGGCGATATCGTTCGGGTTCAACATCGAGGGATCACCTTCCACACCGTCGATCAGGACCAACGCGCTACCACCCTGCCCGATCGAAGTCGTACCGCGGACATTATAACTCGCCGAACGGGTCGGCTTGCCGTCAGTCAACTGGATGTTCAAGTTGGGGATCGAACCTTGCAGGGCTTGTGTCACATTGGGAACGGAACGATTGTCAAACACTTCGCTGGTCACCTGTTCGACAGCTCCGGTCAGGTTCACTTTCTTCTGTGTGCCATAACCGACCACGACCACTTCGTCCAGCGTCTGCGTATCTTCCACCAAGGCCACTTTCAGCTCTTTCTCTCCTTTCAGTGTGATTTCTTTCGAGATATATCCGATAAAAGAGATGGTTAACACAGCGTCAGGGGCTACCTCCAGCGAAAACTTCCCGTCAATATCGGTCACCGCCCCGTTAGTCGTTCCTTTTTCCACTACATTGGCTCCGATAACGGGTTCTCCGTATCCATCCACAATCGTACCTGTCAGATGATACGTGCCCTGCCGGGCTACGCTTATGATTCCGCCCGGATTGGCGGAATAGATTACAGGGAATCCCTGTAATGCACCTGCGATACATAGCAAACCCGCAAATCGGGTCACTCTACTCTTAATCTCCATGTTTGTTCTTTTTGCGTTAAAACAAATATATTTTCACCTAATTAAAACCGCTGCAAAGGAACAACCGGAGTATTAAATCGCTGTTTACTATCAATTACAATATCGTTACAGAACCAATTCCCTGAACAGTATCTCCAACGTCTGGTCCAAGTCATCGGAGAAACCCGGATGCGGACGTGAAGTCTGGATAGATGCACTCCGCACTGCTGTCAGCCACCGAAACCGTTCCGGGACGTCCAGAGCAGCGATAGGACCGCCCTCCTTCGTACCGGAACAGATTTTATCGAAAACATGCAGATTGGCAAACAACGATTCACGATCCAACTCAGAAGAAAACAGATTCAACTTGTTCTCGTCTACCTTATAAAGCGCCTTGATGTACTTCGCTCTTTTCGAGAACAGAATAATTCCCACATTAAAGAACTCCTCACGTTCTACTTTGGGGACCAAACGGATAACGGCATATTCATATAAGTGCTTTCCTTGCATCTTGTGCTTCTTTTATAAATGTTTCGGAATGTGCCAGTCTCTCACATAAGAACCGGATATAAATCTCTCTTATCTCTTGCGGCCTACCGGGACTTTCACTCCAGTGCAACCAGTCGTCGGGAATCAGAGCCACGATCTCCCGGATCTTCTCTTCCGTCAGCAGGCGTTTCATCTCGGCATCTGCCTCTTCCAACCCGGAAGCTTCGGGCAACAGCACGTGATCTTTGACCTGCACGAACGGACTTACGGCATGCTTTTGCCAGTTCACCCATGAATAATGGAAATAAAGCGAAGCGCCATGATCGATCAGCCACAGTTCCTTATGCCACATCAGCATATTGGTATTCCGGAATGTACGGTCTACATTGGTCAGAAACGCATCCAGCCACACGATACGGGACGCCAACTCAGCCCCGACCTTCGTCACTACCGGGTCGTAAGTAAGAGCTCCCGACAGAAAATGCAGGCCGAGGTTTAATCCCCGGCTGCCTTGCAGCAGATCCTGGATTTCCTCATCACCTTCGGTACGCCCGAAAGCTTCGTCCAGATTCAGAAAGACCAGCTCGGGAACCCGGAAACCAAGTGCACGGGCTATCTCACCGCCAATCAGCTCGGCTATCAACGCTTTCGTCCCATGGCCTGCCCCACGGAACTTCACGACATATTTAAACTCGTCATCAGCTTCCGCCAATGCCGGCAACGATCCGCCTTCCCGAAGAGGCATGATATAACGCGTCACATTCTCTGTTCGTAATTCCATCACATTCCAGTTATTTGAAGATAAAGATACATGTTCTTTTTAAACAAACGAAGATTGACGGCACACTATCTGTTTGTTTTTTCGCCATAATCTGCCAACCGCCTTCACCGAAAAAAGTAAACCGAGTACGGGAAGTGTGTTATAAAGCTACAACTGCCATGCTTCTATCGCCAAACTATAATGCCATAGAGCTTTTGACCTAAGTCGAATACCTTTTCGACCTTGGGCAAAAAGGCTTTCGACAATGGGCAAAAAGGTTTTCGACTTAGGTCGATAAGATAGAAGGATATAAGACAAACATTAAATGATTATATATTAAACCATTATACACATTCATAATCTCTTTATTTTTCACTTAAATAGGTTGCTTCGGATAAGAGACAGAAGGGGGAGCATAGTCAACCTATTTCAGGACGAGACACTGGGTGAAAGCAAATTTTTAAGGTGAAGGCAGTCCCGATGTTCACCTTCACCCTTGTACACTTTGATAATCAAAGAGTGAAAGGACAAGGTGAAGCCAAAACATAACAAGATCCGTCATATGAAAAATAAAAAAGGGGAAAAGCTCCCCTCTATAAACAATTAAAGGCTGTCTCACGACAACCCCTAACCAACTTTGTTAACCTTAAATCTAATACTATTATGAAAAAACCACAATGCAAAGATACATGCGTCAAGACCGTTTGTCAAGCCTTTTACAGACAATATATGTTAAGTCCGGAAGAGCTTTGCAATAAAAAGTGTTACAAAGGGCAAAACTTTACACAATGGTATCAAATTCTGCTAAAATTAACATTTCAATTCCTCTTTCTTAAAGAGAAAGACGCTCTTTCAGGAGCTTATAACCGGCATTGCTTGCCCGCAAACAAACTCCATTTTTCAAACGGACCTGATAATTTTCTTTTCCGAATAGCTCCACTCGTAAAATCTGTTCGGTATTGACAATGCAAGAACGGTGAATCCGCACAAACAGAGCAGGTGGAAGATGTGTCTCAAAATATTTCATCGTCTGTTCCTTCACATACTGGCCACCCGGAGTAAAAATCGTCACATAATCGCCTCCGGCTTGCAGATATAACAGTTCCTCGAGATGGATGATATGAATGCGGGAACCGTCTTTTACCGATACGCGATCCAGAAAAGTTTCACCAGCGGGAACCGCTTCTTCTTGTCCCTTATCCGCCTCAGTTCCGGATATCTCCTCAAAATCCGATTCATCCGTCCGGTTCATCCGATACCATTGCAACAGGATGATCCAGCATAATATGCCAAAGACCAGACGGAGGGAAACACTATCCATAAAATCACCGACATTTCCTCGTTCCAAAAGCACCTGTAGCTCGAAAGCCCCTGCCAGACTGATCGCCTGAACCAATACCGCCAATGCGACCTGTATTTGCAGAGCATGAATAGTCCCGTCAACATATCCGTACAGGAAACCGGCGGCAGCCAATAATCCGACAGAGACCAATCCATCCAGGCAGGCTATCCATATCTCCTCTCCTCCATAGCAGAACAGGAGCCATGAATACATCATCCAGGCCACAACCGACAGGGTAATCCCCATCACGCGATTGATGACCGACCCTATAAATGGATGCGTCTGCATAAATCAACTTTTAAACTCAATACCTCCAAAAGAGACTTTTCCTCTCACGATCAAAATGTGTTCCTTGTCTATCTCCACAGACGAATTATAGCGTTTATCGTCACATCCGCCGATAAATGCATCAATCTGCGTCAGCAAATTCCAATCCGACGGCAAATAAATCTCGACCCCTCCAAAAGTACAGTCGATATCTATAAACGTCTGGGGAGCTTCCAGCTTGCTCCTCCGTAAATCCAGGACAGTCCCGCCAAACGCATTCCTAAGTCGCGCCCCTCTGAACACAGGGTCCAAAACAATCTGCTGAACCGATCCAAAAGTATTGTCCGATACGATAAAACCGTCTTCAGAACCATATACCTCTTTTGTATACTCCGGCCTTCTGCCATCCCAATGAGCATTGAAGTGGTGACGTTCCGGTTTAAAGAGTATCATGATTCCCACAAAAATAAACAATACCGGCCAGAACATATCGAGCCATTCGCCCTCTACCCAGCTTATTTCCGGCAATAGGAAATAGGCTCCTATGGCAATCGTAATCACTCCCCCGAAGAAATGCCGTTTAATCAAATTGACAACGCCGACCACAATCAGCAACATCTGCCAGGAAACCAGGATACCGAACAGATCAGAGTCTATTATCCCGAAATTCCGCCCAAGAAACAACAGACCTACTATGATAAACACAGCAGCCGTCGTAACCGTGTTCAGTCTACTGTGGCTGGGATAACCGCCTCTGATAAAATTCCCTTGTTGATTCGTTCTCATACTCGTACATTTTTAATTTGTTGCAAAACTACCGCCACATAACCGCTTACACAATAAAAAAACGGTCAGTAACGACTAAATCCCGGCGAATAACGGAATAATCCCGATAAAAAAGCATTGATAGCCTCCCCAAAGATATTCATTCGATCTTTGCCAATGCCCCAAAATTGCATATATTTGCAATGTTCGGAGGAACTATTCGAGAAAAATTCAAGTATAGCTGAATATGAAATCATCGAAAATCTAAAAACAGACCACAAAAACATACAAAACATCATTACCATGCATAACACAACAAACCAAATGTCAAGAAGACATTTTCTTGCAACCACAGGGGCGATTGCCGGAACGGCCTTGCTCAATCCCTTATCTGATATAAAAGCAAAAACTACCGGTATTTCAGCACCGACAGGTAAAAAACTCCGGATCGCACTTGTCGGGACAGGGGGCCGCGGGACATCCATGTGGGGAAGGGACATTCTGAAAAGTTATCCTGATTACCTTGAGTTCGTAGGCCTTTGCGATAAAAACGAAGGACGTGTTGAAACCGGCAAACGTATCATCGGCACTTCTTGTCCGACATATACCGATTTTGAAAAAATGATGAACGAGACAAAACCGGATGTATTGATTGTCACGACAATGGACAGCACACACCATCAATTCATTATCCGGGGAATGGAGTTGGGAGCCGACATTATCACGGAAAAACCGATGACGACCGATGAAAAGAAAATCCAAGCGATTCTGGATGCTGAAAAGCGGACGGGCAAGACATGCCGGGTCACGTTCAACTACCGTTATTCCCCTCACCGGGCAAAAATATGGGAACTGCTTCGTGCCGGAGAAATCGGTGATATCACTTCCGTCGATTTCCACTGGTATCTGGATACCTCACACGGAGCCGATTATTTCCGCCGCTGGCACAGGCTCGTTGAATGTAGCGGTTCGTTATGGGTACACAAAGCCAGCCATCATTTCGACCTCCTGAACTGGTGGATCGACAGCGATCCCGAAAGTGTTTATGCGCTTGGGGCTCTCAACCATTATGGAAAGAATGGAACCATACGGGCAGAAAACTGCCGTACATGCCCGCATACAGACAAATGCAAGTTCTTTTTTGACATCACCAAGAACAAGAACTACATGGAACTGTACGTGGTCAATGAAAAATACGACGGTTACCTGCGCGACGGTTGTGTGTTCAAAAAGGATGTAAACATCTTCGACAAAATGGCGGCAACAATCAAATATAAAAATGGTGTACAAGTAGCCTATTCGTTGACAACCTATTCTCCATACGAAGGTTACCGGATTGCATTCAACGGAACAAAAGGACGTCTGGAAGCCTGGATTCAGGAATCCAAACCGACATCGGATGCCAATTATGACGAAATCGTTTTGTTCAAGAACTTCAATAAACGGCAATATATCCAGATTCCGTTCGGAACATCCGGACATGGCGGCGGGGATGCATTATTAAAAGACCAGATATTCCTGCCCAATATCGACGATCCGTTCCAACAGTGTGCAAATACCCGCGACGGAGCTTTGGCCTGTCTGGTCGGAATCGCGGCCCGCAACAGTATAGCATCCGGACAACCGGTAAAAATTGCAGATTTAACTTCGATCCAACCACAGGAAAAGAAGTTGTATAAACGTATCTTATAAACATTCAAAGAGGATGTCAACCTACCCTGTCCCCGCGTCAAGTGTGGGGACAGGGTAGGTTTAGCCCTTCTTTTTAACCCATTTTAATTATTTTACTCCATGAACAAACTGATTCTACTTATCCTCTTCTCTCTGTCTTATTGCAATTCTGTAATAGGTCAGGATTCACACATACACTTTATAGAGAAGCCCGACTCACAAAAAATAAGCATATACATAGACCAGACTCTTTTTACAGAATTTCTTTACTCTGACACTTTATATAAACAAGTCCTTTATCCTATCTATACTGCATCCGGTACCGAAATTACTCGCGGCTATCCTGCCCGCCCGAAAGCCGATGAACGGACAGACCATCCTCATCAGATGGGACTATGGTTTAGCTTCGGAAGCATCAACGGATTGGATTTCTGGAATAATTCGAATCGCATTCCCCATAATAAAAAAGAACATTACGGCATTATTCGGTTTACCGGCATCAAAAATATAAACGAAAAAGAAAACCAATTTACAGTCGAAGCAAATTGGACAAACCACAATGGATATATCCTACTAAAAGAAAAAACCACCTACGCATTCACCGGTAAGCCACACGAAAGAGGCATTCAGCGAACCACTACACTGACTGCTTTCAACGATTCTATTTTCATTACGGAAAATAAAGAAGGCTTACTCGGTATGCGTTTAGATCGAAACCTTGAAGCCGACATTTCCGGAATCTATCAAAATAAAGAAGGAGATACCGGTAACGATGTTTGGGGAAAACGTTCGGCTTGGGTTGTTTTGAACGGGAAGATAAAAGATGAGAAAATATCGATAGCTATCATAGACCATCCTGAAAATCCCAATTATCCGGGTTGGTCGCATGCACGCGGGTACGGCCTGTTTGCGATTAATAACTTGGGAGGAAGATGTTTCGATAAACAAGCGGAAAAGGTTCAAATCCTGCTAAAAAAAGAGGAGTCCATCACTTTCACCCATCAAATTTTGATAAAGGACGGAGATTATCTTTCCAACCAGGAAATAGAAAAGGTTTCTGCACCGCAGAAACCCCTATAAACAATTAAAGGCTGTCTCACGACAACCCCTAACCAACTTTGTTAACCTTAAATCTAATACTATTATGAAAAAACCACGGTGCAAAGATACGGGCTTTTCCTAATTCGTCAATAGTTAAAGTACTAATTTGTGTTGTAAAGCATATAATAAAAACTAATTCATCAAAAAGTAAAGAAAATATGCAACCGTAATATGCCCCCTCTCGTCTATAAAAGAAAATAAACGAAAATATAACAAGACATGAAAACAAAAGCATTTTTCTTTATGGTTTGTATCTGGTTGCTGACAACTAACGGATTTGCCCAGAATACAATAAAAGGGGACGGGAACATCATCACGAAAGAAATTTCCATATCCGATTATGATGAGATCTCATATGTAGGAAAAGTAAACATCGAATATGAACAATCCAACGCATCCCCCTTTTTTAAGATAACAATAGACGAGAACATACTACCCCACCTCGACATAAAGATAAAGGGCAAGACATTGATCATACAGCCCAAAGATGAAAAAAAATATTTTAACGGAAATTCTTACGGACTCAATCTCCAACCGACCGTATGCGAGATAAAGACCAGCTCCCGTGAACTGAAAGAGATAAGTGCAGTAGGAGGCGGAGAGTTTATCGCCAAAAGCCCTCTTAAAGCCGACAAACTGGATATCAGTATTGCCGGAAGCAGCACAATAAACTTCGATAAGCAGCTGGAAGCGCGCAAAATCAACTTTAGCGTGGCTGGATCAGGAGATATCAACGCAACCCAACTGAAAGTAGACAACCTGGATTGTAGCGTGGCAGGCAGTGGTTCCATCCTGCTCAAAGGAGAGGCCGAAAGAGGAGATCTGAGCGTAGCTGGCGGTGGAGATATCAGTGCTTTCGGATGTGTCCTTCGGAAAGCGGAATGCAGCGTAGCCGGTGGCGGAGACATCGAAGTACATGCGTCCGAACAACTGGATGCCAGTATAGCCGGCGGTGGCCATATACGATATGAAGGCGATCCAGAGCTAAGCAAAAGCGTCATAGGCGGAGGTTCGATCAAAAAGAATTAGTATTTCTATAAAATTCATTCTACATTTGTAACCAAAGTGCGGCAAACGCATTCCTAAGTGTAACATAAAGAAGATAGACATGAAAACAAAAGGCTTACTAATGATCGCTTTCCTAATGGGAATGTTTTTCTCTACCCAGGCAGCAGATCATGTGAAAGGAAACGGAAAGCTCTCGACCAAGAAAATAACGATCGACGACTTCAATGCCATCAAGTTCGACGGGGTGATCGACTTCAACTACGAGCAGTCGGAATCTACTCCGCATATCGAAATAACTGTAGATGAAAATCTGCACCCGTACGTAAACATCGATATCCAAGACCGTGTCCTGACCGTTGGATTCAAAGGTGCGAAAGTCGACCATTTCACCAAATTCATCGTCAAGACTAACTCCAAATGGCTGAAAGAGGTAAAAGCCTCTGGCAACGCCAACTTCATAGCCAACAGCCCATTGAAGGGTGACGAATTGAAAATCAACGCCAACTCTAACTGCCTCGTCCAGCTAAAGCAGAAAGTCGAAGTCGGCAAGCTCGACCTGAACGTGTCTGGTAGCGCCAATATGGTCGTGAATGAACTCAAAACCGACAAGTTGGAATGCAGCATTAACGGTTCCGGCACGATCAACCTAAAAGCTGGAAACGCCGAAGAAGCAGACTACAGCATTACGACCGACGGTGAAATCATGGCTTTCGGGGTGGCAGTGCCCGAAGTGAACTGTAAAATCACAGGCAAAGGTTCCGCCCAGATCCATCCGACCGACAACCTGAAAGCAACAATCGTAGGTAAAGGAAATATCCGCTATAAAGGCCCGACAGCCGTACAACAGAAAGTCATCGGCAAAGGAACTGTTGAAGAAGTAAAATAAAATACGAATCGGCAAAAGAAAAGTTGGTCTACAGCCAACCTTCTTTCCTATACCATTCTATGCTTTCTTCCAGGCCACGGCGTAACGGGTAAGCCGGAACGAAGCCCAATTCATCCTGAAGCGGTGTAACATCACAAATCCAGTTACGCTGTTTCAGGATTATATATTTATCCGTATTCAATGTCATACTCTTCTTCAGCAGCTTGCCTATCCATTCGGACCCCTGGCAGGCTATATGCACCAGTCCCATTGGAATACGGGCATGCAGGACATGTTTCTTCCGCAGGATTTCCTGTATCATCCGGGCGAACGATTCATCCGTATAGGCATCACCGTCCGCTACAAAATAATGGCGGTTCCGGACAGCCTCATTCTCCAAAGCAAGGAAAGCAACGGTAGCCAAATCCTTTACATATATAAAAGTAATACGCTGGGGCGTAAAGCCGACAGCAAAATCAAAACCAGACTTTACACTTTTAATCTCCATGAAGTAATCTTTCTCGCCCGGTCCATACACCCCTGTCGGACGCAGGATCACATACGGGAAATAAGACTGGTGACGCAAATAATTCTCCGCTTCCAGCTTGCTCTTTCCATAATCTGTATCGGGCAATTGAGGATCATCCAGAGAGATAGGGCGGAATGTTTTCTCGTCTCCACGCCCGTAGCTGCTCAAGCTGCTCATCAAAAGAAATTTCTCAGGCTTGCAACCCGATGCGGCAAGTGCCTCGATCAAGTTGGCCGTATTCTGGGCATTGATACGATAAAAGTTTCTTTTATCAAGCGTCTTCGTCAGTCCGGCATTATGGATCACATAATCCCAAGGACCATGCTCACGGACAAAATCAGCCAACTGGGCGGTCAACGACTCACGGTCGGAATATTTCAAGTCGATAAAACGAATCCGTTCATCCTGCAAATTAACGCGGCTACTTGTCGAACGGACACCTGCCCAGGTTTCATATCCCCGGTTAAGCGCCTCCTTCACCAGGAAACCACCAATAAAGCCACTGGCCCCCGTAATCAATATCTTTTTCATAATTGTCAATTCTTCTTAATGTAATAGGTATAGTAATACAGCAACAGACCGATCCAATTCAATACGACAATAGTCAGTATCCAAAGAATCTTCTGCCCGCGACTGATGAAAGGATTTTGCCTCACCGCAGTAATGCCGAAAATAAGAACAGCGATACCAGCAATATATCCGACTTCCGGTAGGCCTATCAAACAAAGATTACTCATGTTCGTGTTTTTTCAAAACCCGGTGCGGCAAATCGCCATGTCCGATCAGCTCTATCGGGCAAGCATATTTCTCGCCCAGCCACTCTTCGGACACATCCGCTCCGGGATGATAATGTAATGTTTCGTTTACACAAGCGATGTTTTTCACCATCGCCAATACAGTCCCGATATCGTGTGAAACCAGAATGACCGCACTTTCTTTATTAATCTCGTCCAAGAGCTTATAGAAATGAGACTCGAACCGTTTGTCCACATACGAATTCGGTTCGTCTAAGATCAGCACTTGCGGACGGGAAACGATAGAACGCCCCAACAACACACGTTGCAACTGTCCGCCGGACAGTTCGCCGATTGCCCGGTTCGCCAAATCTTCCAGTCCCATTTTTCCAAGCACCTCCTCCACGCGCTGTTTCTGGCTTGCACTGTAGGAACGGAAAAGCGGCTTTTCCGAGGCCAACCCCGAAGTCACCACTTCGCGCACAGAGATCGGAAATTTCTTATCTATATTGTTCAACTGAGGAAGATAACCGATCCGTAGAGAAGGAACTATCCGTCCGTCTTCATAAAAGCGGATCACGCCGGAGACAGGCGGCAACAAGCCGAGTATAACCTTCAGCAAAGTCGTCTTCCCTCCCCCGTTCGGTCCGATAATCCCCAGGAAATCATCTTTCCAGATTGTCAGGGAAATATCCCGCAATACGGTTTTATTGCCGTAGGCAGCCGTCACATGATCTATGTCAATCAGTTTCTCCATCAGCCAATGCTTTCGCTATATGAATCAGTTCCGTATTCCAATGATAATCCAGCGGGTTGATTTTCACGAGCCGGCAACCTGTTTCCTTCGCAATCAGTTCGGCATTTTTCTGATCGAACTCCTGCTGGATAAAAACGACTTTCGCATGGTTCTCCCTTGCCGTCATCACCAATTGTTTCAATTGAGCAGGTGAAGGTTCTTTCCCATCCATTTCGATACAAAGCTGGACGAGTTCGAATTCAGCTGCAAAATAAGTCAATGCTGGATGATAGATGATAAAAGTACGGTCGTTCAGCGGATCGAGCAAACGTTTGATCTCGGCCTCTGTCTTATCGATCTCCGCCAGTAAATCGTTATAATTTTTCCAATAATACTCCGTATTCTCCTTATCCAGCTCGATAAAAGCGTTCAGTGTATTCCAGGCAACGACCCTTGCCCCTTCGATGGAACTCCATATATGCGGATCGATACCACCCGCATGGTGATGATGATGTCCGTCATCCGCTTCATGCCCCTCGTGCCGGTGCTCCCCTTCTTCCGTTTCTTTTACAAACTGCATGCCCTTCGAGACATCGAATATCTTCAAATCGGAATTATTCTCGCGAATCTTCTGCATCCATACCTGCTCGAAGCCAATATAACCGATTTGCAAATACGCTTCACTCTGTCCGATCTGCACCATTTGCTTCGGAGTAGGATCATACGTTTCCGGACTCTGCCCGGATGGAACTACACAATGGACAACAAACTTATCTCCTGCAATCCTTTCTGCAAAGAAACGTTGCGTCTCTATCGTCACCGTCACCACCTTTCCTTCCGTCAGCTTTCCGGTACATGCGGCAAGTAACAACAGCACCGTCAACAGGATATATATTCCGGTATATTTCATCTTATTCATTATTTTGACAAGGACACAAAGATAGGAACATCCGACAAATAAAAAAAGAGCTTGCTCTCAATCGAACAAACTCTTTTGTGCGGCTGAAGGGACTCGAACCCCCACGCCGTGAAGCATCAGATCCTAAGTCTGACGTGGCTACCAATTACACCACAGCCGCATTGCGTTTGCAAAGGTAAACAAATTCTGTTAATATGCAAATGTTGCCATAGGATTTAAATGAATTTTCGTTTTCACGCCAGTTTAGTATGAGATGGCCGAATCCCCCTTTGCCAGCAACAACCCTATCGCCGCCTCTATAATCGTGTCCCGTCCTTTCATGATGTCCTCGCCCGTAATGGCTACCGCGGTGTCGGGATCGATTCCGAACTCCGTGTGCTGTTTGTTCACATCCAGGACCGGACAAGCCGAGAAACGGACACTCCACCCATTCGGCAATTCCGAACTGAAAGGCAGGCCGCTGCCACCTCCCGTACGGTCACCCATGACCGTGACTTGCGGAAGGAGACGCATCACATTGACAAAATCGTTCGTAGCGCTGTAAGAATGCCGGTTAGTCAAGACGATGACCGGGCGCAACCAACGAGTGCGGTCAGACGGGGAAAGATAGACCGGATTGGGCTGGGTAAAATCGTTATGCCCGTTTCCTTTCTTATATTGCGTGTAACCCGTCAGAATCCTTTCCTCAAGGAAACGCGAGGCGATGCGGTCGGAATAGAGCATGGAACCGCCCCCATTGTCGCGCACATCGAATATCAATCCTTTGCATTCCTTGAAATGCGCAAACATATAATCGAGGTTGTTTTCACCCACGCCACTTGAAAAACTACCGTAATAGACATATCCAATCTGATCGTCCGCCAGACGCTTATACTTCATTCCCCCGGCAATCTTGTAGTCCGTACCAAGATAATTGTCCTGTATTTCTTTATAGAAGTTAGCCGGATAATCTTCATACCAAGCCCAATAACGGGACATATCGAAAGAAGAGATCAGATTGGTATGTCCGTCTTTCACCTCGGCAAGCATTTTTCCGAGGATATCAAACAATTCGTACTGGTTCATCGTGTCTTTAACAAGCAGATTATAGCGGTCATACACATCGTCCCAGTCCACATCCTTGAAGGCAAAGAAGCAGTAATTCTCGTCCATGATACGCCAAAGCGCCTCGAAATTATCACGAGGAGACGAGTTATATTTTGTCGCTTTCTCGCAACCGAAGAGAAAGAGAAAACAGAGGAAAAAGAAGAAAGGCTTCATAAATCATAAATCTTTAATAGTATGCGCTTTTGTACCGATATCGCTCGCTCTTCAACCGTTTGCCTCCGAAAGAAACAAACTCTTTCACAAGCCCGATCATAAACGAGTTGGAAAGGACATGCGTCTTGATGCTGTTCACATCCGTCCGGTACATACTGTTCAGGTAACCGACACGGACCGTAAAGCTCGATACCGGAATGTCGAGCGTGAAATAATTCTTCATCGCAAACTTATTATGGAACGAACTGAATCGCACAACCCCGTCCGCACTGCCTTGCGTCAGGAAATAATAGGGTTCGCCTTTATGCACTGAGAAGAGCACACCGGCAAACGGTATCTCCGCCTGATAACGGAGCGTGAGCGGAAAATCCTTGATCCTGAAATTATAGATCGCCATGGCTGACAGATTCAAGTCGAAATCCGCCTTGCCGGAAACCGGATTGTTACTGTTACGCGTATTATAGATAAAACCACCTGAAAGACGTGCGGATGCCCCGGTCAAGACCTTTAATCCGGACAGCACTTGCGGAAAACGGTAATGATAACCCAGGCTGTAGTCCACAAATCCGGCATATTCGTTTGCCGTCTCCGCGCCGTTGCGGGTCGAACCGAACTCCACGTTGATCAGTTGCTGGCGGGACACATTATAGTCTGCCAACCGAACGATCTTCATCCGTTCATTGAGGACCCATGCCACCCAGCCCGTATAATTAATGTCCGTACTGGGCGATAGATAGGTGTCCCTCAAATTATAACCGCCGATCCCAACCATAGTGCTCTCATTGATCGAGCGGGGTACGTCCTCTGCCTGAGCGGTTGCCGGGAAAGGGAGGCAAAAGAAGAGAAGGCAGAGGGAATTAACAATTAATAGTTGACGTTTAACAGTTGCCACTAAATCATTCGTTTTTAATTATTCATTCTCAAAAAAGCTTCATTTGCCCGGTAATCTCATCAATAATATCCGAGTTACTCTTATCGGCATCCGGATCGAGATCTGGATCCTCTCCATCGTCGTCATTCTGCTCCTGCGGTTGTTCCGCCGGAGCAAAACGGACGGGATCGAGTTCGTTGATCGTCTCTATATCAAAAGTCGAAATACGTTTTCCTTTCGCTTTGAATCCTTTCACGGCAATGAATTCTTCCGCATCCAACACCAGCGGTTCACGGAAAGCGTCATGCCCGCCAAACACTGCCTCGATTCGCGGATAGGCCTCGTCGGTAAGCAGCATCAGGCGACTTTTCGGGTTCTCGCCGAGAAAATTCTGCTTGCGGCTTCCAGCCTCCAGCTGGAAACGTTTCAGGTAGTAATACTTCTGGTCGGCATCGTAAAGGGCTGCCGTCCAAACCTTATTCGCATCATACTTCTCAATATTCAATATATCAGGTTCGTAATGATTACTCAAATCGAAATTGGTCGTATAGAAATCGCCATTCTGAAGGATCACCAGGATCAGATCGTCACTCTGGAACTCGCCCAACTCTTCTCCACGCCCGTCATAATTCAGGCGTAACACATCACGGTCAAACCAGACCATACGGCCTCCTAGTGTCGAACTCCCTTTCTGCTTCAGGCTGATCTTATGCACATCCGCCTTTGTCAGGATATTCCCCATCGAACCGCGTCCTTTGATCGCGATCGTACTGAAATCCTTTTCGAACACCAACAACTTCTGGCGGGGTTTCGGCTTCAGGATCACTTTCACCGTCTCGGCTTCGCCATTGGTATTGGCGCTGAAATAAAGGATACGCGAACCTTCCGTTCCCTTGGTAATGTCATATTCTTTATCACGTGTCACACCTGTTACGGCAAAACGCTTGATATAATTATAACCCACCTTTCCATCTCGGTAGATCACATTATAGATCGTGCGGTTATCATTCCGCTTGAACACATTCAGGTAAAGGATATCCCTTCCGACGAACATTTTCTCGCTCACTTTCACAACCTTGTATGTACCGTTGCGATAGAAAAGAATAATATCGTCGATGTCGGAACAGTTGCAGACAAATTCATCCTTCTTCAAACCTGTCCCGATAAATCCTTCGGCACGGTTGATATACAGTTTCTCATTCGCCTCAACCACTTTGGTCGCCTCGATCGTGTCGAAGTTGCGCACCTCGGTCATACGTGGATAGTTCTTGCCGTATTTTTCTTTCAGCATCATGAACCAGTCAGCCGTATAATCGACGATATGCGCCAGATGATCGTCGATCTTGGCAATATCTTCCTTATATTGGGCAATAGTCGCATTACACTTGTCCGTATTAAACTTGAGGATACGTCCCATCTTAATCTCCATCAGTTTCAGGATATCTTCGCGAGTCACTTCGCGGATAAAGTGCGGTTTGAACAGATCGAGACGTCGGTCGATATGAGCAATCGCCTCGTCCATATCTTTCGCCTCCTCAAATTCCTTGTCTTTATAAATACGTTCTTCGATGAATATCTTTTCCAGGGAGGCAAAGAAGAGCGATTCTTCCAGTTCCCCTTTCTGTATCTCCAGTTCGGTACGGAGCAGATGCAGCGTGTCGTCAGTCGAATGTTTCAGCACATCGCTTACCGTCAGGAAGTGCGGCTTGTTGTCCATAATGACACAACAGTTCGGTGAAATGCTGATCTCGCAATCCGTGAAAGCATACAACGCGTCGATCGTCTTGTCGGAAGATACACCCGGAGCCAGATGCACGAGGATCTCCACGTTACGAGCCGTATTATCATCCACTTTCTTGATCTTGATCTTTCCCTTATCGTTTGCTTTCAAGATCGATTCGATCAAAGTAGAGGTTGTCTTTCCATAAGGGATCTCGCTGATGACAAGCGTCTTGTTGTCCAGTTTCGTAATCTTGGCACGTACTTTTACGGAACCTCCACGTTCGCCGTCATTATATTTTGAGACATCAATATACCCGCCAGTCTGGAAATCGGGATACAGGGTAAACTCTTCCCCCCGCAGATAAGCGACGGAGGCATCCAAAAGTTCGTTGAAATTATGCGGCAATATTTTGGAAGAAAGCCCTACGGCAATACCTTCCACACCTTGCGCCAGCAGCAAAGGGAACTTGACGGGAAGCGTCACCGGCTCCTTGTTCCGTCCGTCGTAGGAAAGTTGCCAGAGAGTCGTTTTCGGATTGAAGACCGTTTCCAGCGCAAACTTGGAGAGGCGCGCCTCTATATAACGCGGAGCCGCAGCACCGTCACCGGTGAGGATATTACCCCAGTTTCCCTGACAGTCGATCAACAGGTCTTTCTGTCCGAGTTGTACCAGTGCATCACCGATAGAAGCATCGCCGTGCGGATGGAATTGCATGGTATGTCCGACAATATTCGCCACCTTGTTGTAGCGTCCGTCGTCCAACCGCTTCATTGAGTGCAAAATTCGACGTTGTACGGGTTTCAGCCCGTCGTTGATATGCGGAACGGCACGCTCCAAAATCACATAGGAGGCATAATCGAGGAACCAATCCTGATACATACCCGACAAATGATAAGACACCCGGCTTTCCGATTTGCCCGGTATCTTATATTCCGAATGTATCTCCTGGCTTACTTCTGTTTCGACAGTCTCATTCCTGTTTTCATCAGCAGCCAGTTGTCCTTCCGTATCTTTTATTTTTCCGTTTTCGTCCTGTTCAGTAATATCTTCTGGTCTCATATATCTCTATCCAAATCTTTTGCATCATCCCGGGCTCTGCGGTAATTGCTCATAAGCCATAATAGGCTGTAAATATACGAAATATTGCCGAAATAATAAAAAGAACAAGACAAGGCCTGCAAAAATTCATTATTTGGAAGTATTCATCACGCCAGTATCCGTATCTTGATTCCAGATTTTCTTTCCACCACTCTGATAGTTCCGTCCAAACGGGAAATTCCAGGTTTCATTAATCCGCTTGTAGTTATCGACAAACGGGTTGCCCATTCCCACACCGACAGTGATTCGCTTATGTTTGTACATAACGGACAACATATACAGGTTTTCCCGACTGGGCATAACAACAACCGGTCACATATAATATTTCATCCTTCTTCCATAATACCGTATTTTCTCTTCCAACACATCCCTAACCCAATTCTTCTGCATCCCAGCCAGTACAAACGCATAGGGCAAACGCGGCAGTAAAAGAGATTCGACAACTTCATTGATCAGGAAAAGAGGCTACCTGTTTTTCACAAGAGACAAGCTGCCAGAGCAAACAATAACGAACATATATAGAAAATATCTTTCATGCGATAAACAAAATCAATTTACTGTAAAGTCATCAAAGCCCGGCATTTATTATTTTTGCATCCGTAACGATAAAAAGAAAACGATGAAAATATTGATTCTTTGCTCCGACAACAGCTGCCTTAGCCAAATGGCGCAAGGCTGGTTGCAATCATTCGACAAATCACTCACAGTCTGTTCCGCCGGAATCAGTCCGGCCATAGAGGTGCATCCGCTCGCCGTCCAGACACTGGCATCCTCCGGCATCGATATCAGCCATCATAAACCAGAAGCTGTAGAAGAATATATAGATGAACCTTGGGACTATGTAATCACCGTCAGCAGAGATGCGGAAGAAAACTGTCCTGCTTTCACAGAAAAAGTACGCAACCTGATACACAGCAATTTCTACAACCCGGCACGTGCGAAAGGCACGCCTGAATCCATTGCTAATGAATTTCGTCGGATCAGCAACCAAATCAAAATGAAAATGTACGACCTGTACTGCGACGAAATACAAAACGGCGGATACGGACCGACTTGTACCTGTGGCGCGAACCGGTTTTGCAGATGCAATTAGCAACCTTTGGAGCCCTTCTGCTCGATATCCCGTTTCCGCTTCAAAGCCTCCAAGAAGTAATAGTCGGCATAGTTCAACGGGACATCTATTTCTCCATTATGCGGAATGCTTCCGACACAATGCATCAGCAAGAAGTTTCCATTCGTTCCCAATTCAGCCCGGTAAGTCGGAGAAGCCAGACTTTCCATGATCCGGTCGGCATACGCCTTATACGTTTGCGGTTCAGGCACATCCACCGTACTGATCTCATACAAAGCGGAGGCGATACAAGCGGCAGCTGAAGCATCCCGGTAATCGTTAGGAATGTTCGGGGCATCCATATCCCAATAGAACACAAGGTCTTCAGGCGTATTCTTATGATTGAACATAAAACGAACCGCTTTTAAAGCCTGATCGAGATATTTCCGGTCTCCGGTTTCTCGATAACACAGCGTCAGACCGTAAATACCCCAAGCTTGTCCACGGCTCCACGCCGATTCGTGCGCATATCCCTGTGCCGTATGGCGATTGCGTACGGAACCGTCTTTCATACTGTAATCCACCACATGATAGCAACTGCCATCCGGACGATATTGTTCTTTCATAGTGCGGTCGACGTGCGAAACGGCAACCTTATAGAAAGTTGAGTCGCCGGACAACCGTGTAGCGGCAAACAACAGCTCGAGGTTCATCATATTATCGATAATCACCGGGCACTCCCAACCCCTTTCCGAAATCCATCCTCTATCCACATCCCACGACTGGATAATCCCTGCCACCGGACGGAAGCGGGTGGACAAGGAACGGGCAGCCTCAACAATCACCTCCTTATATTCTGGATCGCCCGTCAGACGCAAACCGTTCCCAAAACTGCAATAGATCATAAAACCGACATCATGGTTCCACTTGATGTTTTTGGCATCTTTCACCGCTTCCGTATATTTTTGTGCAAGAGGCAACAGGCTCTTATCTCCTGTCAACTCATACAAATACCAAACCGAACCGGGGAAAAAACCACTGCGCCAATCCGCCAAGTTACAATAATAAACAGAACCGTCCGGGTTCAGCGTAGTCGGATTCATAAACTTACCGCTCGCCTCGATCAGTTCAATCTCTTTTCCTATCTGTTTACGGGCAAACTCTACGTTCTCTTCAACCAACCCGTCTCCTGTCCCCCCGCAGGAAATCAACGCAACACTGAGTGCCATGCCCATTAAATACTTCACTTTTACCATATTTATTATTATTTATTTTTAATGTAACTACTCTTCTATTCTCCCGATAGGAGAACTTTAATCACTTGTACAGGCTCACCTGATACCGATGCCGATAGAATCGTATATCCCTCTATCGGCTTCTCTGCTTCCGTTCCTCTTTTTGCCGCCCTTGCCGTAAAAAAGGCATCGACAGGCGAAACAATCTTCAAGGAAAAAGATTTACCGTCTTTCTTGAGAACGGCAGTATTTCCTTTGCATTCGACGTTTGCCGAAGTTATTACGGACCATTGTACCGACTGAGACGGGTTCTGTAACCCTATGCTGTCCGTAACCAGTATACGGACATCGTCGAGCATACGGAATGTCCGATAGACAAAACGACTTTGTCCGGCATAAGTCGTGCTCATATCCATTGTGACAAAAGGTTGGGCAGCCTTGTTATCCAGTCGATCAATCTCGCCTGTCCCGGCCGAGTTTTGCAGTCTATGGTCAATCGATAGCGTATTGTGGCTGAAGTTCGAGTTCCTGAAATATGTCCAGCGTTGCCCGTCCGGCTTGTAATCCCAGAACCCGGGCAGGCCATAGTTATCGCTCCCCAAATCGTCCGTCCACCTTATCCCGTTCGTCTCAATAATAAAGGTTCCGATATCCAGCTGCTGGTGCGCCATATCCGGATCTCCAGTTTTAGCAATCAGATAGAGGCTATTAGGAATATTCCGATTTCCGTTGAACACGATAATATCATTGATACCTTCGTACACCTTCAATTTCGGTAAGGCATCAGCAGGAGAAGAGGCCGTATCGTACCAAGGAATGGACAGAAAATAGAATCTGAAATAATTCCCGCTCTGTACCGTCTTTGACAAGATATCCCGATAAAATGCCGCTACTTCCGGCTGGTTGAAAGCCCGACTGAAATAAAAGTAAATAGGTTCTGCCGCAGGAGCCGTACTGCCGGAATTGGCAAAATTAAATATCTTGCCAGAAGGGCTTGTACTATGCATATAATACAGGACGCTTTTGTCCACTCCCACCATTTCCGAAATCCCGAAGTCCTCTCCAAGATTATCATTCAGCGCTTTCAGCAAAAGAGATAGGTACATGTTCGTATATCCCCAATAAGCGGGTCCCTCATAGCAAACACCGTCCGGTGCAAAATGCTTTAGGCAATTCGGGATATACCTGACCGCTTCACCAATGATATGTTTAGCCAATTCCGGATAATGCTCTTCAATGGCCAAAGCGCCCAATACCATTCCGGTATTGCATACTACATTCCAATTCGTTTCACGTTTCGCCCAAGAATCCGCATTTCCGGTTTTATATTCCTCAACGACAAGATCCAATGCCTTTGTTTTAATCGAATGAACAACCAGCTGTCTGGTCGAAGGGGCCAATACATCATACAGCCAGTCGTAACCAATGGCTACAGCCGTCGTCATTTCCGCCACATCCAAGTAATGAACAGGGTCCCAGTCCGAGAAATTGCAAACATGAATCAACTCTCTCTCCGCCTTCTCCGCAAAACGTCTGTCTCCACTCAATCGGTAGGCCAGAGCCAAGTTGACCATCCGGTAAACCTGTTCACGGCTGACAGGCAATATGTCTTTCGTGTTTTTTATTTTTCTTCGAGGATCTTCCTGGGGAGGAACCAACAACAAACGTTCAGCCTCCCTCATCAGGCTGGCGCGCAAGCTATCTAATAGAGGTTCAGTTCCAAATAAATCACGAACCCGCTGTTCCTCTTGCTTGCTGAAAAGCAACCTAGGATGCTGGCACAACTCTTTTCCGGGTTGTCGGATTGCGAGATTCTGCCCCTCCACCGCAAACGAGAGCAACAGTAAAAATAAACCTATTAAATTAATCAATCTCATAAACACATTAAGTTAAAGGGATTTTCAATGATCCAAATAAAAGAGACACAGTGTTCACAAAGCCTTCTTATATACTAATCAGAGCTCCGCGACTCTGTGTCTCCATATTACTATATCAAACTTAACACAACTGCTTAATCAATCAAGGCTACCAACCCGGATTCTGTGTCAACTCCTTATTCCGTTCCCGTTCCACACCAGGGATAGGCCAAAGCATATCACGTTCGGTAAACAAATGGGTATAGATCGGCTCGCCATAGATATTGACAGCATCCACGTTATTGAGCGTTTTGTGGGCAATCTCATATCCCCAACGACGCAAATCACTGAAACGAAGACCTTCCCCGGCAAACTCAACAGCACGTTCTTTGCGTATCCGTTCAGCCATCTGTTCTTTATTGCTAACAACCATCCATGCGGGACCGGAGTTCAATCCCGGCATGCCGACACGTGCGCGCACCTTGTTGAATTCGGTCACGGCTTTATCTAACTGCCCCGCTTCGTTGTAGGCCTCGGAAAGCATCAAGAGAACGTCGGCAAAGCGGATCAAGGGGAAAGCGAACGGTGTATGCAAACGGTTACTGATCGCACCGCCCTGGTCTCCTTCGGTCACGAACTTCCGATAGAGATAAGATACCCAACCTGCATTGTTCTGGATCGTACCGCCATTGGCATTTCCTGCCAGATTGTGATCCAGAGCGAAGATCAAATCCACGTTGGTTGTTCGACCAATATTCCCCATATAGTGTGAATAAGGAACGATCACAGTGGCCATCAGGCGCGGATCACGACAGGTATAGGCACTTAGTATCTTGGCTGTATCCGCCTCACGAAGTCCTACTATCGTTCCAGACCCATCCATCTCGACACTGAGGAGCTCCTTGCGCTGTTCGGGGGTCATAGCATTATAACCGGGGAAAATCTCATCCCAATTGAAGGGGCGACCATCTTTGAACTCATACATATCCACCAATTGTGTGGAAGGAACAGTATTGTTCCAGCAGCTCCCATAAGCGCCACGACAACCCATCAAAGCCTGTATCTGCATACCATACTCAGTTCCGACACCACTCTTGTTCTGGATAGAGAAGACCGTTTCTGGGCTCTTAGCCCCGTTATAGAGTTTAAAAACACGAGCGTAATCATCGTCAAGAGCATAGCCATAATTATTGGACTTGTTATAGACGATTTCTTCAAAATCGTTGATGGCAGACTGCCACTCTTTGTCGTAAAGATGCACTTTTCCACGAAGGGCATAGGCAGCACCTTTAGTAGCACGACCATATTCGCTGGCAGCATGTTCGACAGGGAGGTATTTGATCGCCTCGTCCAAATCTTCTAAAATATGAGCACGTACCTCTTCGAGGCTGCTTCTCGGTTGTTTCAAATTCATAAACTCTTCGTTGACATTAGTCGACTCATCATAGTAGGGGACCCCACCGAAAAGGTCTGTCAAGGAAAAGTAGAACATCGCACGAAGGAATTTAGCTTCCGCCACATACTCATTAATCTGTTCGTCCGTGATAATACCTCTCATTCCTTTTACTGAACGTATAAAAGTGTTGACACGATGTATACCATCGTAGAAGGTCTGCCAATGGGCTTGTATCGTTCCATCACGATCGGTATAGGTAGCCAGAAACATCATATAATAGTTATATCCGTAAGCGATATCTCCCAAATGGTCGAAGCAGAACTGGTAACCGTATGCCTCGTTTAGGCGTAGCATACCATAGATTCCCATCAAGCCTTGATGAGCGTGATCGCCGGTCTTGTAAAATGTTCCTTCGTTGACTTTGTCTCCCGGATAGGTTTCCAAATCATAGCAACCGGTGAACGTCATGGCAGCTAAAAGCATTGTTGCCAAATAGATTATGATCTTTTTCATGTCTTCAACTATTTAAAATGTAAGGTTTAAACCAAATGTTGTTAATCGCATAGTCGGATATTTCGTGCCAGACACCTCAGGATCCAGTCCCTTATATCCCGTAAAGGTCAAAGCATTGTCGATGCTGACATATAAACGGAAGTTGTCGATCAAGAGTTTTTGCGAGAGATGTTTCGGAACCGTATATCCCAACTGGACATTTTTTACTCTCAAATAAGATTTGTCCTGTACCCAAAAGTCGCTTGCCACCCGGTTCCGTCCGTCGGTATAGTCCAAGAGGCGCGGATAAGTGGCATCCGTACGTCCCGGATACCAACGTCCATCTGCAATAGTCTTGTTGATTTGATTACCCCGGCGCACTTGAGGCCAATAGCTGGCGCCATCTAATCCGCTCCAATATGTTTTCAATCCGGTAGCACCTTGCAAAATACAACTGAAATCCCAGCCTTTCCAATTGGCACCGAAATTAAACCCGAAAGTGAATGTCGGGTTGGTTCCATTACCGACTTTGATCTTATCGTTATCAGTGATGCATCCGTCTCCGTCAATATCTTTATATAAGAAATCTCCATATTCCGGTTTCTTATATTGTTTGAAGGCATCCGGATTATTCGCTTCCATCGCTTCCACTATTGCCATATCTTCTTCCGTCTGGATAATCCGGTCGACCGAAAGTACATATTGGACATTGATCGGTTCGCCTTCCAGGATCATATTGGTTCCATTCAGAGACATTTCATCCCCTTTGAACTTCGTCACTTTATTTTTGACGAATGAAAAATTTCCTCCAACAAAATAATTAACAGAACCGACTTTATCATTCCAGTTCAAACTCAATTCGACACCCCGGTTGCGAACTTCAGCCGCGTTGGATTTAGGAACGGTAGCATTACCATGTACCAATGGAGCCGGCAATTCGATCAAAATTCCCTTGGTGTTTTTGACAAAAGCATCGATGGTTCCACTCAATTTAGAGAACAGTGCAAAGTCCACACCAAAGTTAGTGACATAAGAAGTTTCCCAAGTCAACGCCGCATTAGAAAGAGCGCGTTGCGCCATACCGATCTGCAAAGCGTCGTTTAAGACATAATTAGAAGCCTGATAATATAACTGATAGTCATAGTTGCCTACGGCATTATTTCCCAACGAACCATATGAGGCACGAAGCTTCAACTGGTTAAGCCATGAGATATCTTTCATGAAAGCTTCCTGTTCCATACGCCAGCCCAACGAGAAAGAAGGGAAATAGCCCCAACGATATTTCTTGGCAAAGCGGGAAGAGGCGTCGGCACGAAGATTGGCTTCCAACAAATATTTTTCGTCCCAGTTCAAATTGACCCGACCAAAAAATGAACGCATAGCCCAATTGGAATAGGTTCCGGTTGCCGTAGCATTGGCAGTGGCAGCATTCAACTCCGTCAATTCAGATGAGGTCAAATTTTCTTTGGAAGCTTCAAACCAGTTGTTACGGTAAGCTTCCTGACTAGCACCGACCGTTGCCTGAATGTTCAACCGATCGATATCTGTTTCATATCTGACCAACCCGTCCATATTGTTACGGACAGTCTTATTGTTGCGGTTGATAACCTTCGAAACTCCGGTTCCGGCAATCTGCAACGTATTGTCATACAAGTTCCACAAATCATGAAAAACAGGCTGTTGGTACAGGAACTGGTCGGAAAAGGCATACGTATAAGACCCTTCGATTGTCAAACCTTTAAACGGTCTCAGCTGGGCATAAAAACGAGAAACGATGTTATTGGTCGTGCGATTTCCTTTGACGTCGTTCAACATCTTCAAGACATTGTTGGAGCTACTCTGCGGGTCATCTTCCGAGTTGTTTACACCTCCATACCGACCATCAGGCGCCTGATAGCAGATACCCGGTGTGGTAGCTTGCATATAGGTATAGAAATTGTCATTCGATTCTGTCTTCAACAACCCTAACTCCTCTTTTCCACGCGTACCGTAAGCATTGACACCAATAGTAAACCAATCTTTGACTTCCGCGTCCAAATTGACACGGGCACTATAACGTTCATACCCGGAATTTTCCATAATACCGGGATTGTTCATATAATTACCGGATATATAATAGTGAATCTTGTCAGATCCTCCGTTGATATTGATTGTATGGTTCTGCATCCATCCGGTCTGAAATAGAGCGTCCTGCCAGTCAGAGTTCGGATATTTGACAGGATCACTGTCACCGGCAGCCCGCCATTCGTCGATTTTCTCTTGGCTGAAGATCGCGGGGAGGCCGCTGTTAAGTTGCCCTTCATTATACAATTCCATATAATCGGCATAATTGGAGACCAAATCGATACGGTTCGCCACTTTCTGCATTGTGACATAACCATTATAAGATATTTTCGCTTCACCCGATTTCCCCCTACGGGTAGTGATCAGAATGACACCGTTTGCCGCACGAGAACCATAAATAGCAGACGAAGCGGCATCCTTCAACACCGAAATGCTTTCTACGTCTTGTGGATTGATATTATTCATGCTGGCTTCCACTCCGTCAATGATTACTAACGGATTGGAATCATTTAACGTACCCTGCCCACGTACACGGATCGTTGCCCCATCGTTACCGGGACGTCCACCATTACCGGCTGCTACAGAAACACCGGGAGCCATACCGGCAAGTCCAGCGGAGAGAGAAGTGATCGGGCGGCTATCGACCATCTTGCTCATATCGACAGAAGCGACCGCACCGGTCATATTTACCTTCTTTTGCGTACCATATCCTACAACTACTACTTCATCCAAAGCCTGTGAATCTTCTTTTAGCAGAACCGTGAAAGAACTCTTCCCGTTCACCGGAATCGCCTGGTCTATATAACCGATATAGGAAATGATCAGCACAGCATTCGAAGATACCTGCAAAGAGAAACGGCCTTCCATGTCCGTAACCGTCCCGTTGGTAGTTCCTTTTTCCACTACGTTGGCGCCGACCACCGGGCCGAGCGCATCCTTCACTACTCCCGTAATCGTCACTTTCTTTTGCAAAGGCAATGCCGCAGCGTGTTTTTCCGTCACTTCCTCCCCTGCACTAACCGGATTGGCCTGAGTAACTCCTGTCGACAAGAATAGTGTGGCCATTCCTGCAAACATCGTTTTCCTAAAAAAAGGAATGTTTAAATCATTCATCATTAATAGGTAGATTTAGATTAATAAATTTTGATAAACTCTGGAGGCAAATGTAGCCGGGCATAAAAAAACAGATCTATACAAAACGTCCGTTTCTTATATACACACAGTCCAAATAGAAGATTTAACTATTTGAATATAAACGATTAGAAATTCCATCTAGTTTCTACTGCTCTTTCTTCCTGAATTGGGCAGGCGATACTCCGAACTTCGCCTTAAAGCATCTGCTGAAGTATATGGTCGAGGCAAATCCTAACCGGTCCGATATTTCATTCACCAATAAATCCGGCCGTTCCTGCAACAGGGTTGCCGCACGGTTGATACGTCGGTTTTGTATAAATTCACTGGGAGTCATTCCGGTCAAGTTTTTGACTTTTATAAAAAACGAACTACGCCCCATATTCAACTCGCGGGCAAGAGCATTGACATCAAAGTCCGGTTCTCCCATCCGCAGATCGACGATCTCCGCAATCCGGTTCAAAAGTTGTTGGTCCAGTGAAGTCGTAGCCAGCAACTGTACATCAAAGTCAACTTGCTTAGTCAACCGGGACTTCAACAACAAACGGTTCCGGATCAGATTATTGCAACGCATCAACAATACTTTTGCATGGAAAGGCTTGCTGATATAATCATCCGCTCCCTGTTGAAATCCTTCTATGTTATATTCGATAGAATCGAGAGCCGTCAACAAAACGACCGGAATATGGCACAATTCGATATTATTCTTGATTTTCATACACATCTCCATACCACTCATCAAGGGCATCATGACATCGCTGACAATCAAATCCGGTTTTTCCTCATTCGCCTTCCTCAATCCTTCCTCCCCATTTCCGGCTAATATAACCTGGTAGAAAGGAGAAAAAAGCGTATTTAAAATCTGTAACAGCTCTTCATTGTCTTCAACAATCAGAACTTTATAGGAGCCAGCCTTTAAACTGGGAAAAGCTTTATCCATTTCTTCATATTCTTCGGAAGAAATGGAATCCGGCAAAAAGTTTCCTTTAATCATCGGTTCATCCGGGCTTTCCAGAAGAATCGCATTCTTATCATTTTCAAAATGGTTTTTTCCCTTCAACAGCGTGACCGTAAATATCGTCCCATAACCGACCTGGCTCTGTACGGCGATATCTCCATGATGAAGATAAATGATATTCTTGCTTAAAGCCAGTCCAAGCCCTGTACCAGGGTTGGCTCCCGCTACTTGCTTCCCGTTTTCGGCCTGATAGAAACGGTCAAAGATATGCGAGACGTCATCCGGCGAAAGTCCGATCCCTGTATCGATCACTTTTATACGGACCTCATTTCCATCCGAGGACACATGCAATTCTATCGCACCTCCCTGCTTCGTATATTTAAAAGCGTTTGACAAAAGATTGTAAAACACCTTCTGCAACTGATTGGAATCAAACCATAACAACAGATTCTCCTCTGCATGATGAAAATCAAATGTAATGGATTGCTGGGCCGCCAGTTCGCAATAGGAAAGATAAATATCTTTCAGAAATGGAATCAGGTTCTGTTCGCAAACATGCAACGAGACATAATTCTGCTCTAACTTCCGAAATTCCAACAGTTCGGAAATCATATTCCGCATCCGGTTGGCATTCTTGCTGATCTTAATAATCCGGTTATACAAGGTCGGAGGAAGGGATGAACTCTGAAAAAGCATATCTATCTGACTGATAATAAGCGTCAACGGCGTCCGAAACTCATGGCTGATATTGGTAAAGAAGCGCAGTTTCGCCTGGTTCAACTCCTCGTTACGCTCTTTCTCTTCCCGTTCCTTTTCAAGAGATAGCGTCAATTTACGCCGGGCATTTAGAATCCGTACCGTCAGATAAGTGATCGTAAAAGCAGTCAGGACATATAATGTCCACGCCCAACCCGTTTTATACCAGGGTTGGGCAATCTGGATATCCAGAGATATTTCACGATGGTTCATCAAGTGCCGGGACAGATTCTTTTCACGGACCAGCAATGTATATTTACCGGGGTCCAGGTTCGTATAATAAATACTGGAAGAAGAAGTGGAAACCCAATCATCGTCAAAACCGACTAATCGGTATTGATATTCATTATTTTTTTGGATATCGATATAATTAGTTGTGGCAAAATTTATAATCAGGTTGTTTTGCTTGTAGTTCAACCGGATCGATTTGCTAAAAGGAAAAGCCTCCTCCAATATGCCTCCCGAAACGGCTCCCGGATAGATTCTCTTATTATGAATATACAGCTCTGAAAAATATAAGGAATAATTCTTTTCCATCTTATCGAGATCTTCCCGGTAAAAAGAGGTCAGTCCGTCATTCCCTCCAACAAAGAGTTCATTATTCCGACACACCAGAATGCCGCAGCCATCCGCAATGGATGTGATTGGTAAGTTCGCCCCTAGCGTCGCAAACCGGGTATTCCCGCTGAAAGGATTCAGAAAAGTAACCCCTTTATCACTGGTTACCAGCAACTCTTCCGAATTGGTCTCTGTTACATTGTAACAATAATTGCTCAATAAATGTCCGCTTTCTTGCGAATAATGGATAAAAGAATCGGTCTGTTTGTCATACCGATACAGGCCACCTCCCAAAACCACGAAATAGATATCCCCCGCGCGGGTAGTCATGATCCGTTTAGGTTCGAACTGGATTCCATAACGGGGCAAAGCATAATGTTTCTGATTATCCGGATGAGCCAGCTCCATCTTGTATAAAGAAGTCCCAATCAAAATCCATAGATTCTCTTCCCTATCGATCGTAAAGCTTTGAGCATTTCTGCATATCCATTGGAACCGATCCGTATCAAGATCCATGACAAAAGTTCCGTTCATCGCGCTTACATACAGCTTATCGTTATGAATCATCGTATGGAAGATAATACCGTCCGGTTTTATGTCTCCTTCCCTGTAATCATTCAAGTAGTTATGAAAAATACCGGTCTTTATATCGTAGCGGGTAAGCCCTCCATGATGCGTGCCGATATACAGACGGTTCCGCTTTCCATCATACGCAATGCATTTCAGGTTATTCTGCAATACGGAATTACGGTGACCTGCAGTGAAATATTTAAAGGTTCGTGTTTTACGATCCATGAAGTTCAATCCTCCCCCTTCAGTACAAATCCAGATGTTTCCTTCTTTATCTTCCGCCAGATTCCCGACAAACGAATAATTCAGGCATTCCTTCCGCAAAGGGTTATCCGTATAATGAGCGAATATTTCCCTTTCCGCATTAAAATAGTTCACACCTCCATAATAGGTTCCTACCCATATGGTTTCCTGTGCATCTATATAAACAGAGAAAACAGAAGAATGTGACAGGCTACCTGGCAAATGATCCTGTTGATATACTGTAAACTGATCCGTGTAAGGGTTATATTTATGCAGTCCCATAAAAGTGCCGAACCAGATATTCCCAAACCGATCTTCAGCAAAGCTCCGTATTTGACTATTCTTTATATGAAAAGGTGCAGAATTACTTTCCGAATACCAGGTGATCCTTTCGTCTTGCGTGATCCTGTATAAACCACCGGTACGGCAACCGGCCCATATCTCACCAGTAGAACTTTCAAATAAGCGGTAAAATTCAGGTCCTTCAATCAGACAACGGACTTTTTTATCCTCTTCAACTACATACAGGCCTTCATAAGTCCCGATCCAAATCTTCTTCCCCGAGATCAGCAGGCTGGATATACCAGGGGTGTTTGTCTTCGCATAAAGTTGCAGACTATCTCCTTTTTCATCATACCGGCAAACCATATCATCGTACCCCGTCCATATATCACCATCGACCGAGGTAACCGTTTTCGCCTTACAACCACCAACAACACAAAATTTCTCTTCCCGTATATCATACCTCACCAACGAATCGCAAGTCCTAAAGAAAATATCCCCTTGCCTGTTTCCAGTAAGATGATCACATTCATGTCCGAGTAAAACATTTATAGAGCTTTCCGGATCCAGATTCTCCCAGCCTTTATACACCCGCATCCGTTCCCCGTCATAGATACTGACACCTTCGCGTGTACCGAACCACATACGTCCCAAGCAATCTTGATAAATCGACATCACAGAGACTTGCGATAAGCCGTCACTCATGCCAAGATGTTTAAAATAAACTGGATAGACTACTTGATGTATGAATACAAAACACAACAACAGTAACAGTTTTTTCATATCTTATTTATATAAACTGAAAAATAGTTTTCTCATTCCTCAACACAAAGATATAGAAAATGAAAGCAAATAACAACGGATCTTATCCTACAAGTTTTTGGTTCTTCGTCACTTTCGGGGCAGGTCATGTGTTAAAGCTAGTAAGTTTATTGCCTAGCAAGGTAATGCTTGCCCTGTTGAACATTTCTGATCCCAAAGGCCAGTTCATCTACATACTTGAGGATGCTTTTTGCTGTGGTGACATATGGTCCCTGCCTGTATGGCCACGCATCAACTTGCATATGACAAACGGATGCACATTCAGACCTTTCAGATATTTTTTCAGGTTTTCTTCACCCCGCCCCGAAAGGAGTGTGATGGGCTTATGGGTGATCTGATCCACTATCACAGTCCCGTAAATGTGCCCTTTTTTCTGTGCATAGTCATCAAGACCGATACAGGCCGGGGCCGGCCCCCTTTATGACGGACATTGGCACGTCTCAGGCAAGAAGATTGGCTGCAGACGATGTTTTGTTCATGCAGCAGATTACCGGCGATACGGGAAGTGGTCTTCAAGGATATGCTCCGGATGCGTTCCTCCACTTTCCGGGTATTTCGCGCGTGCGAAGAAGCCAGCGGAGAGAGAGGGGCGCTGAAGACTTTTCTTTGACACGCGGTATTTCTGCAGCGGAACTTACGCACATTGACCATGAGCGTAAGCGGATGACCCGCTATTTCAAGCCCTTGCAGAAGTGACGAAGAACCAAAGTTTTTCCCATTTCCTCTGTCACTGTATCACTGATTCCTTTTTACCAATTGATATTCAACTTGTTTAATTAGTGATATATGCCCGTTTTCTATATCACTACAGTATCACAACCCTATCACTGGCAACTTGGATGGAGAACAGGTATTCCGCTTATACACATCTGTATATTAACATATTACAAATAAAAACAAACAATAAACACCAGATCCCCATCTCTGCAAATCACTCGATTATTTTATGTAAAAACGGCTATAAAATAGGTAAAACCGAGTGGTTTTCATTCTCCGGCACGGTACTTTAGTTGCCGGACATCCCCATGTTGCCATCCTTTACATCCGGATGTACCGGCTCTCTACACCCGGATGTAAAGGATGGCAACATGGGGGTGTTTACGGAATTATCTGCTTGTTTCTGCTAAAAGAAGAGAGGGCTTTTGTGGAATGAAGAACCGTATTTTGCCAATTTAGTATGATGGTAGAATGATAGTGGTAAAAGATGCTATAATGCAAGTAAATATCTGCAACGGTCAAAGGTAGCCTAAAAAATGTAATACCGATCCATTTCTTGGAATAAGTAAATGGCTCAAGGTTCATTTTCGTCAAAACGAGAGGCTGAAAAATCCGCAAGCAACAGTCTGGCCGGATTCGCATATAACATTACAGCCGACAAGGTGCAGTACAGGCGGCTGTTGACACAAACTATAATAACGCCTTACTCGAAGGGACGGTAAACAGAGTAGTTTAAATGGAATCCTGTCCGCAAATGTCAGTTTGCCACCATCCGAATGTCGGCAAACTGACAGATTTCAGACTGTCATTCAACGGATTCTTTTAATATATTTCTAATCTCTTCCACACAATTTATAGCGTATCAGGACGTTGGTATTAAACGTAAATGCTTACCTTTGCGGCCAACTATCCGTGTGAGGATACAGAATTAAGACAATTAATTATTACACTTTATACAAAGTATGGGAAAGTATAAATTGATCAACAACGTGTTGGGCTGGATCGTTTTTGCGATCGCTTCAACCGTCTATTTGATGACTATGGAACCCACTGCCAGCTTCTGGGATTGCGGTGAGTTCATTTCTTCAGCTTACAAGCTGGAAGTAGGGCATCCGCCCGGAGCACCGTTCTTTATGTTGACGGCCAACCTGTTCACACAACTTGCATCCGATCCGTCCACAGTGGCGAAGATGGTAAATACGATGTCCGCCTTGTTTAGCGGACTGACGATCTTGTTCCTTTTCTGGAGTATCACTCACCTTGCCCGCAAGATCATGGTGAAAGACGGAGAAGAAGCGTCTTTAGGCCAGATGATTACCGTTATGGGTAGCGGTCTGGTCGGAGCACTGGCTTATACATTCAGTGATACGTTCTGGTTCAGTGCCGTGGAAGGAGAAGTGTATGCCTATTCATCACTCTTTACAGCCGTTGTTTTCTGGCTAATCCTGAAGTGGGAAGCTGTTGCCGACAAACCACATGCAGACCGCTGGATCGTACTGATCGCTTACCTGATGGGGTTGAGTATCGGTGTCCACTTGCTGAACTTGCTGTGTATCCCGGCTATCGTGCTGGTATATTACTATAAGAAATTCCCGAACCCGACGATGAAGGGTACATTGGTTGCTTTGCTCGCTTCCTTCGCCATCGTTGCGCTGATGATGTATGGTGTCGTACAGGGGCTGGTCGAGGTTTGCGGCTATTTCGAACTATTATTTGTCAACGTCTTAGGCATGCCTTACAATTCCGGGGTATTCGCTTATGTGATCATTGTGGCAGGCGTGTTGATCTGGTCTATCTGGGAAACTATGCGCGACGAGATCCATCCGACACGCATGAAGATCGCTTTCATCCTGTCGGTCGTATTGATCGGTATTCCGTTTATCGGTAGCGGTTATGTTTTGGCGGTCATTCTGACGGCTGCATTAAGCCTGTACCTGTTCAAGAGCAAGAAGGTGGATATCAAGACGCTGAATACAATCCTGGTCTGCCTGATGGTAGTCGTTGTAGGCTATTCTTCGTATGCACTGACACTGATCCGTGCAACGGCCGATACGCCGATGAACCAGAACGCGCCGAGCGATATCTTTACGTTGCGTACCTATCTGGCACGTGAACAGTACGGTAAAACCCCACTTCTTTATGGGCAGACCTACGTTTCGGAAGTACAGCGCGAAAACCAGGGAGGAAGCTGCGTACCCGTCACGACAGAAGGCGAACCGACCTGGAGCCGTGTGATCAAGAAGGACAAAAACGAGAAAGACCGTTATTTCGTGTCCCGCACCGATCAGGAATACAAATATGTCGACGAACTGAACATGCTGTTCCCGCGTATGTACAGCTCCGATCCGCGCCATGTACAGGCCTATAAGGAATGGTCGCAGGTAAAAGGCCAACCGGTGAAATATAACTATTGCGGAGAGATGAAGAGCGTAATGAAACCGACATTCGCGGAAAATCTGAAGTTCTTCTTCTCCTACCAGCTGAACTTTATGTACTGGCGCTACTTCATGTGGAACTTCTCCGGCCGTCAGAACGACATCCAGGGAAATGGAGAGGTGCTGAACGGCAACTGGATTACCGGCATTCCGTTTATCGACGAAGTTCTGGTGGGCCCGCAGAAAGATATGCCGTTCGATATTATCAATAATAAAGGGCACAATGTCTATTATATGCTGCCGTTGCTGTTAGGTATTTTAGGTTTGCTGTTCCAGGCTTATTCGGGCGAAAAAGGAATCCAGAGTTTCTGGGTGACTTTCTTCCTGTTTTTCATGACTGGTCTGGCTATCGTTCTGTATCTGAATCAGACGCCATATCAGCCGCGTGAACGAGACTATGCGTATGCCGGATCGTTCTATGCGTTCTGTATCTGGATCGGGTTCGGTGTCGCGGCACTGGCAAAGGGACTGGAGCGATACGGCAAACTGAATCCGGTCATCGCCGGATCGGTGGCAACCGTGCTTTGCTTGTTCATACCTATCCAGATGGCCGGACAAAACTGGGACGACCACGACCGTTCAGGCCGCTATGTCTGCCGCGATTTCGGTTCCAACTATCTGGAATCCTGCGAGCCGAATGCCATCATCTTCACCAATGGCGACAACGACACATTCCCCTTGTGGTATGCCCAGGAGGTAGAAGGCGTCCGTACCGATGTCCGCGTATGTAACACCAGCTACCTGCAAACAGACTGGTATATCGACCAGATGAAGAAACAGGCTTACGAGTCCGCTCCGCTGCCGATCACCTGGACACGCGACCAGTATATACAAGGGACCCGCGATGCAGCTTATGTATTCCCACTGACAAAAGATTCGATCGAGCTGAACACGGCCTTGAACTTTGTCCGTAGCGATGATCCTAAGTTCAAGAAGATTCCGGGTATCAACCAGGAACTCGATTATATCCCGGCCGACAAACTGTACTACAAAGTCGACTCGGTCGCCGGCGCCAAGATCTTAGGCGGTAAGACAGACGGCATGGTAGACCAGATGATGATCAACCTCGCCGGAAAGAATGCGCTGGGTAAACAGGAACTGACGATCCTCGACATGTTGCAGACCAACAACTTCGAACGTCCTATGTACTACGCGATCACGGTCAGCCCGGATCAGTTCGTCAACCTGGACGGCTACTTCGAACAGACAGGTCTCGCTTACCAGGTCGTTCCGAAAAATGCCAACAAAGCAGTCAACACCGACAAAATGTACGACAACGTGATGAACAAATTCAAATGGGGCGGCGTAGACAAGCCAGGCGTTTACATCGACGAAAATGTAATGCGCATGTGCAAGAGCTACCGCATGATGCTGTTCAACAAGTTGGCAGAAGCATTGGTGAAAGAAGGCAAGAACGACAAGGCTTTGGAAGTATTGGACAAATGTATGCAGGTGTTGCCGCCGGAAAATGTCCCGCTCGACTACACGGCTCTTTCAACCGGTGAACTCTATTATGTGCTGGGCCAGAAAGAAAAAGCGGCAGAAATATTTACAGGCATCGCCGATAACATGATGCGTAACATAAACTGGTACTTCCGCTTGAACCCGGTGCAGTTGGCGTCCGTAGAAACAGAATTGTTACAGGACATGCAGGTTTTGAATCAAGTATTGTTAATCAACAAACATTACAACCCCGAATTCAACAAGAAATACCAGGAAGAGTTTGACAACTACCGTATGGCTTACGAATCGGTGCGCAGAGAATAGATATGTTTATAGAACAACCGCCCTGGTTTTACAGGGCTCTGTTTCCAGGGGTAATCTGGCGGATTCCGGCAAAGAAGAAGTGTGTATATCTCACCTTCGACGATGGCCCGATCCCTGAGGTTACCCCTTGGGTATTGGATATATTAGACAAATATGGCGTGAAGGCGACCTTCTTCTGTGTCGGGGACAACGTCCGCAAACATCCGGACATCTACCAGATGGTACTGGACAGGGGGCATCGTGTAGGCAATCACACTTTCAACCATATTCAAGGTATCCGCTTCTGGACCAAGAACTATCTGGCGAATGTGGAAAAGGCTGCCGAATATATAAAAAGCGACCTGTTCCGTCCGCCCCACGGACACATGCGTTTCCCACAGGTGGTAGGACTCAGGAGGCATTACCGGATCATCATGTGGGACGTGGTGACGCGCGATTACAGTCCGCACATGACACCGAACGGTGTCTTCAACGTGGTGAAGAACTATACCCGCAACGGTTCCGTAATCGTCTTTCACGACTCGCTGAAAGCCGAACGCAACATGCGCGAAGCGATGCCCAGGGCCATCGAATGGCTACAGGAACAAGGGTATGAGTTCAAAGTGTTTTAATATGCTTCCAGCTATCGAAATAAAAGAGAAAGCAAAAGAGATCGGCTTCGATGCCTGCGGGATCGCACAAGTAGCGGCCGCAGACAGCGAGGCCTTATTTTTTGACAGATGGCTAAAGGAGGGCAACCATGCAGGGATGGCCTATATGGAGAACCACCGCGAGATCCGGTTGAATCCCGCCGGATTGGTGGAAGGAGCCAAGACAGTCATATCCGTGGCGTTGAACTATTATCCGGAGCAGAAACTTCCACCCGAAGCGCCCCATATCGCCTACTACGCCTACGGGAAGGATTACCATCTCGTCGTCAAAGAGATGTTGAGCGAGCTATGGACCGCCCTGTTCCCGCGCCCCGCGCGGGATCGCATAGAGACGGACGGGAAAGGAATGGATCGCAACGGGCAGTTCTTTTGCGATCCCGCGTCAAGCGCGGGAACGGAACAGGCAGACGTAACAGCCGCCCGCTTCTTTACCGACTCAGCTCCCATCCTCGAACGCTATTGGGCCTGGAAAGCCGGACTGGGATGGATCGGGAAGAACACAAACCTGATTATTCCCGGAAAAGGCTCTTTCTTCTTCTTGGGAGAAATCGTCACCACCCTCGAAGCGGACCAGTACGACACACCGCAGAAGAACCGTTGCGGCAGTTGTAGCCGTTGCCTGGATGCCTGCCCGACAGGAGCACTGGAAGGCCCCCGCCACCTGAATGCCCGCAAATGCCTCTCCTATCTCACCATCGAGAACCGCGGAGAAATCCCCGCCGAACAGGCTTCCCGACTCGGTAACCGCCTCTACGGTTGCGACACCTGCCAGGAGGTCTGCCCCTGGAACCGTTTCGCCCGCCCGACCCAAATAGAGGCATTCCGTCCGAAACCGACTTTGCTTTCTCTTCGAAAAGAGGATCTAAAGGTCTTTTCCCGTGAGGATTATAATCGTATATTTGCCCAATCGGCGGTCAAAAGAGCCAAATACGAAGGATTGATACGAAATATACATAACTTAAAAGATTAATACCATGAGAAGGACATTGAAAACCTTATCGCCATGCCTCGTCGCATTCCTGTTGATGCTGACAGTCGCATTTGCAGGTAACGCACAGGAATTACAAAAGAAATTGGAAGGGCTGAAAGGAATCAGCGGCATCGAGAAGCTGGAATCGGACCATTATGCCGAGAAATATCTCGTACGCATCACACAGCCTGTCGACCATAAGAACCCGGCAGCCGGAACATTCACGCAACGCGTGATCGTCGCCCACGTCGGTTTCGACCGCCCGACCATATTGGTCACGGAAGGATATGGTGCGGCGTATGCCTTGAACCCTCGTTATCAGGAAGAGCTGTCGAAGCTGCTCGATGCCAATATGGTATTCGTGGAATACCGTTATTTCCTCGAATCCACCCCGACCCCCTGTAACTGGGAATACCTGACGGCAGAGAACTCGGCCTACGACCTGCATAACGTCAACCAAACATTCCGAGAGCTGTACACCGGTAAATGGGTCAGCACCGGCATCAGCAAAGGCGGACAAACCACTTGCCTGTACCGTGCCTGGTTTCCGGACGACGTAGACTTCTCCGTTCCCTACGTAGCCCCCTTGAACCGCGGTGTGGAAGACGGGCGCCACGAACCGTTCCTCCACAAAGTAGGCACGAAGAAAGACCGCCAGAAGATCGAAGCTTTCCAGATTGAAATATTGAAACACAAGGACGAAATCGTCCCAATGCTGGAAAAGTTCTGCAAGGACAAGAAACTGGAATTCCGCATTCCGATAGCCGAAGTATTGGATTATTGCGTCCTGGAATACCCGTTCGCCCTCTGGCAATGGGGTACGCCGACCAGCGTGATCCCGCCGCTCACATCCGATGCAAAGACACTGTTTTATCATTTGGTTGACATCAGCGGGCCCGACTATTTTGCCGAAAACCAGCCGAATATCTCCTTCTTCGTACAAGCTGCCCGCGAATTGGGTTATTACGGCTATGACACGAAACCGTTCAGGAAATACCTGACAATCGACAGCAGCCGGGGATACCTGAACCGCATCATGCTGCCGAAAGAGCTGGTCGACAAAGTTGAATACCGCCCCGAACTTTACCACAAAGTCTATGATTTCCTCCGTGATAACGATCCGAAGATGATCTTTATCTATGGCGAAGTAGACCCGTGGAGCGCCACCCGCGTCCCGATCTTCAAAGGCAAGGTAAACGAACAAGTCTACATCCAACCCGGAGGCAGTCACCGCGCCCGTATCGGCAACATGCCCGAAGACATGAAGGAAAAGATACTGACACAGATTAACAAATGGCTGGCAGAATAGCGGATTCGTTTCTCAATTAATTGCAGAACGAATTACGATCAACAGATTCGTTTAACGAGCATTTAGCGAATGAATCATAACTCCCATATTCATTCTACAATTATCCGGTTAACGAATTATAACCTGCGGATTCGTTCTCTAATTACCCCTTGAACGAATCCGTCGGTCTTGTATAAGCTATAAACAAACGAATATATACAAAAATGGACACAAAATACCCCCTATACACTCCCAAAGATATCTTTATCTCCTTCTGCGGCCGGGAAGCAACCGAAGCGGAACGCTGGCAAGGCGTACAATCGGGTACCATTTTCCATAAACGAACGGGCAACGAATTTTTGGACCTTTTCGCCTCGATGGTTCATCATTATATGAATCATGATCCGGTTTTCTATGCAAAAAAATTAGGCGTCTCGCGAGTCGATCTGTCCGGCTGCCTGAGGGTACTGACCGGGGTGACTACAGACGAATGGCTCGAAGCCTACCGTTGGGTGGCCATCCGCGACGTCCTGCTCCATACGGACTGGCCTTTGGGAGAAGTGGCGACGCAAATGGGCTACAGTTCGGTGAAAACCTTCAGTCGCGCCTTCATCGAGCGTGTCGGCATACCTCCGTCCCATTGGCGGGCGAAATATAAAGGGAATGATTAGCTTTTCAGGAAAATATAAATACCTTTGTGCATGTTTTACCTATTGTCTAACTTATAAATAAAGAAGAAATGAAAAAGAATTTCTTGTTCCAGCTCTTGCTGGCAGCATTCCTGTTACCGGCTTTTTCTTGTTCGGACGACGATTCGGCTCCTGAAATCAACAATGCAACTACCTTGAACATGCTCGATGTGGAGAATGGAGCGACCCGTCTGGGCAATTCGGACATCTATATCAACGCGGCAAACAACTTTCAAACAAACGAATGCCTGATCGCCGAAATCGGTCCGTCGAAAGGGATTGGAAAAGTCATTCCGCCCCAAGTCGGCAACGGATTGGTTTATCAAGCAGCCGTAACGCCGGGACACCTCTACCAAGCTTTCAAGGAAGAAGCCGTGAAGCAATTTCCATCGGGAAAATTCGCATTGGCGCTGGCAGGAGACTACTACCAATTCTATGTCGGATCCGAGATCATGAAAGAGGAGAAAAGAGTAGGCGCTGTCATCCAGTTTGCCCTGATCAATCCCGAAGCAGACGGGTTACCCGCCTACGACAGCACGATCGGGACAGTGGTAAGCGGTTATGAAGACGAGATTGTCCGGGAATTTCCCAAAGACACGGAGTTCAGCTACGATAGCGACCTCGAAGACCTCTTTCAGATTACGACCGAAGGCGGCATACTGAAAGTCACACTTCTGCCTTCGTGGAGCGACATCCGGGGAAATTATGCCATTTACGCCCGCCATAACGAGGTGTATACGAAAATATATGTCAAAGTGGAATAATCAGAACATTCCCTGTACTTTATAGACAAATTCCATCCAAACCCAATATCGGATCGCCTTTCCGAGAAACATCGAGACAGCCACGATCCAGATATTGGCGCGGAGAAAACCGAGCGCCACGGCGATAAAATCGCCTATACCGGGAAGGAAAACGAAAAAGCCCATCCAGGAACCTTTCCCTTTTATCCAATCCTGCACTTTCTGCAATTTGACGGCATCCAGTTTCAGATATTTCTCTATCCATTCGACCTTGCCCAGCATACCCAGCCAATAACAACTCATGCCACCTAAGAAATTACCTAACGTAGCCGCAATCATACAAGGCCAGTAGACCGCTCCCGCCAACAACACTCCGGTTAGAACGACCTCGCTGCTGAACGGCAAAACGGTAGCAGCCAAAAAAGAGGCGATGAACACACCGATATATCCGTATTCTATAAGAAATTCCATATACGAATGAATAGAGTGGCAACCAGGACTGCCACAGTTGTAAAAAACGACCAAAACACGATCTTACCACGTGTCACCGTAAAGAAATGAGCGATCAGGATAGAGGCTGGCACGCAAGCTGTTTCCAAAAATTCTTCCGAAGCCTGTTCATAGAGGAAATAAAGGCTGAACGCCCATACGGACATCGCAATCAGGAACGAGAGAAACTGACGGGAGCGAAGCGAATCCTCCGTATCGTGCATGACAATATTCAGGGAAGCGACAACTGTCAACAGGGCAATCGCCATGATACTGATCCAATCCAGCAACACTATTCCGTCCGTCGCCAAGAGGCGCACCTTGAAAAGCGTCGAGAAAGGGACGTTGAACAGCGTGAAATCCCGTTGCCAGACACACCACCCCAACAGGAACCAATATACCGTCGCCACCCCTAACAAAGAGGCGATAAAGGTACGGGACGTCAGCGAACGGAAATTATACATCCCCAGCCAGAACAACGGCAAAAACCACAGCAAATGAACCCAAAGCAGACTGCCTATACCGATCAGCAAGGCGGCACTGTAGGCCTTCTCTCTCGCCCCGGGATCATGATAGGTCGTGAACAGTTGGTAAATAGCCAGAATCAGGCAGAAAACACCGACCGAAGTCGATTTCAAAGGAAAGAAGTCGGGATTCGTACTGATGAACAGGACATAGAAGAGGAAGGGCAGCATCGTCTTCTCCCGTATCAACACCAGTACATAGTTCGCACGATGCAATAGGAAAGCCCCTCCGAACATCAACGTAATCCCGATAATATAGGTAAACTCCTTGCCTGGCAATGTCTGACAAATCGTATTCCAGAGAGGAGTAGCCGAGACCTCGCCATAGACAGGATAGCCCACGGAGTACAAATAACTGACCACCCAACAGGCAATACATGCCAATAAGACCGGCGCGAATGTCGGTGGCGCGGAGAAGTCGAATCGACGGGAATATTTGTTATAAGCTACTCGCATTTCTGATCAGGAATAGATAAATGCTGACTTACATGCGAGCCAACAGACGAGGCAAAAGAGAGCCTGCAACACACAAGGCTTGAATCGTCTGTTAGCTCACCCTATAAATCAGCATTTATGACAACAATTTATAAATCGAATCCGATATCACTACGGAAATATTTCTTTTCGAAATCAATGAGCTTGGCACCGGCGAAAGATCGGGCAAGGGCTTCTTCCTTGTCGGCTCCGTAAGAGCTGACAGCGATGACACGACCGCCACTGGTCAGGATCTGCCCATCGGCAGCTTTTGTCCCTGCGTGGAAAATGATGTTTTCGGCGGGAACCTTATCCAGACCACTGATAACCTTTCCTTTTTCATACGCTTCAGGATAACCACCGCTTACCAGCATGACTGTTACGGCCGCACGCGGATCGTGAACCAATGTACGACTGCCCAAATTACCTTCGGCCACACCTTCCAACAGTTCAACCAAGTCGCTTTGGATACGTAACATGACAACTTCCGTTTCCGGATCACCCATGCGGCAATTATATTCGATCACCATAGGTTCGCCCTTCACATTGATCAGACCAAGGAAGATGAAACCCTTATAGTCGATATTTTCCGCTTTCAGCCCTTCGATCGTCGGACGGATAATACGCTCGTCCACCTTCTGCATAAACGTCTCATCGGCAAAAGGAACCGGAGAAACGGCTCCCATTCCGCCTGTATTCAAACCTGTATTGCCTTCGCCGATACGCTTATAGTCTTTTGCCACCGGAAGCACCTTGTAGCTCTCGCCATCCGTCATCACAAACACGGAACATTCGATACCGTCCAGGAACTCTTCGATCACGACCGTCTTGCTGGCATCGCCGAACATACCCCCCAGCATATCGTCCAGCTCCTTCTTTGCTTCTTCGAGCGTGTCGAGAATCAGCACACCTTTACCGGCAGCCAGACCGTCGGCCTTCAATACGTAGGGAGCCTGCAATTCTTCCAGGAAAGCGTATCCTTCTTCTAAATTTCCGGCAGAAATACTCTTATAACGAGCTGTCGGAATGTTGTGGCGCATCATGAAGGCCTTCGCAAAGTCCTTGCTGCCTTCCAGTTGCGCTCCCTCTTTCGAAGGGCCTATCACGGGAATACCTGCCAGGGCGACATCGTTCTTGAAATAATCATACACCCCTTTCACCAGCGGATCTTCCGGACCTACCACCACCATACCGATATGATTTGCCAAGGCAAATTCCTTGATAGCAGAGAAATCGTCAGCCTTGATATTTACATTCGTGCCTACCAATGCAGTACCTGCATTACCGGGAGCGATAAATAACTGATCCACTTTCGGACTTTGAGCAATCTTCCAGGCTATTGCATGTTCGCGGCCGCCTGAGCCTAATAAAAGAATATTCATTTTTTTATAATTGACAATTGACAATTGACAATTGACAATTACTTGTCATTATCCTTTCCCAATCATCTTTTTTTAATGGTTATTGTTTTTTTGTTATTTCATCTTTGTCCTTTCTCTCAATTGTCAATTGCCCATTGTCAATTGTCAATTCTTAAGGTAGTCGTCAAAGTAGCGCGTTATCTTCTCATACAGATGCGGACGGTCTTTACCAATCACATTATGCAGATGGCGGGGATAAACGAAATAATCGGGATATGTATCCGCATCCACACAGGCTTTCAGGAATCCCAGGCTGTGCTGCCAAACAACAACCGGATCGATATCTCCGTGGATCAACAGCAGATGTCCCTTCAGATTACCTGCTTTCAATTTCAGGTTGGCATTCCTATAACCTTCCGGATTGTCCTGCGGACGGTCCATATAGCGCTCGCCATACATAATCTCGTAGTTGCTCCAGTCGATCACCGGACCACCGGCAACCCCCACTTTGAACAGTTCCGGATACGAACACATCAGGTTCGTCGTCATAAAGCCGCCGTAGCTCCATCCGTGCACACCGATACGGTCGGCATCGACATACGGAAGTGATTTCAGAAACTCAACGCCTTTTACCTGGTCTGCCATCTCATTCACACCCAAATTACGATGTATGACATTTTCGAAAGCCTGTCCCCGGTTTGCCGATCCCCGACTATCGAGCGTAAAAACCACATATCCGCGTTGAGCCATATAGATATCCCAACCGCCTACACCGTTCTTCCATCCGCCTGTTACCAACTGGGCATGCGGGCCGCCGTACACATAGACGATCGTCGGATATTTCTTCGTCTCATCCAGACCGACAGGTTTTACCAGACGGAAATTCAAATTAGTGACACCATCCGCTGCCTTGATCTTTCCGGTAACGATTTCCGGCATCGCATATCCTTCATACGGATCTTTCGCCGTCAGCAACGTCCGTAAAGTTTCACGTTTCTGTCCGTCGATAATCGAAATTTCACGTGGAACATCGGGAGCTGAATAACTGTCGATCAAATATTTACCGGAAGCACTCAGTTGCGTAGCATGAACTCCTTGCAAACCTCCCGAAGTCAATTCGTAAGAAGTTCCCTTTTTCAGATCCAGGCGTGACGTTCCGACATACAGAGCATCACCATAACTGAACGAGCTCAGCATTGACGGCCTTGTGGAAGAGAAAAACAATGCCTTTCCCTTAACATCGAAACCGAGGATGTCCAGGACTTCCCACTCGCCTTCCGTCAACTGCTTCAACAGTTCTCCCTTCGTATTATACAGATACAAATGATTATAACCATCACGCCGGCTCTGCCAGATAAACTGATCCGGATTGTTCGGCAGGAAAAGCACCGGATGTTGCGGCTCTACATAATGTTCGTTCTTTTCGGTAAACAAATCCGCCTCTTTATCACCTGTCAAGGCAGAATAGCGTACCAGGTGCATCTCGTTTTGATCCCGGTTCAGTTCGGCAATATAAATGCTCTTTTCATCCGGGCTCCAGGTAATATTCGTCAGATACTTTTCCTTCGGTAATCCGGTTTTCAACCAGACGGTTTTTCCGGTCGCCAGGTTGTAGACACCGACTGTCACCTCATGGCTTTTCATCCCAGCCATCGGATATTTGTGCGGTTCGGCTTTCGCGCAACGGGCAGTAATGTCGACAAACGGATAATCCGTCACCATGCTTTCATCCATCCGGTAGAAAGCCAGCGCCGAACCATTCGGAGACCAGAAAGTCCCTTTATGGATACCGAACTCGTTCTGATGAACGGACTTCCCGCAAACAACACCTTCAGCCGTTTCGTCCGTCACGATACTGACAGCGTTATCCGGCGAAAGGATTTTCAGGTTGTCCTCCTCCGTAAAAGCCAAATAACCGTTGGCCGGACAAAAGTCTAAATTCTCCCAGGAACCATTCAGATCATACATGCTTACAATCCTGTTTTCCACAAAATCGTAATGGAAACGATGGTGCTTGGCATTAAAAGCAAGCACCGGCTGATCTTTGTAAGGAACCGAGAAGAAGGGCATACCGCCAACCGACTGCGCACCGGCCACCGCAAGCGCTTCGTTCAACTGCTGGCGAGTAAAGGCAACTTTCACCGCCTTTGTCGATTCTCCACTCATCATGCTGTCACCCTTGACATACAGATATGTGTCTTCACACCACTGCAACTGTTTCAAGTTGCGAGGCACAAAACGACTTTGCGTCTTTCCACCGGGAATCAAGTCATGCAAAGTAAACTGTTTGTCTTGTCCCATCATCGACAACGGATTTATAAGTACCAAAGCACATAATACACCTAAAATATTAATCCTCAAAATCATCCTTTCCTCTTCTTTTGAATGGTTTCTTAAACGAACGGTCACCGAACTTTTTCTTACCGCCAAACTCCTCGTCATCCTTAAAATGTCTCTTGACAGGACGTTTGCCGACAAAATCCCTACGAGCCGGACGGCCATCTGCACGGTCATCGCCAAAATAGCGTTTGCCGGGAATAAAAGGTGTCCGTTCGTTGTCGTCCTCAGCATGCGCGGCAGCAAAACGGCGGGCGGGACGATCCATGCGGTCGGTACGGAAATTCGGACGTGACGAGCGGTCCGGCTTACGTTCGAAAGAAGGTCTTTCCGGGCGGGAAGGACGTGCTTCACCTTCTTCGTTCAGTGCTTTCTTATAGTCTTTGATTTTTCCTTCGAATATATCGTAACAACGGTATTCGCATTCTAACGATCCGTTCATAAGCTTCATCTTTTCACTCGGTTTCAAGCCGATCTTGTCGAAGCATTCATCCTTATAACTCAGAATCCATACTTTATAGCCAGTAAACACATGTTTGACACGTTCACCGATCATATTGTACAACCCCAACAAATCACGACTGGAAATACGTTCTCCATAAGGGGGATTGGTCACCATGATGCCCGGCTGGGGAGCCTCCGTGCATTGCTGGAACGGCTGGGTCCTTAGTTCGATATATTTCATCAGGCCGGCACTACGGATATTCTTCTCGGCAATCTCGATCGCCGCCGGATTGATATCGGCACCATAACATTTGAAATTAAACTCACGTTCCTGACTCTCGTCGTTATAGATACGGTCGAACAATTCCTGGTCAAAGTCGATCCATTTCTCGAAAGCAAACTCCTTACGATGCACGCCCGGCGCAATATTCAAGGCGATCATCGCCGCTTCGATCAGCAACGTACCGGAGCCGCACATCGGATCGACGAAATTCGACTCGCCTTTCCAGCCTGTTTTCAAGATCATACCGGCAGCCAACACCTCATTCAACGGAGCTTCCGTCTGGTCCACGCGGTAACCACGTTTATGCAAGCTCTCGCCCGAACTGTCGATAGAGAGCGTACAGTCGTTATGTGAAATATGAATATTGATATACAGATCCGGATTGTTTACACGGACAGAGGGGCGCTTCTGATCCTTCTCCATGAAATAATCCACGATCGCATCCTTCGTACGATAAGCAACAAACTTGGAGTGATTGAAATCTTCAGAGTAGATTACAGAGTCGATGGCAAACGTCTTGTCCAAAGACATGTAGTTTTCCCATTTCACCTTCTTAACCTCTTTGTAGACAGTATCGGCGTCTTTAGCTTTAAAGTGATAGATAGGCTTCAAGATACGCAATGCCGTACGGCAATAGAAGTTGGCTTTGTAAAGCACTTCCTTATCCCCGGTAAAGGAAACCATCCGGCGGCCAATCTGTATATCGTTGGCACCTAAAGATAATAACTCGCCGGCCAGGATTTCTTCCAACCCGTAAAGGGTCTTAGCCACCATTTCAAATGTTTCGCTCATTTTAAGTTGAAAGTTAACAATGATTCCTCATCGTTTATTAGTAATTCTATTTTAATTATTAATTATTCTTTGTTCTATGACTTCACTGGCAGTCAACTGACTTTATTAATTGTCTGCTGGCTCACGGTTGCTCCCGCCGGAACATCTTCCGTGATCCAGACGTTGCCACAGATCGTAGCTCCTTCGCCAATACGAATACGCCCTAACAATGTGGCATTGGAATAGACAGTCACATGATCGCCCAACACCGGATGACGCGGCACACCGCGTATCGCATTCCCGTTTTCGTCAGGCGGCAGTTTCTCTCCTGCCAGACTGACTCCTTGGAAGATACGGACGTGGTTCCCGATAACACTGGTCTCACCGATAACGGTTCCCGTCCCGTGGTCAATCGAGAAATAGTGTCCGATCTCCGCCCCCGGATGGATATCGATACCTGTCTCCGAATGGGCCATTTCAGTAATCATGCGGGGAATAAAGGGAACACCCAACCGGTATAGCTGGTGCGCAATGCGATAGTTGCAGACAGCCCGGAAACCGGGATAGCAAAAAATAACTTCGTTGATGTTCTGAGCAGCAGGATCACCGTTGAAAGCAGCCTCGGCATCCGTCGCCAACAAGGCGCGCATTTCGGGAAGCGTACGGATAAAGGCTTCCGACAGTTTTTCCGCCTCGGTAAGGATCTTTTCTTCGGGACAAGAAACACAGGCAGTATCAGCAAAACAAAGCCCTGCATAAATCTGCTTGGAAAGCAGCGTATGCAACGTTCCGACGTTCACGCCGGTATGAAAACGGATGGTCTGCTTGCTGATCCGTGCATTCCCGTAATAACCGGGGAAAAGGATTGCCCGGCATAAATCTACGATCTCTTTCAGCACCTCACCCGAAGGAAGCGCCTCTTCATCGCGGTAAGCATGAAACAGTTGATGGTAAGACCCCTCGTCCGAGAGCATCTCAACTGTATCATTCAAGACCTTGCTATGCTTTTGCAATCCCATTATTCAGCAATATCATATTTGGCAACAAAAGTAAGAAGAAATTGACAATTAACAATTGACAATTGACAATTATTTGCCCATCATACAACGCTTTATCCAAAAAGACAAACCACCCGGCAACGTCAATTTTCAATTTTTAACTTCCAATTTTCAGCTTATTATGCGGTGCCCCGAATTCCTTGCAGGTCACTTCGTCCATTTCCACAATCCATATTTTGACATTCTTCACAGCCGGATCGGAATAGCGGAATTCCTTATCCGAATACTGTTTCATAATGATATCCAGAGCTTCCGTTTTTTTATCGAAATCTTCTTCAAAGTGGACTTCACCCCAGCAAATCACGCTCTTGGAGCGCATCCGGTAACTACAAGCGACCTCCGGATGCTGGAAAACGAGATCATGGTCCGTGCTAAATGTAATGCAGACACGCGGATTCCGTTCCAAAATGGAAATACTCCGTCCTTCCTGTGCCGAATGCAGGTATATAACACCATCACGATAGCCAAAGTTCATCGGCAATACATAGGGAGTCCCATCCGTATCGGCCAGTCCCACATAACAGATATCACACTTCTTAATGGTCGCTTCAATCAGTTCTTTGTCGGTATGTACTAATGTCTTCATTTCGCATTTCTGTTTTTATCCCTACAAACATACAAGTTTTTTATCTTTTTCAAGATGCTCTCGCAGGATATATTTGTCGCATCCTCCTACAAAAACAGAAAGGTCATTCTCATTTTCCTATCGGCATGTCATAATATCATAGCAAAGGTTCTTTGTCAGTTTAAAGACTGCACTTCACAACCAACACCCAACAAATAAAAGAAACTGACCTCGATAAGCACTGCCGGATGAGGAATTTTCCCTTCTATCTGGTTCAACGATCCGACATAAGGGGCGACGCGAACCGATGGATGCCCGATCCGACATTTCTGTATATCTTGCCGTCCGGCAAGATAACCGTGGCAGTCGTATTGACGGGTACCTCGACTGTCAACTCAAACGAATCCGCTTCTATCCGCCAGTCCGAGCGGACGGGACCGTACAGGGATTGATACGATCCGCTGCAATAAATGAGGCCGCCCACCGGTTGAGGAGCAATGACAATGTGCTTCATACCCGGCTCCGCTTCATCATAACGGATTCCGGCAAGTGTCCAGTAAAACCAAGCCACCACACTGCCGAACATCGGATGGCAACGGGATGCCTTTCCTTCCCATCGCTCCCATAAACAAGAATAACGGTCATCCATCACATACCCGAACCCCGGTATCTCGCGCTGGTTCATCAACCGGAAAGCAATATCGGCACGTCCGTTATCACTCAATACTTTCAAGAGCAAAGGCGTTGCCATGATACCTGTGTCAAAATGATTTCCTATACTGTCCAGATGAGCGAGCAAAGCGTTGAACACGGCTTCCTTTTCACCTTCCGGCACCATTCCGAAAGCCAGCGGGAATACATCCGCACCTTGTCGCCCTTCCCAATAATGATGGGTCGACGGGTTGAAAAAGACAGTATTGAAATCCTGCCTGATCCGTGTGCACAGCCGGTCAAAGTGCAGTCTGTCTTCCTCTTTCCCTAAGACAGCCGCAACCTTAGACATCAAGTCTGCCGAATGATAGTAATAAGCCGTATTGACCAACGGTTCGGGCAGTTCCATCTTCTTCCCCGGTGCACACCAATCCCCCAGGCACCAGCCATCCGGCTCTTCCCGGACGATGATTCCACGGGCGTCGGTCCTTGTTCCCAGATAGGCAACCCATTGTTTCATACCTTCATAATGACGGTTCAACAAAACCGTATCGCCATAATAACAATAATAGGCCCAGGGCATGATCACATAAGCCGATCCCCATGCCGGACCGCCTCCTCCACCACCGAAAGGTGCGGTATGCGGAACATAACCGCTCTTCCGATTCCGGGCATCCCCCATATCGTCAAACCATTTCCGGTAAAACTGCGTCATATCGAAAGATAAGATAGAACTTTCCACGACCACCTGCGCGTCTCCAGTATAAGCCAACCGTTCCCGGTGCGGGCAATCACTGCTGATACTGCCGTGAAAGTTATTCTTCTGCGTCCGCAAGTAGACTTCGTTGATCTTATTAAACAATTCGTTCGAACAACTGAAACTTCCGGTAGGCTGCGGATCGGTATGCACGACTTTTGCAACCAGACTTTCCTTGTTCATCCTGACCTGTCGGGATATGACTTCGATATAGCGGAACGTGTGCCAGGTAAAACGCGGTTCCCATTGTTCCACTCCACCGCCCCGCAACGTATAGAGGTCCACTTGTCCGAAATCATTTTTTTCCTCTCCGACAAAACGAAGCTTGATCCGGTCACCGGCATTGCCTTGCACTTTTATATGCGCCCAGCCGGAAATCATCTCCGGAAATGCATACCAATAAGTAGAATCGTCCTTTTGTTCGCAGCTTACCGGCTGCAATATCCGGATAATTTTCTCATGAGGGGCAAGTTGAGCATGCAGACTACCCTTCGGCGCCCTTACCAAAAGGGCTTTCTTCCAGGAAGAATCCTTGTACCCGTTCCGGTTCCAGCCGTCCAGCTCTAGCCGGGCATCATATTCTTCACCTGTGAATATGGCGTCATGCAGTAAAGGGCCGGTCGTTGTTTTCCAGCTATCATCCGTAACAACCAGTTCCGTCGATCCATCAGTGTATTCTATCTCCAACTGGCATAACAGCCGGGGCGTATCGTACCACATACAACCTTCCACCGTCCGGTCACGCTGGTTATACCAGCCGTTTCCCAACAGGACTCCAACCGTATTCTCCGCTTTCTGCACCAAAGACGTGACATCGAACGTATTATAGAGAACCCTTTGGTTAGATTGATCATCAAAGAAATACAACATCTTTTTGAGCGGACGACGATCGAAATTGGTAACGGCGGGAGCCAATACCTGGTCGCCTACCCTTTCGCCATTCAGGTACATTTCATAAAAGCCCAGTCCGCATATATAGGCTTTCGCCTGTTTGACCGGCTTGTTTATCCGGAATGTTTTACGGAAATAAGGAGCCGGAGTAGTCAACGTCGAGTCGGGATAAGCGTCTTCCCGGTTGCCGATCCACCGGGCTGTCCAATCAGACGGTTCCAACAATCCCATCGTCCATCTCCCTGTTTCACTCCAAGGCGAAGCCTCTCCCGCTTCATCCCAAACCATCGCTTTCCAGTAAAGCGTTTGCCTGGAATCAAGCGGTTTCCCTTCATATCCTACCTGGCTGGAACGGGAAGATGTTATTTTCCCGGAATCCCAAAAATCCGCTTTTCCTTCAGCTAGCAAAGAAGGAGAGCTTGCCACGAGGATACGGTAGGCTGTCTGACTTTTCGCTTGCCCGGAGGATTGCAACTGCCAACTCAACAAGGGCTTTTCATTCTCCACTGCAACCGGATCTTCCAGATATTCACACCGAAGATTGCAGACAGATATTCTTTCCTGTCCCGAAACAAAAAACACAAATCCCCAAAGGAAAGAGAGTAACAGACAATAATACTTCATAACATTAAGATCAACTGAATTTCCATGATATCCAATGCACAAATATATGGATATACCGTCGTCCGCCACTTACAAATTTGAGAATTAATCATGCAGAAATGATACAAGAAGAAAGATTTCCCGCCACAAAAACAAAAAGGGCCGAAACTTTCATTCCGACCCTTTTGCTCTGTGAGTTGTCTCACGAGGACACCATAAATATTTATCAAACTTTATCTAAAGCTCTATCTATCAAAGACATTATACACTAATTATCAACACATAACAACATACAAGAATCAAAGAAACATAAAAGAAGGAAAACTTATTCTTACCGCAATTCTTACCGCAAAAGTTTGTTGCGGTAAGAATATTCTCTAAATTTGCCATCGTGTTAAACCAAACATACAACGGATATGGCAACAGTAAAATTTTATTTGACGCGGCCACAGTCAGACAAACCGACCGCAATTTATTTTCTACTAAATTATGGTGCTTTTACCATTCAACCCAATGGAAAGAAAAAGTATCTACCATTAAAGTATTACACCAATGAATCTATTCTTCCGGAGAAGTGGGACGCAAAAGCTGGAGCCCCCATTGCTCCAACTGCGAAAAACAAACGAATAAACTCAATTGAGTACAAAGAGTTAAAAGCAGCCCTAGACAACATTGAAGCTACAGCAAAAGACGTATTACGCCGATTAGAAAATGACGGCCAACCAATAACCAATGAATTGCTGACTTGTGAACTGGACAAGATATATAAAAGCTATAAGGAAGTCGAAGTTATCAAGACAGACGATCTTTTATCCTTCATTGACGACTACATACAAAATACAGACAAAAAGAAACCGACCATCAAACAATATAAGATAGTTCGAAATAATATATTCGAATATGCAGAATTGATGAGGAAACGACCAACATTCGATGATATCGATCTGGATTACTATTTGGGGTTTGTTGAGTTCTTGACAGCTAAAGGATATTCCCCCAATACAATCGGTTCACGGGTGAAAGGGCTTAAGCTATTTATGAATGAGGCATACGAGCGCGATCTACATACAAACCTTGATTTCAAAAAGAAACGCTTTAGTAAACCCAAAGAAGAAACAAACTCCGTTTACCTCAACAATGATGAGCTACTAAAAATTTACAATTGCGATTTCAGCAAAAGAAAAAAGTTAGATCGGGTACGTGATATCTTTCTGATCGGCTGTTATACCGGTTTACGTTTTAGTGACCTGTCACAACTTAAATCTGACAATATCAGTGAAGACGGAACTATTACTGTTAAAACTCAAAAGACGGGAAAAACGGTTGTTATTCCCATTCATACCATTGTACGCACAATATTGGCAAAATACAATAATGAGCTTCCTAAAATGCTATCCAATCAGAAATTCAATGATTACATCAAGGAAGTAGCGAAAGCAGCCGACATAGACGAATCAATCTTCTTACAAACAACCAAAGGAGGCCTCAGCTATACAGAAACAGTTCCAAAATACAGCTTAGTTACCAGCCACACGGCCAGACGGTCTTTTGCTACCAACGCATTTCTGGCCGGAGTCCCGACTATCAGTATAATGAAAATTACAGGACATAAAACAGAGTCCGCTTTCATGAAGTATATCAAGATATCCGACAAGGAGAATGCTATACAGTTAAAAGCGCATAAGTTCTTTAATCAAATGGTTGTATCTAAATAGATCATAGCATGAGATATAGAATAAAGGAGATCATTTCAATATTAGAGAAATATGAGAGTGAATTTATTGAAGATGAATATCTAATAAACTTAATTACACCTCAAATTAAGAATATTGATTTTCATATTGCTTCGATAAACAAGAAACTAATAGAGTCAGGATATCATTGGTATTATATTAGAAAAAGCCTATTCGCAAGAGACTTAGGTATATCAAGAGTTACGCTTGATCGATGGATTTATTTAGGTATAGTAGAACAATATAAAGGTGAATCAATGATAGATACAAGAAAAACTTTGGAGCGATTAAATGAGCTTAAAAATAAGAAACTGTACAAAAATCGGTTGCTTTAACAAGGAATCTTTGCCAAGGCAATCCCCATTTGCTAAATATCATTAAAAAACACTCCTTATTTCACCCTATTAGAAAGAAATAAGGAGTGTTTTGTACAGTTACAAATACCTTACAAAATTACCCTTTTTTATCTGATTTTTATTATATTCTTTTGCAGTGTCGATAAAATAAGAGTGTGCGCACATTCATTTTTTGAACTAAATAAACAGTCAAGAAATGGGCACTCAATCAGCCGTATTAGTACAAAACGTTTCTATGTCAGACATAGAGGCGACCTTATCCAGACTATTGGATGAAAAGTTAAGTAATTTGCAACCGGCCAACAACCAGGAACCGGCAAAGTATCTCACCCGTAAAGAAACGGCGGCCAAACTTCGTGTCTCTCTACCGACACTGGCCGACTGGACCCGTATTGGTATTCTCAAGTCCAAACGGATCGGCAGCCGTATATTGTATCTATCTACCGATGTCGATGCAGCTATAAAGGATAGGAGGCTTTGATATGCGTAGAAGGTATAATAACCAATCAAAAAGAAAACGTCCTCAACAAAGGATTATTCAATTAGCATTCAATTTTTTCATTCCGGGAGATAGCAGCATAAAGCATCTTCCGGACGAAGAAATTATGATTAGAATATTGAGGACATCAAACCCGAAGGAAAGAGCAAAAAGTAGCCTTCTGTGTCTTCCGGAGAAGTTATTCCAAATCGTTCATGATGGATTATTGAATGAGTATTTCAAGGAAAGGAGGAGAAATGGTAAATAGAAATTCTTTTATTTTTTATAGGTCTTTCAAAGATTGTATGAACGATCTTTCAGATGCAGATAAACTAATAATGTACGAGGCTATATCTGATTATAGCCTCAACTTAAAAGAGCCAGAATTAACCGGATTCCCGAAAGCATTGTTTAAGTTGATCCGTCCTATCCTTGATGCTAATATTCAGCGCTGGCGTAATGGTTGTAATGGTGGTGCACCTAAAGGTAATAAAAATAATCGTTTCTCTAAAAATACAACCGAAGTACAACCAAAAACAAACCAAAGTACAACCAAAGTACAAGCTAATAAGGATAAGGATAAAGATATAAATAATAATATTGGCGAATCTGTCGATTCACCGGCTGCACTATCATTCGAAAATATTTGGTCTCTCTATGGAAAGAAAGGTAACAAGAAAACAAGTGAGCGTAAATGGGGTAAGTTATCCATAACTGCAAAAGAGAAGGCTTTGGCCTATATACCGGCTTATGTTGAGGCTACTCCCGATAAACAGTATCGTAAGAACTTTGAGACGTTCCTCAACCAAGAGTGTTGGAACGATGAGTTACCGAGTAATGATCCAATAAACAAGACAGAGCATGAAACGAAATACAGATTTATTGATTAGCCTACCGCATAGTGAAGAGACGGAAAAAGCGGTCATAGGCGCTTTATTGATCGAAAGCGGTGCTATCGGAGAAGTCGTTGGAATATTAAATGCCGATATATTCTATGACGAGGCTTTAGGTAAGATATACTCCGCTGTAGCCTCTTTGTATGAGAACAATATCAAACCTGATTTATTGACGGTAACAAAGACCTTAATAAGATCCGGAGAATTGGAAAAAGTGGGAGGCCCTTTCTTTCTATCAACTCTTTCCGGAAATATCGCCTCAACAGCCAATATCGTGGACCATGCGCAATACCTGCATCAACTTTGGTTAGCACGTAAGCTAGCGATTGCCGGTATGGAGATAACCAAGATGGCTACGGACCCAACAGCCGACATTGATGATGTACTGACCACCGTAATCAAAAAGATCGAGGGAATAGCCGAAAACACGGCGTACAATTCCCGTATGATTGATATCTCTACTGTGGCTACACAATGTATCGCCGAATATGAAAAACGTCGGGAAATGGCACGAAACGGGAAAAAAATAGGACTGACCACCGGATTAAGCAAGTTAGATCATATCACAGGAGGTTGGAAGCCGGGACAGCTTATCATATTGGCCGCACGTCCCGCTATGGGTAAAACGGCGATGTTACTCCATTTTGCTAAATCCGCCTCTATTGCAGGAATACCCGTTGTAATCTTTTCATTGGAAATGGAAGTGCAAGCCTTGACCAACCGGGCACTCTTATCCGAATCAGAAGTCAATAGCGACCGGTTCAAGGCCGGAACGCTCTCAACCGAGGAAGAAACGAGCCTGTGCCAAGCCATAGGCCAAATATCGTGCCTTCCCATCTCTTTGGATGATTCCGCAAATATCAGTATGCAACAAATCAAGACCCGAGCAAGAGAATTACGAAGAAAAGGAAAATGCGGGTTAGTGCTGATTGACTATTTACAATTGATCGATATGCGCTCAATAAACCGGAGTTATACCCGAGAGCAAGAGGTTAGCCAATGTAGCAGGGCTGCCAAGATCATGGCTAAAGAATTAGGTGTACCGGTAATCTTACTTTCTCAACTGTCCCGCCAAGTTGAGGGCCGGTCGGATAAAATGCCGTTATTATCGGACCTTCGTGAGTCCGGAGCCATAGAACAAGACGCGGATATCGTGATGTTTATCCATAGGCCGGAGTACTATAGCGAAAAAGCAGAAAAAGGTTTCGGGGTTATCCGTATAGCCAAACAACGGGACGGCACGACCGGAGATATCCGCTTCCGGTACAACGAAAGCCTAACCAAGATAACGGATTATGACAAAGAGTTGCCATTTTAGTACGGCCGTCCCAGCAGGAACCGGGATTGACCATACCGCAAGAGTTAGTAGGCACGATTAAAAATATAACACTTGTGGCTTATGGAAACAGATATTATCAACAGCTACATAACGGTCCGTTACGATCGATGGCTGGATTATTCACAATATCATTGCTCTCTTGCATGTATGCCGGATGAGGCGGTAGATGTACTGAACGAAGTGCTGGCCATGTTGCTGGAGAAAGAACCGGCTTATCTATTGCAGTTGTACGAAGCGAGGAAAGGCCGTTACCGGGAACTTGATTTCTTCGTGCTCCAGATGATAAAACTCAACATCACTTCCGTTACATCTCCTTACCGGCATAAATACAAGCCCCTTCCAGTAGACGAGAATGTAAACTGGCAACAATTGGATCTCATTGACGAAGTGGACCAAGGGCAAGATAGAGCCGCTATCGTTCTCAAGGAAATGCGTTTGATCCGTTTTGTGTTTGATCGATTGGAGTTAACCGATCTGGAAAGACAAGTGTTCGCTTTTAAGTTCTTTGCAGGATCAACATTTGCCAAATGGCCGGGAAAAGAGAGCCGGATGGTTTTGTATGAATCGTATAAAACAGTTCTTACGGCGATCAGAGAGTTACTTTATACATTACGATTGACCAATAAGGCTTCAGATATCAATACACTATCCAACCGTTCACGGAATAGAGTACATGAGTTATGTGAGATATTTATGAGAACCAGAAAGGTATCGCTCAAAAGGGCGCTTGATTAACAACAAATAAAACAGAATTATGGAGAGGAATTTAGAAGAGATGAGCCAAGAGGAACTCACGGAGTTTATGAACGGACCGGGTACGGACACACCCGGAGTTACGCCTTTGGACCTGGATGATAAGCCGGGAGAGAACGTAAAGAGCATTCACCAGCACACGGATACGGGACCGGAAGATAGAACGGTCGAGGATTGGACCAACCTGATGAATGCTGAAGAAGACCTCAACAATGGGGTCGTTGATTTGAGTAAGTAACATTTAAAATGAAAATTAGTATGGCAAGAAAAAGCAGTGATCCGAAAGGTCAAAACAAACCGGTATTAGTTTATGTGAACGAGTTCGGGATACGGAATAGTATCCACAAACTTCAAGAAATCATCCTTCCAGCCGTGAGGATAGTACAACAGGAGTTCGAAAGATTGCGATTGGGCCCCATTTCGGACGCATATTTGAAAGATTTGCTTTTTAACGATATGTTCACCACCCGAAAAGAGATAACGGCGCAAATCGAAAAAGAAACACCTTCTATGTATTTACGGGATGAGGCGAGACGAAAAGCGGAAGAGATGCTGGGACGGGTATCAGCTGCGTTAGCGAAGCTGGATAAAAAGTTAGATGCTTACGTGATCTACGATTTACTTGAGTACATATCCGTTGACGAGAATGGAAATATTGTCGTCACAGAAAAGGCGATACAGGCCCTTAGAGAAGCGAACAGTATCTACGTGACTACTCCAAAGGCCAAAGAGATGTATGAGGCTCATAAGGCGGCAACGAGAGCTTTAAACCGATTCTACCAGATGATAAAAGGCGAGATTACGAGTAATATCGTAGATATGGCCGGCTTCTTTACTATTGATGAGGACGACACGGTAAAGCCTACCGTCCGGGATTATGAGTGTTCACCTTATGTTAGAAGCCGATAATGGCCAAGAAGAACATTTTCCCACGAAAGGAAACCAGACAGAGGTTCGCAATGATGGTAAAAGCCTGTGATCCGGTAAATCCCTTCGTGGGGAATATCCTACCGGAAGAAGATCCGGACATAACGGTTCCGGATGTTGAACAGCCAGATATACCTTGTGATGAGATTGTGATCGAATAATAAAGAATCCTGAATTTCTACAGTCCCTAAAACGCGCGCGAGAACTATGGGCGCCCGGCCAACAGTTGGATATTGTGCGAAAGGTTTATATCTTTGTAGTGTAAACGTATTTAGTAAAGTTCCCGGATTGCAGTTCCGGGAGGGCTGACTATAAAAGCAAAGGCCCGGTTCGCTAAGTCGTGGATTGTAGTTCCACGGGGCTGGTGACCGGGCCTTTTGGGTTATTATACTCAGCATAACAACAAAGATCTCAACCGTTGTACTGAACACAATAGTTGAGGCCTGAAATTTTGCGTTATAGGAGATTATTCATACCTTCGCAAAAAGGTGCTACTTCAAGTTATCCCGGCGAAAGCACACAGGGAAGGCGACGGAAGTTCCACCATCATTCTAAAAAGTAGCCTGATAGATTCAGCCGTGGATTGTAGTTCCACGTGTGATGGTCTATCGGGTTACTTTCGTTTTTACAGACAATCTCAATAACTACAGTGTACAGCACCGCTGTTATACGGCAATATTACGACAGGGGAACCGGGGTCATCATCACCCCAGTTGATTACAATAATGGTTATAAGATAAACTAAATACCATCCATGAAATAATGTTTCAACAACATAAAGGGGTCAGCTTTAAGGGGGTGGCCGTTTTGTCCGCCCTCTATCCCATGAAACACGATGTAGGGTATAAATCAAGAAAATAAGACTCCATAAGTTCAACTTAGGCAGTCAGACCCCGTCGCGTTTCACGACACCCCCATATATCTACTGTCGCATATCACGACGGTAGATCAAGGTCGGAAATCCGACTTTTCCGACTCTATAAAAAAATCAATCAGTACAAAGTGTATAATTTATCAATAGCCTCTCTCTCCGTAGAAGGCTTCTCGTAATTATCTCGGTTAGCCTTTGCAATATCACGCCATCTCTGTGAAGCAATTCCTCGATGTTCTTTTAACCGCCGTTCCAAAGATAGATTGTTTCCTGGACCAAGATCATATACATAAACTTTGAAACCACTGCTTTTGGCTTGATTTACGTATAATTGGCGAGTTGATCTATTCAAATTTAGGCCATCTAATATAAATGATTCATTATTATCAAGACAATTTAAATAGTCTTCTACTATCTGTCCTTCTATATCTTGTTCTTTTAAGTCTTTATTCTCAAACTCTATTTGGTCTGCTGATAAAATAGATATACCATTTTGCTTAGCCAAAATATCAGCTAAATATGATTTACCTGTGCCTATTGCCCCCATGATTATATGAACAACCTTTTCCATAATATAATATTCTTAACAAAAGTTCCTCTCGTATTTTTGTGTATTTATATTTAGTATGTTAAATGCACAAAAATCAGACTCTCAAATGAGAAAAACAAATAAAAGAAGGACAATCCCAAAAAACTTTCCTATATTTGCCCCGTCCTATTTTATCACGAAAAGGTGGAAGCGTCCGCCGAACATATCTTTATGTCGGCATTTTTTATGCCCGATCGTTTCATATCCGTATCTTTGCGGATATAGATATAACGGTTTCGTACCCCCTTGATACGGCTTAATGGCCGTAACTGCCTTTTCGTGGTGTAGGACAAAGGGACAGGCGGAACCGTTTTTTCGTTCTTCCTTTCTCTGTGAAACAAACAATGTTCAAATTATGTCCAAACACGAAAGAAACATTGCTTTGTCCGGGAACAATAGTACCTCACAAGCAACGTCCCCCCACGAAACGGGTAAGTATTCAAACCCTGAACTGCAAGCTATATTGGCTTCCGGTTCTCCGTACTCAACATTAGAACTCCAAACCGCCTATGATACCGGCCGCCGGATCGGTAGAATCGAGGGAATGATCAGCTACCAGCGCCACCTCATCGAGAACCTGCAAAAGGAGAACGTACAGTTAAACCAGAAGCTCCAAACACAGAAAGGAGGTAACCAATGAATACTCCAAACACATCCATCCGTCAAGTCGGCGTTATCAGAGAGAACCAACTGTTCAGTGATTACCGTAAGACTGTTTTCAATATCTGGTTTGACGGTAATCAGGTTATAGACACGATGAGCTATGACGAACTGGTCGCTTTGCGTGACATACTCAATGATGCGGCCAGTGAGTATGTAGATAATATTATTGCGGCAGAGAAAGGAGGGAAGAAATGATTAATTTGAAAAGAACATATAGCGAAGAAAATGCCTCTATGATAGATTTGATGAGAAAGCTGAATGCTACTCGTCGTACATTTAAGTCTATTTGTGACCAAATGCAAAAGTATGAGAAATTTATTGACCCTAAGATTCTTAATAGCTTTGAAGAGAATGTAATATCGGCAATAAGGGATTGTGGTAAAGTTCTTGCCGAAAAAGAGGTCCGAGATGTATTGAGTAATCTTTGGCCTGACTTTTCTTTTATTACTGAAGATAGGCAGAAAGGAGGTGAGAGATGAAAAAACAAACCATATCTCTGAAAACCGAACGTGAAACATTGATTCTTGTGATGAAAGAACTTGTATCAGCCAGCCACCGCCTTGCCGGTATCAATGAAGATAATGGCAGTCTTGCCGAATTATATCGGAAAACTCTTCTCGATGCGGAAATGCAACTTGGCAATATCTGTAGTGAAATAGGAAACATGGTCGGCTATACCGTTTATTCCGACATTTGTGAAGGACTGGAGGTGGAGCCATGAGATATTTATGTATTACGTTTTTGATAGCCTTAATGCTGTTTTTGACTGTAGTGCTAACGATGTCTATTATTGGGCTACTTGTTATTTCTGCGGGGCCAAGCATAAACCGTTATTATTGGTTTGACTGGATTTCCTTACTGTTTAATGAACTCAGAAAATAAAGGATTGGAAATATAATCCACTACCATAATCGAAAAAGGCCGTTCGGGGATTTCCCATAACGGCCTTTTTTATGCTTTCAAAAAAATACGGGTCAGGAACCACCCCGACCCGCTATGTGTTAAACCAACCAACGAGTACCGCTGTACATCTAACTGATTGATATCACAAAGGTAACACTAAAAATCAATTTGTCAAGATGAGGGAATGAGGCTGTTCGTAAGTTGGGAGAAATTCTTACCGCTATTCTTACCGCAAAAGAAAAGCCGTCTACTATCTTACTGATAATAAACGGCTTTCTTCGATTGTGAGTTGTCTCACGAGGATTCGAACCTCGACAGACAGAACCAAAAACTGTAGTGCTACCATTACACCATGAGACAATCCGGCGCTTTATCTAAAGCGATGCAAAGGTAAGAATAAAATCTTACCTTGCAAGCATTTTTTGTAAAAAATCCAAACAGTTTCTTATTTTACGATCAGTAAATAGTAATTCTTCTTACCTCTCTGAACCAGCAAATATTTCTCATCCAACAGGGAAGAGCAGTCGATAACCATATCCTGATCCGTCAGTTTCTCTTTGTTTACACTGATACCGCCGCTCTGAACCAACTTGCGCATTTCGCCTTTCGACGGGAAAATTGCCGCCTTTTCAGTGAACAGGTCGATCGCTTTAACACCGGCACTCAACTCTTCACGGGAAACCTCAAACTGGGGAACACCGTTGAACACATCCAACAATGTCTGTTCATCCAAATGTTTCAATGCTTCCGACGTAGAGTTTCCGAACAGTATATTGGAAGCCTCGACAGCAGCATCGTAATCTTCCTGGGAATGAACCATGACCGTCACTTCCTTTGCCAAACGTTTCTGCAACGGACGGAGATGCGGTGCTTCTTCCTGTTCTTTGATCAGGGCATCAATTTCTTCCTTGGGCAGATCGGTAAAGATCTTGATATATTTGGCAGCATCGGCATCGCTCACGTTCAGCCAGAACTGGTAGAATTTATAAGGAGATGTATAACGGCGATCCAACCAAACGTTGCCAGACTCAGTCTTGCCGAACTTGCCTCCGTCGGCTTTCGTAATCAACGGGCAGGTCAAAGCAAAAGCCTCACCACCCAACTTACGGCGGATCAGCTCCGTACCGGTCGTGATGTTACCCCACTGGTCGGTTCCTCCCATTTGCAAGCGGCAGCCTTCGTGTTCATACAGATACATATAATCGTATCCCTGAAGCAACTGGTAAGAGAATTCCGTAAACGACATACCGACAGAAGATTCGCGGCTCAGGCGTTTTTTAACAGATTCTTTAGCCATCATATAGTTAACAGTGATATGCTTACCGATATCGCGGATAAAATTCAAGAAAGAATAATCCTTCATCCAGTCGTAATTGTTTACCAACTTGGCAGCATTAGGCGCGTCCGAATCGAAATCCAAAAACTTGGACAACTGCTTCTTAATGCTATCCTGGTTATGACGAAGCGTCGCTTCATCGAGCAGGTTACGTTCCGCCGACTTCATTGAAGGGTCTCCGATCATACCGGTAGCTCCGCCGACCAGAGCAATAGGACGGTGTCCTGCACGTTGGAGATGTTTCAGCATCATAACCGATACCAGGTGACCGATATGTAATGAGTCAGCCGTCGGGTCAATACCTACATAAGCAGAAGTCATCTCTTTTTGCAACTGTTCTTCTGTTCCGGGCATCATATCAGCGATCATGCCCCTCCATGTTAATTCTTCAACAAAATTCATCGTTTTAGATTATAGTATTAATTGAATGCGGGCAAAGGTACGACTTTATAATTGAAAATGGAGAATTGAGAATTGAAAATTAGGGTATAACAATGATTTAAGGTAGATGAAGGATGTCGCGGACGTTTTCGGCAATCTGTCCGGCGAACTGTTCAAGCCGGAGATTCAAGGAAACCGAAAGGTTCCGGTAGACAGTTCGGATATCGATTTCGCGATCGTCCGTTTCGGCGAACAAACGGCCGGGCCATGCTTCACGTACGGCTCCGGGGTTGAAATACTCGCCAAAGGAGAGGTAAAAACCCTGCCGGATAAGTTGCCCGGCTAATGTGGCATTACCACGAAAACCGTGTATAATCCACGGTACACGGGGCTTTAGTTCTTTTTTCGAGGCTATCAGTTCGTCCCAAGCTTTCACGCAATGAATGATTAAAAAGATGCCGGCATTTTCGGCAAGAGAGGCCGACGCCCTAAAGATTTCCCGCTGACAGTCCAACGGAGCTTCCGCACCTTTATCCAAGCCCGTTTCGCCAATAGCCACTACATCCAGAAATGAGACCTGCCGCTTCAATTCGGCAAGCTGTTCTTTCACGTTATATATATACCAGGGATGAATGCCGACAGAACGGAACAACCCCGTTCCCACGTCGAATGTAGGAACCAGACTGTTAACTATAGCGGCATCTTCCGGATGAACGGGCAAATGGTGAGTATGTATATCGTAATAAACCATACTTTACGGTACAGGATCATATCCGCTTCCTCCCCAGGGATGGCAGCGAAGAATGCGTTTGACTGCTAAATACAATCCCTTTACCGGACCATGTTTTTTGAGAGCCTGCACAGCATATTCGGAACAAGTAGGCGTGTACCTGCACGATGCCGGCGTCATGGGAGAAATGCAATATTTATAAAAATAGACCGGCAACAACAGAAGGAAAGTAAAAAAACGCTTTATCATGCCTTGTCGCGAAGTACGTTCAATGCTTTTGTCATGGCTTTTTCCATATCGGCAAAAGGATGGATTTCCTTGTCCAAATAAAGGAAAGCAACCAGCATACGCTTGTTTTTTCCCGTCAGCGGATCGATCAGATCATATTTGCGTACCCGATAGGCTTCGCGAACCTGACGTTTGATCAGATTCCGTTTTACGGCACGCCTGAATTTTTTTTTGGGAACACTCACCAAGATAGACACTGGAGCTAATGTCTCTTCTTCCACCGCTAAATAAACGACCCGCAGTGGAAACGCCACAAACGATTGCCCTTTTGCAAACAACAGGTCAATGTAACGTTTCCACGACAGACGTTCTTCTTTTGAAAGGGTATACCTTCTATTTACCATTCTTTTTATTACTACCCATCTCTTTTTTCAGATACAATTCCAGGGCAGCCGTCATAGACGGAGCTTCGGGAGTCGGCGCTTCCACATCCAGACGCAAACCGGCCTCTTTCACCGCTTTGGCTGTTGTCGGGCCGAAACATCCGATCTTTATATCTTCTTGTTTGAAATTCGGGAAGTTCTTCAACAGAGAGGAAATTCCCGAAGGGCTGAAAAATACCAGCATATCATAGTCGAATTTCTCGTCTTTAGAGAAATCATTGCTTACGGTGCGGTACATAACAGCTTTCGTAAAAGAAATCTTTTTCGCTTCCAACATAGTTAACAAATCATCTTTATGCACGTCGGAAACGGGCACAAGATATTTTTCTTTTGCATGTTTGCCGATAACTGTAACCAGATCATCCAGCTTTCCGGTCTGTCCAAAAAAGATCTTACGCTTCCTATACACAATATATTTTTGCAAATATACGGCAATGGCCTCAGTCATACAGAAATACTTCATCGTTTCGGGAATGGCAACACGCAGCTCCTCACACAGGTGAAAGAAATGATCGATCGCCGTACGGGCCGTGAAAACAACAGCCGTATGATCCAAAATAGAAATTTTCTGCTGTCTGAACTCCTTAGATGAAAGAGGTTCTACTTTAATGAATGGACGGAAGTCAATCTCAACTCCATACTTCTCTGCAATGTCGAAATACGGGGACTTCTCGGATGCAGGCTTCGGTTGTGATACCAGCAACTTTTTGATGTTCAATGCCATAGAGTACTTGTCTCGATAAAGTTATACAAATAAACCATACCTTCGTACAAAAATACCAGAGGTAAAATTTCTTGGCCGCAAAGGTACAAACTTATATACAATAAACCAGTGCTTTTCTTGTGAAATATCCGTATTGTCTTATAAATTATTACAAAACGACACAAAATATAGAGAATACAAAACATTACTATCGGTATAGTTACGTATGTCCCGACAAACACCAACCACAACACCGGAACGTATAAAGATACTCCCCAAATCCCCATAATAGCATTATAACTCGTCTTCCATAACTTATACTTATCTGGGTCGGAAAACACGCTGCCCAGGAGGTAATAACAGCATTGTTTAAACTGATAAAACAGGAATAAAACACAAAAAACCGTTCCGATCGCCGATAAAACCGCCTGCCATTCCGCATAATTCACAAATCCGTATATCCTGCCGACCGCAATCAGGGCGATACTTGAAAGGAACAAGACTTGGAATGTCATAAAATTGCGGAAAAAGAATATGCTCTTCCCTATTACATCGTCAAATAGATTCTGCCTTTCCTTCACGAGAAAAGCATCTTTCAGCATCTTCACAAACAGTTGGAAATTCGTCCGGAACACAAAGGAAAAGACAATAAACAGGAATAACAGCAGGGAGAAGATGACATCATCCACCAACTGCCCGTCCCATAAGCGAATGCCCACATATCCTTCAAATATATTCATGTTCCCTGCGTATTACAGGTGCAAAGATAATCAAAAAAGAAAGGCAAGCTTACCCGACAAGCTTGCCTTCTCAAACAATCAACCGTTATGAATAACGATCTTAGAAACTATCTTTATGAGAGGACGAGTAGACCTCGCCCCTACCGACGTCATTAAATATTGTAGTATTGTTCCCAGCCTTTACGCGGCATTTCGCCAACCAGCATCTGGTTCATAACCGGATCGTTCACGATCTGCTTCGTGTCGCGGTCGAACACGATCTTGCGGTTCATGCGCTGTGCCAACACGCCGAGACAGAATACCTGGCTCAACGGACCTGCGATAGAGAACGGAGAACGAGTCTTTTCCTTGCCCTGGCAAGCCAATAGGAAGTTTGCGTAGTGGTTGGACGGGCTCTTTTGATATTCCGGCAACTTCGGATTCATATCCTTGGCTACCTGATCAGGAATCACAGACAAGGTGCTACCATGAGAACCACCCTTGAATGTCAAAGTCTTCGTATAGATTTCCTTACCCGGGTTCAATTTTGCCAACTGAAGTTTGCCACCGGCAACCGTCGGGATATTCGGATCGACATCGGAAGAACCGTAGTTCTCAGGAACAGGAGGAATATTATCCAGACCGTCATACCAGGTAATATCGACAGCCGGCATTTCTTTTCTTTCCGGGAATCTGAACAGGATACGGGAAGACATCGGGAAGAAGAACGGGTTATGATCTTTCAGATACAACGGGTTTACTTCCGTCGGCAGACCGAGATCCAGGAATTCGTGTGCGGTATCGATGATGTGAGCCCCCCAGTCGCCCAATGCGCCCATACCGAAATCGTACCAGCAACGCCACTGTCCCAAATGGTAGTCATGATTATATTCGTGGAACGGACGAACACCCAACCAAGTGTCCCAATCCAATGTTTCGGGAACTGGTTCACCCATCGGCATGTGCGTGATGTTCGGGTTCCAGTTATGCCAACGGCGCGGAGAGTTCATGTGAGCTGTTATAGCAGTGACGTCTTTGATCAAACCGGCTTCTTTCCATGCCTTGAACTGGAAGTAGTTGGCTTCGGAATGTCCCTGGTTACCCATCTGGGTAACGACACCGAATTTCTTTTCGGCACGCATCATCACTTCGATTTCCTGGAAGGTGCGGGCCATCGGTTTTTCCACATATACATGTTTTCCATGAGCCATTGCCTCGATCGTGATCGGGAAATGCGCGTGATCAGGTACACCGACTGTAACAGCATCGATCTTGTCGGCCATCTTGTCGAACATCTGGCGGAAATCCTGGAAACGCGGAACTTTCGGGAACATGGAAATAAGTTTCTGAGTATGAGGTGCACCCATATCTACATCACAAAGTGCAACCACTTCGCACAAACCGGTTTTATACAGTTCCTGTGCGATCTCGCCTCCACGGTTACCGATACCGATAAAAGCGATTCTCACTTTTTCGTTGGCACTGACAAAAGGAACACCCGGCATGGCATTGGCCTTAGACGGAATCCAAAAAGAAGGAATTGCTGCCGCAGCTGAAAGGGCGGCTGCCCGTTTCAGGAACGAGCGACGTGAAATATCTTCAGATTTCATGGTAAATATATTAGATAAATTATTAATGTTTGCGTGCACATAAAAACAACAACCTCACAAAAATAGATATTTTTTTCTTACATAAAAGCTTTCTCAGAAGTTTTTTCCTAAATCTTAGCAAACGTTTTCCGGTTTATGGGTGTTGTAACAAAAAACTATATACATTTGTCGACTTTTAAATAAGAATATAAGTGATATGAAGATCAGACAGATTCTATCCATCGGATGTTTCCTTTGGATACTAGCCTCCCTCCGTTTGGCAGCGCAGCAACCGGAAATACAACCCTTGCCCATAGACCCGAAAATAAGATACGGACAGCTAAATAACGGGTTGACTTATTACATCCGACACAATGCACAGCCGAAAGACCGTGCGGATTTCTTTATCGCCCAGAATGTCGGATCGATCCTGGAAGACGAAAACCAGCGCGGACTGGCCCATTTCCTTGAACACATGGCGTTCGACGGAACAAAGAACTTCCCAGGGCATGGCATGGATGAATTTACCGAAAGCATCGGGATGCGCGGAGGTGAGAACTTCAACGCTTATACAAGTTTCGACGAAACGGTCTACATGATCATGAACGCTCCGGTCACTCGCGAGAGCATTGTCGACTCCTGCCTGCTGATCCTGCACGACTGGTCGGGCTTCATCACCCTCGCAGATACGGCCATCGAAAAGGAACGGGGCGTGATCCGGGAGGAATGGCGCACGCGGCAGGATGCCCAGGCGCGTATCTGGGAACAGCAGCTCCCGAAAATGTTTCCGGACAACAAATATGCATACCGGATGCCGATCGGCACGATCGACGTGATCAACAACTTCAAGCCGGACGAGCTTCGCGACTATTATAAAAAATGGTATCGCCCCGACTTGCAGGGCATTATCATTGTAGGGGATATAGATGTAGACAAGGTGGAAGCGGCCGTAAAACGTATTTTTGCTGATATCCCGGCTCCGGTAAATCCGGCCAAACGGGAATATACGGAAGTGGCGGACAATGATAAACCGCTTGTTTCCATTGCTACGGACAAGGAGGCTTCCAATATGGTCCTTTCCATATTCTATAAGCACGACAAGATGCCGAAAGAGTTGTATGCCACCGCCGCCGGGTTGATGAAGGACTATATGGAGAATGTCGTCGAAACGATGATAAACGAACGCTTTGCCGAGATGATGCAAAAAGCGGATCCTCCCTTTGTCGCCGCCCAGGCTTCGGATGGAGATTTCATGATTGCCAAGACAAAAGGCGCTTTCACGGTTGCCGCCCTGGTAAAGGAAGGTGAGATCGACAAGGCACTCGACGCGCTTGTGACGGAGACGGAACGGGTGAAACGGTACGGCTTCACGGCTTCCGAATATGACCGCGCCCGTATCAATGTCCTGAAACAATACGAATCGCTGTTCAACGACCGCGACAAACAAAAGAACCGCTCTTATACGAACGAATATGTCCGCCACTTTACAGACGGCGGTTACATTCCGGGCATAGAAACGGAATATCAGCTAATCAGCCAGATCGCACCGCAAATCCCGATCGAGCAGGTGAACCAATACGCCCAGAGCTTGATCGGCGACAAGAATATCGTAATCGGCTTGACCGGCCCTGACAAGGCAGACATAAAATATCCGACCGAGGCCCAATTATTGGAAGACTTTATCAAGGCGCAACAATTACCGGTCAAACCCTATGAAGAGACTGTTTCCAACGAACCGCTGATCCCCGAACTGCCCGCTCCGGGAAAGATCAGGGAGATGAAGACGGACCCGCTGTTCGGCGCGACGGTCCTGACACTCGACAACGGTATCAAGGTCGTACTGAAACATACGGACTTCAAGAAAGACGAGATCCTGATGACGGCCACCAGCCCCGGTGGCAGCACCTTGTTCGGAGCGAAAGATATCGACAACCTGAAAGTATTCAACGATGTCATTACGCTTGGCGGAGCCGGCAATTTCTCGGCAACCGATCTGAACAAGGTATTGGCAGGAAAGAAAGTCTCCTGCTCTCCTTCCATCGGCCTGAATACGGAAAACGTAAACGGTTATGCCGCTCCTGCCGACCTGAAGACATTGTTTGAGCTGGTTTATCTCTATTTCACGGCTCCGCGCATGGACGAAGAGGCTTATACATCCTTCGAGAACCGTATGATCGCACAATTGAAAAACCTGGAACTGAACCCGATGGTGGCGTTCAGCGACACACTGACAAAGGCGATTTACGACAATAACCCGCGTGCCGCCCGCATCACGGCCGGCGACTTCAAGCAGATCAGCTACCCACGCATCATGGAGATGTACAAAGAACGGTTTGCCGACACTTCAGACTTTATCTTTACGTTCGTCGGAAATATCGACACAGACAGTATCCGTCCTTTTGTAGAACAATATCTGGCGACACTCCCGGTCAAAGGACGTGCCGAAAAAGCCAATCCCGCCGAAGTACCGGCTATCCGCAAGGGCGAATACACGAATATCTTCAAACGCGCTCTGGAAACACCGAAAGCGTCGGTTGTCAACTTCTGGTCCGGCAAGATGGAATATAACCTTGAAAACATCCTCACCGCCACTATGTTAAAGCAGATTCTCGATCTGGTCTACATGGAAAAGGTACGCGAGGACGAAGGCGGGACATATGGAGTACAGACTTCCGCACAGATTTCTTCCTTCCCTGAAGGGCAGACATTCCTGCAAGCCTATTTCGATACGGATCCGGCCAAACGGGAAAAGATGAACGCTATCGTCCGGACAGAACTGGATAACATCGTCAAATCCGGCCCGCGCGACGAAGATTTCAAGAAGAGCCAGGACAATATCCTGAAGCGCCACACAGAGAACCTGCAGGAGAATGTTTACTGGCTGACGACTTTGGATAATTATTACTTCCGCGGGTTCAACGGCGAGACAGCATACGAAGAAACGATAAAAGGCATCACGCCAGCCAAGATTCAAGCTTTTGCCAAAAAGTTGTTAGGACAGGGCAACCGGATCGAAGTGGTAATGGAGCCGTAACCGCCTTGCAGAAGTTATTACGCCTACATAAGGTACATTTTTACAGAAAACAAGCAGGAAAAAAGTGAAAAGCAAGCGGAAATGTACAGGAACACGCCCATCTTCAGGCTTCATACACCCGGATGTTGCCGCCCTCGACATCCGGATGTTCATGGCTCCGACACCCGGATGTTTGGGAAGATTACATACCAATCTGTTGTAATCCTTGCTAAGTAAAAAAAGACTGTATGTTTTACAAAGCATGAGTAAGATGTGATACATAAGTACACAGGAGTGATACATGAATCCGGCATGTATCACTCCTGTGTATCATGTTTACCAATGCTTGCAAAGCTGTTAGTGATAGAGTGACAGAGGATCTCGAAAAAAGAGTATGGACATGGACATAGAAGCACTCTGAACAAAGCGTCAATTAGTTTTCTTCTTCACTTTGAAATGATCGAATCCTTCCCCGTATACACCGATAACGGCACTTTGCGAAACGAAAGCCCTCGGATCAATATCATTGATGATTTGGAAAATCGTATTGGACTGGCTCTTTTTTGCCAAGACAAACATCATTTTCACTTGCTTTCCCGTATAAAGCCCGGTCCCGTCGATCACAGTCACACCTCTATGCAAAGCATTAATCTCCCTACCGATCTCCTCATATTTACTGGAAATAATGAAGAACTGGACCGACTGGCGAGAGCTGTTAACCACCTGGTCAATCATATACCCTGTGACAAACAGCGTCACATACCCGTAAACAACCTTCTCCAAATCGTGTAGCACAAAATAGCTGGACGCGATGATGATCATATCGCAGAACATAATCATACGCCCCAAGCTGACATCCCTGTATTTGTTGACAATCGCTGCAATAATATCCGTACCTCCCGTACTCCCGTTCGCAGTGAAAGCGAAACCGATACCGCTACCGCAAAAGATAGCCCCCAGGATACAAGCCATAAACGGTTGGTCGTGCAACAATTGAAGCCCGGATGTCAAACGCTGTATCACGGAAAGGAAAAACGTCAGGACGAAAACGGCATACACCGTCTTCATACTGAACTTCCAACCCAAAATCTTCAGCGAGAGCAATAATAGCAAAGCATTAATGGCAAAATAAGTGTATTGTACAGGCAAGCCCGTTCCCCAATAGACAATAGAGGCAATACCCGGAACCGCCCCGGAAGGCAAATCGTTTGGCAACAGGAAAACAGTCCACCCGATTCCATAAAAGATCATACCTAAGGCGATCATCAGGTAGTCCTTTAATTCTCTGACCATTACATGGTTAGAGTTCATTGACAATGTTGGTTTCATTCTTCGTTTGTTTTATGCGGCTGCAAAAGTACAAAACAATTGACAATTGAGAATTGAGAATTGACAATTAAATATCATTCCCTTCCCGATTGGCAGTTATCCATTGTCAATTCTCAATTCCCCATTCGTCCAGCCACTCGATAACCGGCTGTTCGCCTTCGAAACGGATAGGCAACCAGATATAACGGCCGTCTATGGCGTTCTTCGGTGTCCAGCGGTCTCCCATGTAGATGAACTGTCCGGGCTTGCCGGGAACAGGCAGCACATAAGTGCTCTGCGAGTGGAAAGAGGTTTCCGAATCGGCTCCCACAAACGGATTCGCCAACTCTTTCCACGGCCCCCAGATAGAAGATGCGACAGCGGAACGGCCTGGATTCGGCGCCCAGCCGGTGCAGCCGGACATGATCAGATAATACTTGCCGTCTTTCTTGAACATGGCAGGCGCTTCCATGAAACGACCGACAAAGAAACGGGCGTAATTACCGGAACAAGCCGTATAATCGTCCGTCAGCTCGGAAATATGCAACGTGCTGTTATCCTCCGAAGCGTAGATATGATAAGCCTTTCCATCGTCGTCGACAAACAGGTTCATGTCACGTGCCATCTGCCCGCTCTCAAAATCGCGTCCCAGCAGGTTCAACGTGTCAGGATGGGCAGGCAGACCACCTCCACCGAAACCTTTCTTCGATTCTTCGGGAACCGGACCTTTATGGATATCCAACACATTCTTCGGCCAGAAACCGGCGTTCGGACGATCGGCAGACAACAACTTGTACGGTCCTGTAACCTTTTCGCTGACAGCCACACCGCTTTTGGCTCCCGTATAACCGGCGCCTTTCGGTTCAAGATGGAACCACATCACGTACCTACCCGTCTTTTTATTGAAAATCACCTTTGGCCGCTCCAGAATGCAACCTTTCACGATCGGACTCGACTCGTCATCCGAAACAGACAAAGCGATTCCTTCGTCTTTCCAGTTATATAAGTCTTTGGAAGAATAGCAATGAACGCCGACCTGGGCTACATTTCCCCCTTCGCCTTCTGTCTTATGCTCGCCGAACCAATAATAGGTATCGCCCTGCTGCAACATACCGCCGCCATGAGCATTGATGTGCACGCCGTTATTGTCCGGCCAGATTTCACCGGGTTTAAAAACATTCCCGGCCTGTGAAGTCCCGGTTTTCCCTTTACATCCGCACAAAGCGAAGAGCAACAGCAGAGGATAAATAGCAATTCGTTTCATACTTGGCTGTTTATACATCGCAGATACGGATACATTTCTCAAGCGAGGCGATTTTGTCTTCCTGCTTCGGGACAAATTCCTGTCCGACAAACCCTTTATAGCCGGTTTCCACAATCGCTTTCATGATAGCCGGATAGTAGAGTTCCTGCGTTTCGTCGATCTCCGCACGGCCGGGAACGCCTCCGGTATGGATATGAGAGAAATACTGGTGATATTTCCGGATATGCTCGATCACGTTTCCTTCCATGATCTGCATATGGTAGATATCATACAACAGCTTGAAGTTCGGCGAACCGATACGGCGGCATAGTTCCGCTCCCCAAACGGTATGGTCGCACAAGTAATCCTTATGACCGACACTGTTCAGAAGCTCCATCGTGAGGACGACATTATACTTTTCGGCTATCGGCATCAGACGTTTCAGGCCTTTCTCGCAGTTCTCCCAACCTTGCAAGTCGGTCACACCGTTCCGGCGCCCGGCAAAACAGATCAGGTTCGTCAGTCCGGCCTCAGCCACCATCGGAATGACTTGTTCATAACTGGCAACCAGCTCGTCATGCAACTTGGGATCATTGAACCCCCTGTCGATACCTAAGCCCGCACCCTGCGCCATCGCAACCGTCAAACCATGTTTCTGCACGATAGGCCAGTCTTTCGGGTCGAGCAGTTCTATCGATTCGATTCCTATGTTTTTACAAATCTCACAAAATTCATCCAACGGATAACTGCCGAAGCACCACTTACTTACAGAATGGCGGATATTGCCTTTCAGCGGCTCCGGTTTCTCCACTTTCTTCTTCTTTGCGGGAGCTGCTGCTTCCATACCGGATACAGCCATCGCTGCACTTCCGGCCAATACTGTCTTAATGGCGGTTCTTCTCGAAATGTTTTTCATACTATTCTTGTTCTTACGTTAATAAATTATTTAATCAGCTCCCATTTGCCTTGCAAATAAGCCTTGTCGATTACGCTTGCCAACGCCTTGTCGTTTGTCCGTTCGGCCAAATCTTTCAGGTCATTGTACAGATAGAACTGCAACCAAAAACCATAATGATAGCGTTCGCGAATGGATTTCGGCTGCAACATCAAAGCATACCATTTGGTATTCAGTTTTTTGGTTTTTGCCACTTCGACCGCTTTCTCGGCATTCTTCCACATGGTGTCGGAAACTTTCGATTCGAGATCGACAAAATCTTCGTACTTCATGGAAGCGGTATTGATCACCTGACAACGGTCGTCCAGCCCCAGTTCTTTCATGGAAAGGCGTTGTTCGAACACCTTGTCGCCATCCAGGTCGAATTCCATCAGATCGAAGAAACCGTTATTGTCCGTATCCGTATATTTGACAGTCGGAAACACGGTCGGCTCGGTCTCGATGCGTTTCGGACCGTAACCGTCATAGATTCCGCCCATTCCCTGATAGTAACGGGCATTCTGGTCGATGCGCCAGCAACCCCATTCGGCTCCGTACAGGTGGATCTTGCCGTCTATCGGGCTGACATACAACTGCCCGTGGCCGGAATTGTCTTCATCCCATTCACCCCGGTCACCCGCCGGATCGGCCTGTCCGTTATTGTCTATTCCGCCTTGGTTCTTTCCTACCTTGAACGGATCTCGCGGCTGATACAACTCCACACGTTCCCAACGATTGCAATCGTCGTCCTCATCGTAAGTAAACCAAACTTTATCCCATTTACCTTCTTTGAATGTCAGATCCCAGGCGGCATCATGATCCGGATACAACAGTTCCGGAAGCTTACGCCAACGGGCATCGAGGAAGAACGTATCGGCTTCGGGAAGTCCGCGCAGGTTCTTGTTGATATGTTTCTGGTTTTCGTAGTTGAAGCCGGGACCTGTAAAATGGATGGTCATATCGAAATCGAACTCATTGCCCGGCGCATTGTCGTTATCCGTATCCATCGAAACGGAAACCCAGTCGATATTACCTGAGAGGACGGAATTTGCCTGTCCGTTCTCTTTCACGATCTTAGGAGAGTCGCAGAAACGGATCGCCATCTCTGTCAGCCCGTCATTGTCGGGATCATAGAACAGGAAAGGGTTTTCCCAGTTCATACGGACATCGTTCACACGTTCGGTCGTGCTGTGTATCTTCATGAAAGTGCTCTTCCCGTTATAATCTTCGTAGAAATCCGACAGGCCGTTATGTATCCAACAGCGGAGGGTGAACGTGTTCCAGTCGATATAGTTGAACACGTCGTCCTTGTCCGTATCCACCACCCACATATAATGCCCGTTGCCGGTCTTCATCCGATTTGCTTCGGGGATATTGTCGACTACGACCTGCATGGCCGGATTACCGTCTTCATCTTCGCCCACCCAGTCGATGATAAGGTCACCGTAACCACCGTAGACACCGTCCTTATTACGGTCTATCATCAGGCAGTCGTTATCGGTATCGCCCTCCAGATCGCCGTACTGCATATCGTCGTCGTCATCGATCCATTGCACCGGAATACCGTTGGCCGTCACCGTACGCAGGATATCCGGATCACCGTCACCATCCAAGTCTATATAGGTAGGCTTATACCCTGCGGGAGCAGGTGGCAGCCGATAAGGGATCAAGAGGGTATTTGCATTCCAATATTCCTTTTTCCCGGAACCGTCCGTCTGTGCGGAAAGTCCTTGTGCACTCAGCAGCAGGGAACCTGCTGCCAGCAATAGCGTAATCGGTTTCATGATATCGGTAGATTAATCAGTGATTTTTATGTAGGTAAGCCATTTCTGTATCAGGTCTTTCACTTCCTGATAGTAGGTGAAGTCATACCGGAATCCCCAACCGTGTCCTCCACTGGGGAACATATAGAGAGAAGCCGGGATATGGTGTTCATTCAGCGCCGTATAATAAAGGATAGAGTTCAACGGCGGAACGGTCTGATCGTCATCGCTCAGCAGAAGCAAAGTCTTCGGTGTCTTATCATCCACCTGTTTCTGCAAGGAATAGCGGTCTACCAACTCCTTATTCTCGATATCTTTGCCTAAAAGGTTCTTCTTGGAACCGCCATGTGTCGTCATATTATCGAAGCTGATCACCGGATAATAAAGGATTGCAAAGTCCGGCCGGTTGGCATCTGCTGCAAGCGTACTGAGTGAAGCTGCCAAATGTCCGCCTGCCGACGAGCCGATCACTCCGACCTTATTCGCATCCAGGTTCCATTTGGCTGCATTGCCCCGAATAACAGACATCGCTTTCTCCGCATCGCTCAGCGGAATCGTATGTACACCTTCCGGCATCCTGTATTTCAAAACGACTGCAACAAACCCATTCGAAGCGTACCATTTCGCCATATCATGCCCTTCATGATTCATCGCCAGCCCTCTATATCCGCCACCCGGACATATCAGCACCGCCGGCGCCGCTTTCCCGCCCTTCGCCGGATGATAAACAAAGATTTCCGCCTCGCCCGCTTCCGGCTTATCCGGCCAGAGCTTGAACTGTTCTACCTGCTGCCCCCATACCACGGGTACAAAGAACGATAAGAGAAGTAAAAGAATGTGTTTCATAAGGTATTAATTCTTAATCATTAACTGAGTTATTAAAAACAGGTGCTAATGTAACGAAAAAAGTAAGAACTAATGATAAACCGGAGAAAAAAACTGGACGACTGCATCAAAATCCGTTTTTCCACAAAAACGAAATCAATCATTATCACAATTAAATTGCCAATTCACTCCCTTTACTAATAGTCTACCAATACCGTTAAGTTATAAATGTCATTCTACAAAACTTTAGAACTTCAGGGCTATTCTGGATATAAGCATTATACTTTTCACTTGACTTTATAACCCAAATAAACGGACGAGCAAATCAAAATTTGAATCATAGAATGAGTTTTCCCAAGGGGTAGAATCAATCTGTTCTTTTCGAGATTTAAGGCACTCTATAGCTTTATCATATTCTTTATGATAAATAGCCGTACACCATTGAACTTTTTGATCATTCGGGAACCTAATACTCCAAATTTTAACCATATCATCCGCTTCTGAAACTTTTCCTAATTCCTGTAAAGCCAATGCACTCAATAAATTCCCTGATTCGAAATACTCTCTTGAAAATTTATAATTTGCAACCAATGATAAAATTTCCAGTTCTTTCTGCCTATCTCCTTGTTTTTTGCAACTTTCGCTTCCAGATAGTTTTCCAAACGATTATCAATCATATTATCATAAGGTTTTCCGACTCCTAAATTTTCCGGCCATTTTTTAGAATCTTCCACACTTTTCATAGCCGATTCATAATTTCCAAGATTCAGTTGTTCTATAGCTCGATATAAATTAGCAGCTCGATAAACAGCACGTCCTTCGTATGCACCTTCGTTCGGAAGAACCGACATTTTATTCAATAAAGATATACATTGGCTATATTGCCCCATTTCACATAAAGATTTTGCATATTTCAATCCTATATAATAATTTGATGGATACCGTTTCATATATTTTTCCCCGACTTCAACAGCTTGTTCCCACAGATGATCTGCTACATAATAATTAATCAAAGCGAAACCTGTGCGCCAAGATATCCTTTTTTGTTCTGCTTTTAATAAATCCATTAAACGCCCCTCTCCTTTTTTTAAAGAAGCACGACTTAAATAAAACGGAGCATACTCTACTTCCCCACAATTATCAAACAGCTCCAATGCTTTTTCCTTATTCTGATTTGCCCAATATATTAAACCTTCGTAATAATCGATTTTCCAATTCGGCCGAAGTGTTTTAGCCCATTCCAGAACCTTTATCGTAGAAGAACGGAATGGAAAAATATATTCAGGAGACAATTCATTTGCTCTATCCAACATCTCCAGACTTTCCGATATATTCCCTTTTTCATATAACAGCCAAGCTCTCTTATAATTAGCAATAGGATAATCATCTATAAAAGAAAATAATATCAAAGCTTCGTCTTTACATCCTACGGTTTCATACCACTCTGCCATTTCCATGAATGTCTCAAAAGACAATTCACTACGAATCAACGAAGCAAAACTATTTTTATTAGCCTCATTAAATGTTCCTAACAGAAGATCTTCAAAACGAGCCAAATGATATAATGGCAGATCATCCAACAAAGAATCAATAACCGCTTTCGCCTTATTCATCTGTCCCATCTTTCGATATGCAATCATCAAAACCTGATCCGCCTTTAAATTCTGTTGATTAAAATCCTTACTTTTCAATGCATAATGTTCAGCCTTTTTCCAATCACAAGCAATCAAAAACATTTCTGCTAACTTTTCGTAAGCAGCACTGCGAAAAGAAATTGAATATGAAGCGACAGAAAAACCATCTTTAGCATCCGTTTCATTACCTAAAGCCATATTGCACAAACCGTACAAATAATTAGAATAACCATCATAAGCATTGACACTTAAAGCTATATGGCAATTAAACAATGCATCTTCATAACGTCCTTGACGATAATACAATGAAGCCAAACTCGTCAAAGCTGGAAGAAAATAAGCCTCTTTTTCTAAAGAAGCAGTTAAATACTTTTCTGCTTTGTCATATACTTTCTGGTTCATCCACTGCTCACCTTGTATGTAAAGACCATACGCGGAATTCCAATCAAAGTCAGCAGGCAGTTCTTTGGGACGATTTGTTACATTATCAGAAGTTTCTTCCGAATAAACTAATAGATTATCCCCTATTACCACCTTTAATCTTCCACATGTACCCCTACTTTTAAATGGAATCGAGTCTTCCCAAGTTTCTAAAACATCACAATTAAAAAAAGTTGAATAAATCTCTTGTTCACCCTCATACAACTTTACTGTTGTCGATAACTGTTGCAAGGGAGAAAAATATAATTTTAAACAATTCTTTTCTTTTAATACATTCAAAGCTCCTATACTGCTAACTTTGGATACACCCTTAATATTCCTTACTGGAAACCAATATTCTATCCAAGTGTCTGTTGCTTGAGGACTAAAAGCCGTATGCTTATAAGGCGTAAAACAACTATTCGAGGCTGGTTGGTTAAACATCCGACCAGACTGAAGTTCTATATATTGCCCATCCGTATCGGTTAACAAATCTTTCCATATCTCTCCTTCACGAGATAATCCCCAAAGGAATATTTTCATACCTAATTTCTCGTCATAGTTAGCATGATGAATAGAACCGAAATCATCATCATGCCAATAAATCCCATAAAAATCATTATATTGTCCTAAGACATGATAAGATTTCGAATTTCCGAAATTGTTCTTTTCATACCAAGATATATCACGCCCTTGTTCATCGAATGGAAAAGAATGAAGTTCCCCTCCATGACCAATATAATTTGTTCCCGGATAACAAAACTGAGCATTCCTTTCTGCTTTATAAGCTGCATTCATCCACTGATAATAAGGTTGGTCAATCGACGAACTATTATACCATGTTGTTTTCGTAGTGAAATAAGCTTTATCTTTAGGTAAATTAACTTCAACTGTCCAAAATGTACGAGTAATTAAATCAAAGGAAGAGATATAACAACTAACACTTCCATCACTTTTTTTCTTCGTCAGATAATCAACTGGAGTACTTGTTGTCGGAGCATGTCCGATAATACCAAAATTAAATTCAATGCCACCAGACGTCCAAGGCCCTCGCATTGCAATATCACGGAATTTCACCACATGATTATTATAAATAAACTCCTTCTTAGAAACTTTATCAAAAGCTCCCCATATTTTTCCTCCTATTTCGGGAAAAAGGGTCAAACATATATAATCATTTTCAAGCAAAACAACCTTCCATTCCTTATCTATACTTTTTTCAGAAAAACCATCAAAACGAAAATAAGGATAGAAAATGTCGGAAGGGTTAGCGACTGGATCAGGATCTGAAAAAGGATAAGTTTTCATATTCTGTACCATTTCTGTAACAGACGCTCGTTCATGTTGTGCATATAAAGAGTCCATTATCATCAAACAAAAGAAAATAAAAATACTTTTCATATCTATTATGCTAAAAAATTATGTCAAATAAAAAATTGAAATCAAATAGGCCAAAAAGAGAAAAGGAAAATCTTTTAAACATGAAACCAAAGATTCTCCTTTCCATTCTTTATGTTTGTTCCAAACTATTTTGAAATAGACAGGATCAATAACAATCCCTCTTTTCGTTTTATTGGAATCATCTCGTCTAAACTAAATGTAGAAGCTTGTTGAAAATCATTGACAAACGGAGCTTTCAATAGTGCTTTCGTCTTATCCATTCCTAAAGAATTCCAATCTATGATCAGATGAACATTCCTATCCGATTCAGAAAAATTACCTACAGAAATCAAAATACTATCTGTTTTCACAAAAGCAGTAGCTTTAACTTCTGGATCAGAAGTTTTTATAGGACAAAATTCATCCCAATATCCTAACATTTTCGCCTCCTCTATACCAAAGGATTTCCACAGATTCCATACAGGAGCAGGAGAAAATCGTCCATACGAATGACGGGCTGTCGTTCCATATACCATTCCCAGAAAACGATTTCCTCCGTCTTGTAACATTTCACTCATAACACCAAATGGAATCCCAGAAAAAGTAACAAGCCATTCATCCGGACGCATTTGATTATATTTAAAACTCTCACCAAACCACAATCGATCCACATACGGGAAGAAATCTGTATATTGATTAGCCGGACCTATGGAATACCCAGTATTTGAATGAAGATCAATTAAAGCATCGGGGCGATATTTCGCAATAATCTTCCTAATTCGTTTCATAACAGTACGATCGAAAGAAACATCATCCATATAAATACCATCTATTTCATAATTTTCAAACATCCAACGCAAACCTTCCAAATAATAATTAATCCAACGTGAAAATCCATTCAATACTAATGCTGCATCCGAACAATCCTGAGGTAATTCTGTATACCATGCAGGCTTATAGTCATCTATCAAATGCTCACATTGCCATGGCAATCCATATCCAGGCCCAGAAACAAATATCTCATGATTCAAACTTTTTAAAGCATAAATCTCTTGAGCATAATTAGTCAATTCCCGAATGGTATAATACAGCTTAACTTTCCGTCCGAATTTATGCTCATGATCAATAAATGCAACCAAAGAATCTCGCACAATAAATGGATAATTAATAACTGGATTCAAAGGCTTAGCATGATGAATATTAATAATATTTGCTCCTTCCTCTGCCGCCTTATCAAACCCTGAATGTATGGCATGATAATAGCGTTCAGAAAAATGCTTACCTGAATTCAATCTTTTAGAAGGAGTTATCATCAATGCAAATTCATAATTTTTCGGCTGAATCGATAATGTATCCACTCCCGTACTAGCTATAACTTTTGCACCTAACCCTTTTGCTCCAGACACCTTTATCATACCTTTTCCACTATTTGCCCAAACTCTCGAAGGAGCAGGCTTATAATCATTCAATAAAGGACCATGATAACTGCCTCCTCTATATTCTACATGCAAACCTGCCAAAGCATTTCCCATCCAATAACTATCCCAAGGTCCATCCCAATTCCATTGATAAGTTACCGGACGGAAACCTCCGTCAAAACCAGTTCCCATAAAATACTCCGAGGCATAAGGTGTATAATCCGTTTCCAGACGTATATCTTTCACAATTAAATCCCGCTCTGTCGAAACTTTCAAATCATAATGCACATAGCCATCATATTCCATAAAAGCATTACTGATAAAATGGATCCCGTCTTTTTCATAAGATGATATCCAAGAAACCATTCCATCCGCCTCTTTTTTCAGAACAGCATCTTCCGCATCAAAAGCAATATCACCATCATTTGTAACAACAACAAAACGAAATGGTTTCGCCAAAACCTGTTTGCCGTTAATTTCTATCGAAGCCGGTAGCCCGTTGGAAGCAATACGAAATGTTTTCTCTGTTGCCTGAATTATATTGCCATTTACTTTCATCGGAAGAAAAGGAGTGACCGGTTCACGATCTTCTCCTATTTGAGAATTCAGCCATCTCAACCTTGCATGCCTCCAAAGATCTCCATCTCCTTTATCAGCCAAAACTTCTCCCGTGACTGTTATTTCTAATGGAATCGTTTTTGTAACGACTTCATTTACCTGAAAATCAATTGCCCCCACATAAGTTCCGATTTTGGCATCTTCCGGAATTTGAACTCCACACCAAAGAGCTTGCACTTTTCCTTTTGGAATCTGGATATCAAAACTTATTGGTTTCCCATCCCAATTTATACCTTCTTGATTAAAACAAGTAATAGATTCTTTTGCTATTTTCGTAGAACCATTTTTCAAATCGCTAAATGAAAGTTTAACGTTATCCAGCCCTTCATGAGCAGCCCACACTCCAATTTGCCAAACATAATACTCATTTCGCAAAGCTACACCAGCAAAAGATTTAGCCGGTCCCTTTTCTATCCAACGAATTGGCAATCGATCTGTCAAACGAATAGGAAATGCTCTATCCTCCGGAAACAAAATCGGCGTTTCTGGGTACTGCTGCAACAAGCTATCGGTCTCATCTATCGTCGCGATAATCCCCATTGGAGTAAAAGCATCCAATTTCGTTCGACTTTCAAAACGAAGAACCTGGGCTATCGGTAAATTAGTTGGTAATTCAGACTTCCATTTGCCGTCCACCTCATAAATAGGGGGAAGATAATCATTCCAAGGTTTACCGTAACGTGCATCACCAGCTCCTTTTCTATATTTATACGGCAAATAATAGATATAATAGAGCCCTTCTCCTGAAATTGGTTCAAATATAATCGTTCCAGACTCTGAAGAAAAATCCAGAATCTCGACATTCTTTATTTCTATGCCAGTCTGTCCATCCACAACTACAACTTTTTTAGTCTCCGGACGTAAATCTGGACGTCGCCAAGGCAATACAGCCTTAACGGCTGTATTGCTATTTATATCGGAAACTCGTACAACTGCTCTATGGTTACCTCGCATATCAACATTCCACATAGAATCCGCAACAACAAAAGGAATTCCATCAGGAGCAAAAGGCTGATATTGGCTATCCCCAGTCAGTATTTCCACTTTTGAGGAACAAGACAATAAAAATAAAAACAACACTATATATTCTATATATTTCCTCATCATATCCATCGTCTATTTAATATCCTGGATTTTGGTCTTCTTTCAACAACGGATTTACATCTATAGCCGTAGTGGGTATTGGCATCAGCATCAAACGTTCATTCCACTTTTTATCAACCACAACTGCACCATTCGGAGCAGTCGACGGACCTTGCAGATACTTTTGGCAATATTCATTACCATAACGCCTGACATCATCATAACGATGACCTTCCACAGCTAGCTCAATGCGTCTTTCATTTCGCAAAAAATCTATTGCTTCCTGTGTTCCTAAAGATTCTGGAACATCTGGCATACCACAACGGTCACGTAGTTGATTCAATGCAAAACGAACCTGATCATCATATCCTGTTGTCATTAAATGAGCTTCTGCAAACGTCAACAAAACTTCTGCATAACGAATGGTCGGATAATCATCTGCAGACCCATATACACTCGCGATATAAGGTTCCCAAGCAACCATTTTTCGATAACTGAAACCGGTCCAAGATTCATTTCCGTCCTTATTGATTACATCAGGATTCCACTTATAATAAAACTCTCCCACAGCTGTTTCATGCCATCCTTTAAACGGAAACATCAATGTCACATACAAACGACTATCACGATTCTTAAATTCTTTCATATAATCATAAGACATCAACTCTGGACTGGTAGCAAACGTTTTATAATCTTCTTCACTCAAATTTTTTGCATAATTCCAAATTTTCTCATAATTGGCCTTACGAGCATCTACTTGAATCTTTTCCGGAAGTGTTTTTCCATCTACTTTCCAATAAGCATCCACCAAATCTTGCATTGGTTCAAAAGAAGAATAACCATTTTGAATAGACATTGATAACGGAATAAAATAAGTATAACGATATTGATCATAAGCATTCGGATCACCCATATATTCATGAGTCAAAACATATTCAGGATTTGCAGGTGTCGCGTTTGCACCTTGCCAAAGAGCTTCGTAGCTGAACATGCCCTTTATAAATTTATCTTTATCAATTCCTAGTTCAGCGAAGTCTATATACAAGTCCATCTCCTCAGCCTCTTGCTCTTGAGCCGCATTCAGTGAAGTCAATTTAAACAATGAATATTTACCGCTGTCTATCACTGCTTTTGCTGATTTCTCTGCTTCTTCATAATTACCAAAATACAGTGCGGCCCGAGAACGCAATGCTAAAGCTGCATATCGCGTTACACGCCCTATTTCATTCATAAATCCACCGCTATAACTTTCTGGTAATATTTCAGCAACCTCCGCTAACTCTGTTAATATAAAATTACGAACTTCTTCCACAGAATTACGAGCAATTGTCGAAGCATCATAAGGTAATTCTTCTGTAACTATAGCCACCTTACCAAAATATTGCGTCAAGGTCAAATATGCAAAAGCTCTAAAAAAACGTGCTTCAGCCTTTGTCCTGACTTTTAGTTCTTCACTCATATCGCACTCGTCGACACGAGCAATATATGTATTTGCAGTTCGAATAGCATTAAAATCATAATTTCCATAAGGAGCCGCCGTATTAATGCCATTTTGTTGAACCATTTCCATATTCCCTTCCCACGGTTTATGACTATGCGCATTATCCGTACACATTTCATCCCAAATATCCACAGCAGGCATAGATTGATAACAACCATTCAATGCATACCACGCATCCTTCTCCGTTTTCCAGAAATTCTCTGCAGAAATTTCAGCCGGCGGTACAACATCCAAATCACAAGATGTCAACACACTCACTAATGAACAAAACAGAATCAAATTTTTTATATATAATTTCATAAACCAATTTCCTCCTATTAAAATGAAACATTCACTCCCAATGCCAAAGATTTGCTACCTAAGGCACGAACCGTACTACTTGTTGCTTCTGGATCAAAATCTTTCATCTTATGATCTGCACGAATCGTAAATAGATTTTCCCCAGTTAAATAGACTTTTAACGAAGACATACCCAAACGTGAGACTATATTCCTGGGTATATTATATCCGATAGTCATTGTTTTAAAACGGAAATAATCCGCATCAAATACATGATAATCATTAAATGCCCTATTATAAGTAGTATGGGGGCTACTTGCCGTATAAATTCTGGGATAAATTGCATGAGGATTAGGATTTTCCTCACTCCATCTACCCATATGGTATCTCCTCGGATTATCTTGTCCATGAAAAAACGGGTGTACCTGATAAACCTCAAAAGCAACATCTGCCCCACAGATACCTTGTCCAAATATAGAAAACTCAAAGTTTTTATAATTAACTGAAAGGTTAATCCCATAAGTAAAATCAGGAACTTCACAACCGATAATTGTACGGTCACTATCTGTAATTTCTTCACCCCAATCCAATTCTCGCTGAGGAACAAATTTCGTATCACCAGCATTCGGTGTTACACCTCCATAAGTATAATAATGTCCAGCATCAATCTCTTCCTGCGTGTACAAACCATCACTTTCAAAACCATAGAAAGAACCGATAGACTCTCCTTCTCGTAAAATATATTTAGCTACACCATGACCATTTTCCAAGTTATTAATAATGTCATTTGAAGAAGATAGATCCGTTATTTCATTATTATTCGTCGCAATATTTGCGCTAACCATATAAGAAACCTCACCTATTGTATTGCGATGTGTCAATGCGAATTCAAAACCTCTATTACGAACTTTTGCTACATTTTGTGAAGGTGCATTTGATATACCTGTTTCCAATGGAACATTATAAGCAAGCAATATATCACTCGTATTTTTAATATAATAATCAGCTGTACCACTCAGTTTACCATTCCACAAATCGAAATCCAAACCAATATCAGTCAATGCTACTTTTTCCCAACTCAACGAAGGATTAGCAGGCTTTGACTCCTTAATTACTTTGGCCGATGTATCGTCAAAAGAATAATAACCGGTCCCCGAATAATTTTGGAAATAATCATAATTACCCACATTATTAATATTTCCCAAAGTACCATAAGAAACACGAAATTTTAAATTATCGATAATATGACGCATACTTTTCATAAATGGCTCTTCACTAATCCTCCATCCCATAGAAAACGAAGGAAAATACCCCCAACGATTATCCGCGTAGAAACGAGAAGAAGCATCTGCTCTAAAATTCGCTTCAAACAGATACCGATCCATCAACGTATAATTGATACGTCCAAAATAAGAAAACATTTTATATTCTTGCATACTAGAACCATTTTGATACAATGCCCCAGAAGTCGCACCTGCCGACAAATCACTAAAAGAATCTGCAGGAAAATCTTGTCGGGAAGCCATTAATGTCTCTTCTTGATAATGTTCATAAGATACTCCAGCTAAAACCGAAAGTGAATGAATATTTTTCGTCAAGCTATAATTAGCCATTCCAGTGTAAGTTAAAAAACTATGTTTTTTCCAATTAACTTCCATCGAGTTAGTTGTATTACCCGTACCACCTATCACTGTACCTGGATTAAGAAAACTTGGAACATCATCCTTTAAACTCACATAAGCCTTATTTTTATATTCATACGACTTATAAGTGCCTTGTCCCGTAATAACCAGATCTTTCAAAGGTTTTAAATCGAATCCCAATTCATACATTGAATTCTCAATTGTATTTTTGCTCCAATCATTCGTACTATAAGCCCGCAACGGGTTTCCACCAACAAATGTACCACTTGCCTCATGTCCTGATTCGACAGATCCCCACTCACCCGTAGACTGACGGGCTACAAACGTACTGGGAACAATTAATATATTGTCAAAGGAAGGTGTTCCTCCATCGACATCTTTATTACGCTGTATATATTTCACACTTCCTCTAAACGTTAACCAATCGGTTACATCAGATGCTACATTCAAATTTAAATTATATCGACGCGTATCTCTGTTTCGTATATTCTCCGTATCATAAACATAACCTAATCCTGCGAAATAACGTAATTTTTTTGTTCCTCCTGAAAAATTCAAAGAATGTTTTGTCGTGACAGTCCAGTCATCAAATAATAAATCCACCCAATTCGTATTTGGATATAAATCCGGTTTTGTCCCGTTCCTAAACAAATTTATTTCTTCATCTGAGTATCCCTGATTTTTACCGGCAGAAGGATTTGTGTTGTATAAGGCCTCATTATATAGTTCGGCATATTCCCATGAATTAACCAAATCCTGTGTATAAGTCGGAGCCTTCATTCCAACCATACCACTATAAGAGACTTCCATTCGCCCGTCTTTTCCTTGTTTTGTCGTAACTAATACGACTCCGTATGCAGCACGTGAACCATAAATAGCTGAAGAGGCTGCATCTTTTAAAAAAGAAATACTCTCTATACTATTTGGATCCAAATTAGAAAAGAAAGTTGCATCAGCAATTGCTCCGTCTATCACATAAAGAGGTTCCGATGTTCCCAAGTTACCACGACCACGAAAATTAATAGACACATCTTTCCCTGGGCGAGATACGATAGTAACGCCAGGAACCGTTCCTTGGATAGAACTTAATACATCTGTCTGTACACGATCTTTAATTTCATCAGAACTAACAGATGCCACTGAACCCGTCAGGTTAACTTTCTTTTGTGTACCATATCCAACCACGACAACCTCATCCAATGCTTGAGAATCTTCTTCTAGCTGAATATTATATACGGTCTTCGACGTTACTGTCACATCTTGAGTATTATAACCAATATAAGAAACTATCAGCACAGACTTTTCAGATACTGTTAACGAGAATTTCCCCTCTAAATCCGTTATCGTACCGTTGCTTGTTCCTTTTTCAACCACATTCGCTCCTACAATTGGCTCACCTCTTTCATCTGTAACTACCCCCACAATTTCTTTAGTTATCTGAGAGGTTATTGCTGTTTTCGTGATAATAATATGTTTACCTGTTACTTTATAAGTCAAATTATTATTTTTGGTAATTTCATCCAGTATTTCTGAAACCAATTTATTTTTTGCATTTAAGTTGATTCGCTGATTACCATCTATCTCCTCACTCTTATAGAAAAACATAAATTCAGATTGTCTTTCGATCTGTGAAACGACATCGTAGAAAGTTCCGTTTTTCACAGATACAGAAATCCGATGTTCCTGTGCGTACGTTGTAGCAGATACTTGAATAACTCCTACTAATATAAGTATTAGTGTTATTTTCATGATACGTGTTACTTTTAGTGACAATGAAACACTGTCATCTCGTTTCTTTTTCATACATTTGGATGTTTTTGTTATTAAATTGTCTCATTCGCAGAGTTTTCCAGACGAGAGCGAAAGAGATCGGTTAACTAATTAAAAATAAGTCTTGAATCGGGAAATGTCGCAACCATTTTCCGATTCTGTTTTTAAAAGGTCGGAACTTTGTACATAGGCAATCAGATTTAGAGGTTCTACAATTTATTTGCTTATTATGAATATGTCTTTCTTTATCCGTTTGAAAACAAACTGTTTCTCGTAATCAATAATACGGAACACGTCCAGAATATCCTGATCCAACGAAAACGTCCCGGTATACCGGATCTGTTCCAGACGAGGATCATCCAAATGGATCCGTACATCATAATAATTCTCCAGACGTTTGACTATAGACGATAAAGGTTCGTCCTTAAATTTATACTCGCCGTTTATCCAAGCATTCGTCAGAGAAGCATTCACTTCGGACAACGAAATCGATCCGCTCTCGTTATCGGCCAAGGCGCACTGGTTAGGCTTCATAAACATACGCCCCGTGGATTCGCTGAACTCATTGAAAGCCTCCAGCATAATCCGGCCGCTCAAAAGCGTAACCACGCTATAAGACTCGTTTTCATAAGCCTGCACATTGAAGGTCGTACCCAATACCGTTATATCCTGTTTATTCAATTTTACAACGAAAGGTTTTTCTTCATTTTTAGTCACCTCGAAATAAGCTTCGCCATCCAGGTAAACCTGCCGGTTTTTCCCATTGAAACTGGTCGGATACTTGAACGTCGTTGCAGCATTCAATACGACTTTTGTTCCATCAGAAAGGATTACCGTATTGGCACGCCCTCCTTTCCGAACATGTATCTCGTTATATACTACATTTTCTTCCGCCAGGTAAGAAGATTCTACCTTTCCATAAAATGCATGAATTCCCCAACCTAATCCGACAGCCAGTATGACGATCGCTGCATATTTTACCCATGAAATCCATAAATTACGTGTCCGTAATTTATCCCGAGAAGGTTCCTTCTCCTGCAATTTCTCTATGCGGGCATACATTTTCTGCCAGCTTGTTTCGTTCAAGCCTTCCTTCGAGAAAAAAGAACGACGACTGGAATCCGAAATACCTTTCAGCTCGAAGAAATAAGACTTATGTTCCACATCTTCTTCCAGCCAGGACTTCAGGTAACGAAGCTCATCCTCATTTATATCCTGCTGCAGGAAGCGGACTATTAATTCTTCTATGTTATATTTTTCAGACATTCCGATGTTCGTTTATATTATACACGATTATCTCTTCAGATCTACTTACGCAATTTTCAAAAATTTGAAAGAAAAATCAAACAGCTAAGCAAAATACCCCGTAAAATCTTCAATGCCTTATAAAGTTGTACCTCCACCGTACGAGTGGAAATATTAAGCAGTACAGCTATTTCCGAAGTTTTTCGTTCTTCCAGATAGGACATTGTAAAGATTTCACGACACTTATCCGGCAACTTATCTATCTCTTTATAGATAAGCTCCAGGCGCTCGTCTTCCGCAAACAAGGATTGCGGATCGTCATTGTAATATATCTCTTCTATTTTTAATTTGGTAGTGACGGCATTAATATAATCACCTTTTACCTCCTGATGCTTCAGATAATCCAAACAGGCATGCTGAACGGAGCGATACAAATAAGTTTTAATCCCTTCTTTCAAGAACAAAAAAGTCCTCTTTTGCCAAACTTTAAGAAACACATCCTGCACCAAATCCTCTGCAGTAACAGCATTTACATACTTTCCAGCGTAGAAAATCAGCATTGGAGCAATTGATTTATATAACTCCTTGAACTGAATCAACTCTCGATCATCCTCCTTCGGTCTATCCATAACACATGCTAACAAAGAAACGTTTCTACAAGTATAGACGATTTATCCGGGATATTTACTTACGGGAAGGTTCTATTTTTATTTTAAGGGGGCTTTTTAACAATTAAAAGAAGCAGGTTTACCTTATGTTGAGTAAAGCAAATCTCTACCAATTGGCATCTTTTCTTCCACCCCCTTATTGTAATTAAAGGGTTATTTAACATTCTACTAATTTTTTCTTGGACAAGACGAGGTTTTCGCTCTCTATTTACCGTTTATCACCACAAAGACGGTCGTCATCGCCATAACAAGGGACTTCATCGCCACGAAGACGGTCGTCGTTACCCATGAACCATGGCAGCTCACGGCAACAAAGACGGTCGTCGCGGTAAATTTCTGCGCACCTCACAGTGGGAAGGAGGGAAAAAACTCTTTCCGCAAATGGTCCCTACCTCGATCTTGCCTGCAAATATCCGATTCTCCGGGAGTTGAGGTGTATCACATTGTTGATTTTATCCGTTTTGACTAACAATACTGAGCCGAGATTCGGACAATATGCCCACTTCATAACGTTTGTCGTCAACCCTGAGTATCGGAATCAGAGCAAAAAGTAAGATGAAAACAAACTGAAATTTCAAGTAAAATAGAAAAAGGAGACAAAAAGGGGTTATTGTAATTTGTGATATAGCAAGTTGTTCCTGACTAATGAAAACAGACCAACTTCTATTTAAAAAACGGAATCCACATAGCACCTTATCCGGATTCCTGAATACGCAGGAATCCGGATGATATTGAATAGGAAATCAAGCTATCGTTTATACCAATAGACCTCTCCCCACGTCATTAAGCAACTGGGCTTTTTAACGTCTTCCAATTTAATAAATGAAGTCCAATAGGACTCACGATGATCAATCGTATGTCCTAATTCATTTTCATGCCCCGTAATCACGAGTTTTGGATCAAACCCTTCAATCGTATCGGACAAACGATTCGCCCAACAATTGATCAGCAAAACATCCAATGCAGGAATTTTTGTTTTCACATCCAATAACCACGTCAAGTCCTCTTCATTATATTGGTCACCCGTCTGTGCGAAAGTAAAACCTTCAGGAGTCGTCACGACATGGATATTGTTAATCAGTTCACTTTGATGCCCCGGCAATATTTTTACATCCAGCTTGCCCCCCTCTGTTTTAAATTCCCTATCGATAATCTGCTCTGAACGAATGTGGGTCACCAATTCATTTCCTACCAAACTATTGTTCGGAGCAATCACCTGTTTTCCCATATCTGTAAACATCTTTACGACAACCGGATCTATATGGTCCGGATGATTATGAGAAAGGAACATAATGTCGCACCGGGCAACAATAGCTTGCATCGTTTTATCCGAAATCAAAGAAGGAGATTTCTTCATCGCTCCCCCACGGTACAAGTCAAAAGCGACAGTGACACTTTTTGTCTTTACGATAAACCCGTCATTATAGAGTTTATACACTTTCATACCCTCTTCCAAAGGTTTCTGCATGTCTTCCAAAAGTCCGCTCAAACGAGATTCCATAAACCGCGAAAGCGTTTCACTACCATCCAAACACGTATCATGGAATATACCATCCAATAATTGCAATGCTGCTTTACGAGCCAATGCCGGATTACCGGAAGAAGGAAGGTTCTCTTTTAAGAGAGCATCTACCAGATGAAAAGTTTTTTCAGTTTGATTAATCAGATACACTTCCTGCTTACCCCAAAAAGGTGTCGTTTTTTCCTGCGCTTGTAACAACATATACAATGGCAAAACAAACAATGACAATAAAAATACACTCTTTCTCATTTGAATAATTATTTACTTTTCGCTCGTGAAATTTCACCCTACTTTCGTGTCACATTCAATAAAGCCATATCCGGATGAGTACGCGTTTATCACCTCAACACGAAATGTTTACTAATCTTCTGTGAATTACCAGCGTAGAAATCGATAGTCACATGCCGATCAGAAACATTCATTTTATAAGAGCCAGCCGAAGTCGAACGGATATAGGTTTTCAAACCTAGCTTATATTCATTCAACAGCCCACTGTCATCCTCATATTTGGATCCATCCTCTTTTTTCTTGGATTTAGCCATTTCGTGAATATCACCGTAATCCCGCGGCTGATCCGACGTACAAGAATAGGTTCCTAATTCCGGTTTAGACCAGACGCTATTAACCGTCATTTGTGTAATGCGACCACCATCCCCATACCAATCAGCCAATTCTGTCGTATGAATGTGTCCACAGATACACAAAGCGTTCCGCTGGGCAAATACTTTACGAAAATGTCTACGCGCAGCAGTCTCTTCAGCCGACTTTCCCCCGTGGAAGAACCATCGGCAACTTCCTCCGTCATAGGGCAGAACCGGACCGTGGGTCAATACGAATGTATGTCGGGCTCCTTCACACTCTTTTAGCATCTGATCAATGAGTGTATCATCCGGATCATTGAAATCCAGTACAATATATGCATCATCGCCGATCGTGAAAAAAAAGTTCGTATGCGTAATGGACTTTCCCAATTCCTCAGACATCCGTTCCGGCATATAGGCATGATAAGCCTCTTTTGCGTTCGTTCCGCGGATATCATGATTACCCGTTACAGTCACAAAAGGCAAACCATGAAGTTCTGACTTAAAACGGTTCATCACGTCCTCTAACATTTTCTTGTGGACCTCCGGATTACCGCAATCTCCTTGAATCAAGTCGCCCAATTGAAATACCATTTTGGTATCAGAACCAATCAGTTGGGCAGCCCGTTTTAGTAACAAAGGGCAACGCTCCCGCCACATCTCCCCATTACGGGCAAATTCAGCACGTTGCACCCGGTTCAACCATTCTACCGGTTCATTATAGTCTGCATGATACACACTGGCCGGTTCCGTATCAAAGTGTGTATCGCCTAACAATACGATCGAATATTTTTTCTCCAAGTTCGATTCAGAGAAAGAGGACAATCGGTTTCCAAATGCCAAACCGGCAAGTGATGTTGCACTAATTGTTAGAAATGCTCTTCGTTTCATGATATGGTTCTTTTATATGATGTAAAAATATAATCTTGATTTAAGATAAGAGGTATAAAACCTTTCATTTTATACCCCTTATTTTCGTTATTCACATTTTGCAGACTAATCCTGCCAGCCTGGATTCTGCGTAAGATTTGAGTTCATCTCCCTTTCCTTTGCAGGGATCGGCCAAATCTTTATCTGTTCACCAACGCTAAGATGCTTGTAAGTAGTCTCTCCCCAAATCTGCATCAAACCATTCGTATTAAGTTCTCCTACCTGTCCGGAAGAATGATCTTTAAACTTCCTGTCGTACCATGTACCCCAGCGAAGCTCGTTAAAGAACATAGAATCCTCACCGCCAAGTTCAACATAAAACTCTTTCCGAATGCGTTGCCGCATATCCTCCTGCCCGCTCACAATAGTCGCAGGATAAGCCTGATCATTAAGAAGAACATGCCCGACACGCTGTCTTACCCTATTTACAAAAGCAACAGCCTCACTTGTCCTGCCCAGCTCATTCAAGCATTCAGCCCGCCTAAGAAGAATTTCAGCATAACGGCAGAGTATAATATCTTCGGAATAGACCCAACGAGTCGTACATTCATCATTCTCTGTTACATATTTCCTCCAAAGATAATAAAATTTAGAATTTGTATCAGTACGGATGTCATAAGGCTCTCCAGCATCCAGAATGTACGGCCAACGGAGGGTCCAGGTATGATTTCCCACACCTGCCTGATTCCCGTCGTAAGTCGAGTAAGGAGTTATAATCGACTGCATCAGGCGCGGATCACGATCTTCATATGCCTGGCGTATTCTCGCCTCGTTCCCTTGATCCAAATATTTGCTCATATCGGCACCATAAGAAACCATATTATTATAAAGAGCCTGATAATTAGAAGTTGCTTCAGTTGTTCCCCACTCTCCTTTACCGGATTGAAGTCCGTCACGCAGAAAGAAAGCAACCCTTTCCTGGGGAGTCATCGAATGCCATCCGGGACAATATTTTTCCCAATCAAATTCGGAGCCATCCGCACACTCGTACATTTCCACAAAAGCAGGATTCGGGAGATAATTGTTCCAAGCAGAACCACCCGTACAACGATTACCATAATTGATTCCTCTCGGGTTTCCCATCCCACTTGTCTCAACACACTGTACTGAAAAAATCATCTCATCACATTGCTCATTAGCCGGTTTAAAGAGCTGAAAGAAATCTCTGTTTCCTTTTACGCCATTACTCGGACTGTAAAGTGCATATCCAAGCCCTTCAATCGCTTCAAAGTCTGCAAGAGCCTTAGCATAATCTCCCATAAACTGATAAGTATAACCTCTAAAAGCATAAGCAGCACCTTTTGTTATACGTCCATAACTACTATTACCTTGAGCATATTTACCAGGAAGATTAGGCTCATTAATACAATCCGTAAGATCTGAAAGAATTTGCTCCCATACCTCAGCTTCCGATGAACGCGCTTTGGTTGCTTCCGAACTCTCCACATTTTCCATATAGATAGGAACACCTCTCCACAAGACATTCAAATGATAATATGCCCAAGCCCGCAGAAATTTACATTCGGCTTTCAATCGTGCTTTCTCGCTGTCATCCATTTCCGGGACATTATCAATGTTGTTGATAACATCATTAGCCCTATACACAACCGTATAATAATATTTATAATGATTACCTACATTTCCATTCGAAGGCGTACAAGAACCGGAAATCACGAAACAATTATTCTTCCAGTTCATATCGATATCCATTACGGACGACCAGGCATCAAACGGAATACCGATAGAAGGACTATCGTAATTCTTAGAGAATTTCTCATACAGTTCATTATAAACCCCCATCACAGCCGCACGGGCCAAGATAGGGCTGGTCCATACATTCGAACTCGAGAAACTATAACTTGGAGATGTATCAAGAAGATCGCCGGTACACCCTTCCAAACCGAATAACATGCCCGATAAAGTTCCGATGATAGCTATTTTTCTAAATAATTTTTTCATATTCTCAATATATTAGCTGTTTCCAAAATAATTAAAATGTTAGATTAATACCGAAGGCATACTGACGCATGGTAGAATATCCCATACTAACACGCATTTCCGGATCCATACCGGAGAAGCCGGTAATCGCAAACAGATTCTCCCCCGAAGCATATACGCGAAGCCTTTCAACATAGAACTTTTTAGAAATGCTTTTAGGCATTGTATATCCTAAAGTCAAATTTCTAAGTTTAATGAAATTCCCTTTTTCCAGATGAAGCGAAGAACTTGCTGAACTCTGAGCCCCTGACACATTGACCAAACGAGGTTGTTTTGAAGACAGATTGGTTCTCGGATCCGAAGGATTTTCAGGATCATAGAAATAATGGTCATCCGCTACCGCATCCGGAATCGCGTAGCCATAAGTCGTTTCACTCGAATTCCTTGCCTTGCCATAGTAGTAAATGCTAAATCCGGCAGATCCGCCCCAAGTCATAGAAAAATCGAAATCTTTCCAATTTGCACTGGCCTGGATACCAAAATTATATTTAGGGGTTGTTGAAGTTCCCTGAAATTCAGAATCATATGAATTACCATAAACTCCATCCCCATTCGCATCCGCATAAATATACTCGCCATACCAAAGTGCATTTTTAGCAATATTATTATAAGGTTGGAAAGTATAACCTGCCGCTTGCATGGCTTGAAGCCATTGCATATCGTTTTCCGTACGGATCATGCCATCTTTAGGGCCACCATTTATATTGACCGTACCGTCGGCATTGAAATACGAGCCGTTTCCGTTATACACATTAGGAAGATAAAACTCATTAATCTGACGTCCTTCGATGACTCTCGTAGTGCTACCGGTAGAAACATCTCCTATATTGGTGGAATATTCCGTATGTTCTTTATTCCATCCCCTTTCCAATTTACCTTTATATTTGCTGACAAAGTTTTTATTAAAAGAGAACTGGCCTTTAATGCTATAGCTGAAATCCTTGCCGATATTATCTCTCCATCCAAGCTCCAATTCAACACCCCTGTTCGTAACTTCCGCAATATTGGCTTTCGGAGCAGTCGCATTCCCCATTACCATATACATATCAGGCGTGTACAGAATTCCGGTCGTCAACTTATTATAAACATCTATATTACCGTTCAATTTATTATCAAAGAAACCAAAATCAAGACCGGCATTGGTAACGGCTGTCTCTTCCCAAGTAAGAGCGGCATTGGCAATAGAAGTGATGGCGATACCACTTGTCAAAGCTTGACCGGTAGAATAATTTGCCGCCGAATAGACAGACTGCCAATCATAGTTGCCGATTGCATTGTTGCCCAGTTTACCCCAAGAAGCACGAAGCTTTAAGTTTGTCAGCCACTGTACCGGTTTAAGCCACGACTCTTCATTCATACGCCAACCAGCCGAGAAAGAAGGGAAAGCGCCCCAACGATAATCGGGAGCAAATCTCGACGAGCCATCATAACGCAAGTTAAACTCAAGTAAATATCTGCTCTTATAAGCATAATTCGCACGTCCGAACACCGAGCGGGCAGCGTATTCAGTCCCATAACCAGCCGTCGAGTAAGGGGTTGTTGCAGCATCAAGGTCATTTACAGCGGCATCCGTAAGTCCCAACTTACTCACATTTGTCTCCCTGTAATTATACGTTTCTTCCTCATAGCCAACCATTGCCGACACATCATGAATACCAAAAGACTGGTTATAATTAAGTAAATGGTTCAACTTCGTACGATTCGTCCTTGTATAATACATACGAGTATAAAGAGTTGATGGGTCATCGGCCCCTGTTGAATAAGCTCCCTTAGAAAAACTGAACTTTCCAATGGAAGCGTCCGATACTTTTCGCTCCCGGCGAAGATCCTGATAATAAAAATCAAAATTATATGTAAAATACTTCAGAAACTTGACTTGAGCATACCACTCCGTATAAAGTTGCGAATATTTGTCAAACCCATTCAATACATTATCCCAAAGTCCGTTATGCGATTGTGGATCTTCTTCAGGTCCTTCCGGTGCACCATATTTTCCATCATAATACGGATATATACAAGGAACCATCTTTTCCGTGTTCATAGAATTGATATGACTACTCCCATTATAACTGGTAACACTGACTTCTTGATCGGTAACATTTCCCGATGTACGAGTTCCAACCCGCAACCAGTCGGTAATATCAGAATACAAGTTCACACGTCCCATATAACGATTATATCCCGTATTCTTCATGATACCCGGATTATCTATATAGGAAAAGCTCATTGAATAACCTGTTTTCTTCTCCTTCCCATTGAGTGAAATCGTGTGCTTCTGCATCCATTGCTTCGTATAAATCTCATCCCACCAGTCTGTATTGGGATAAGCAACATAGTTCGGATAACCCGAAGCAGAAATTCCGTTAGGATCAGCTTTAGCGGCTTCCCAAAGATCAATAGAGCTCTGAGAAAAGATATCAGAGTTTCCCAAGTTATTAGATGATTCATTCATCAATTTCATATACTGAACATAATCCGAAATTGTATGAACAATTTTGAAAGGTTCATTATAGGAGACTGTACCATCATACGTCACACTAATTTTACCTTCCGTGCCGTTTTTGGTCGTGATAAGGATAACACCGTTAGCACCACGGTTTCCATATATGGCACAAGAAGCTGCATCTTTAAGGATAGAGACATTGGCTATATCAGAAGGATTGACCATACTGATGCTTTGTTCCATTCCATCAACAAGAATAAGAGGGCTGGAAGAATTCAATGTTCCCACACCGCGAATGTTATAGGAAAAACTCTCTGCATTAGGTTGTCCGGAACTTTGCATGATCTGAAGGCCGGGTGAAGCACCGCTAAGAGCTTGAGAGGCATCGGTGACGGGTCTCGATGACATTGATTCGAAATTAACAGTGGAGACCGAGCCGGTCAGGTTTACTTTCTTCTGGGTACTATAGCCAACGACAACAACCTCTTCCAATGCTTGCGTATCCTCCGATAATGTAATATCGACCACAGAACGGTTCTTAACCTGAATTTCAATTCTATTATATCCTATGTAAGAAGCTACCAACACGGAATTTCCGAATACGGACAAAGTGTAATTTCCATCGACGTCGGTAATAGTTCCATTGGTAGGATTTCCTTTCTCAATGATATTGGCGCCGGGGATCGGTTCTCCGTTTTTATCCGTTACCACACCTTTTATATCTTTCTTTGCTTGTAAAGCAACTTGCCTTTCGTTTCCTTTATATAAGGCAATATGCTTGTCGTTTATCACATAATGGATATTCTCTTTTGCAAATAGTTCATCCAATACTTCGGGAACTGTCTTATCCTTAAAGTTGACAGTAACCTTACGAGTTACTTTTACCTGTTCCAAATTATACGTGAAATAGAAACCGCTTTTTTGTTCAATAGTAGTGAGAACCTCCTGTACGGTCGTATTTTCCATATTCAATGACAATTTCACCGACTGTGAATAGCTTAAATTAGCAAAAGACTGTAAGGTTCCCAATAGTATGAATAATATAACACATCTCATAATATTTAGACTTTTTCGCAGCCATGACGATTTATATACACCGCATGGCGTATTTTTCATAATATAATGCATACATTTGTAAATGATTAGTTAGTAATAAATTTAGGTTCGCTAAAGCGTTACTCGCTTAATCCCGGCTGAAGATATTGGCCTATCTTCAGCCTTCGTTTTTATCAATCCTTTCCCATAGGCTTTTTATTTTAATGGTTTGAAAATCCGTATTTGTTCCCCTTCAAATAAATAATCCAATCTCCTGGTTTCTTTCAGTAAATGTAAAACCTGTTCAATTGTAGCTGTATCCTTAAAGCGGCAAGTAAAAACTTCAGAACTTAAAGAATGATCCGTTATAACTATTTTCACATCAAATTTCCGTTCCAAATCACGGACAATATGATCAAGCCGACATTGGATAAAAGCGCCTTCTCCTTTCATCCATAATTTAACCGTATTCGTATTGATATTTTTCTCCAATGCCAAACCGGAACTTCCCGAATATGAAACCTGTTCGTTTGGTTTAAGAGTCAATCTGTTTTTACAGTCGTTTGTTTCCACTTCAACCTTTCCCTCTGCCAATGTGACAACGGATTTTTCGTCGAAGTAAGCTTTTACATTAAATTTCGTTCCCAATACCTTTATTGCCAGCAAAGGTGAATGCACGACAAAAGGAAGATGTTCCTTATGGGCCACATCGAAAAAAGCCTCCCCTTCAAGCCGGACATTCCTTTCCTTATCAGAGAATTGAGTCGGGTAAATAAGTTTACTTTGGGAATTCAACCAGATCTTTGTTCCATCGGAAAGCATTAGAGATGCTCTTTGTCCTTTCGGCACTTCTACCGTATTCTCGCCTACAGTTGCCGGTTGAACCATTTTATAAAGATTCAATCCTAATAATCCGATGATGATAACAGCTGCCACATATTTCAATATCGGATATATGTAAAAATGCGGTTTCGCATTTTTACTCTTTCCCTGGGAAAGAGTAAAACGGTTGTACGCCTCCTCTATCTCTCTCCTATCCGAGAATCGCAGTTCATCCTTCAAACTCCATATGCGTTCCATTTCGAACAGCCAGTCAGCATTGGGTTTGCCGGATGCGATCCATTGGTCGACTAAACGGAGGTCTTCCGAGGTACAGGTATGCGTAAGGAATCGTATGAGTAATTGTTCGTCCATCTTCTTTGATTGTACTTATAGAAAGAAGACAATCGAAGCGGGAGGTACTACGTGGTCAAAAACAAAGAAAAATTCAATTTATGTTGCAGAGCAGGAATATAAGCAGGAAAAGGCCTTTCAAATCTTTCCGTAAGAAGGCAAGTGCTTGCCGGATATGTCCTTCGACTGTACGGGGAGAGATTCCCATAATCTCGGCTATCTCCTTATGGCTGATATCATGGAAATAGGCCAGACGGAAAGCCTGTGCGCATTTGGGAGGCAGTTTATTAACGGAGAGTTCTATGATTTCCCGCAAATCCTGATTTATAACAGACTTAAGGACATCGTTGGAGTCGGTGGATTCGCCCCAAAAAGCGATACGCGCCTCAGCGATACGAACACATGATTCGTACTCGTCAACAATCATCTGGTGTTTAATGTGGTTCAAGCAACTATTTTGCAACCATTTAAAAAGGAAAGATTGGATATTGTCGGGTTGTATAACCTTTTTCTGTTCCCAATAGGAAGTGAAGACTTCTTGCACCAAATCTTTGGCAACCTGCTCATCTACAAAACGACAAGCGAGCGCCATCAATTTAGGATAGAAACATTCAAAGAAAGTTTTAAAAGCAGCATGATCTCCTTTCCTGACTTTTTCAATGTCAATTTTCGCTTCCATCATATCGTATTCTTTCTATTTGTGGTAAAAAAGCGTGGAGCTATTGTCTCATCCGGTTAGGAGCTCTGGTAAGCTTGTACAACAAATAAGCAATAGCCCACGCCCTATGGGAGCGCGAGCGTTTTTGCCTATTATTCTTTTTGTACAATGAATTTACCAGATTCCTAACAAAGAATAATACGAAACGCTTCTACGTTTTTCTTTATATTTCCAGACAAAGATAATTTTATTTTCAATAAAAGGCTTATTCATCTGCAATTAATTTTTCTTATACCTCTTACAACACTATTTAGCATCTTGGCTCTTGACAAGTTCGGACAAACCCGTATCTTTGTATTGTGGTTTTTTCATAATAGTATTAGATTTAAGGTTAACAAAGTTTGGTTAGGGGTTGTCGTGAGACAGCCTTTAATTGTTTATAGGGGTTTCTTTTGCCTATAAATAACCAGATCGGGGAAAATTGATAAGTTATCCGGCAGAATTGCCATTTACCGCAAGCCACAATGGGTCGATATTTGCATTATAAAACAAACATATAAAACAGCAAAGACATGACGACTAAATTAAGTAATCTATTTTACACTTTCCTGAACATTGCAGCTTCGACTCAAAAGTTGGGCATTAACTTGATCCGCGTGGCAATCCTGATCATCTTCGTATGGATCGGAGGATTGAAATTCTATAACTATGAAGCAGAAGGTATCGTGCCGTTTGTGGCGAACAGTCCTTTTATGAGCTTCTTCTATACGAAAAGCGCTCCCGAATATAAAGAATATAAACTAAAAGAGGGGGAATTCAACGAGGCCAAACATCAGTGGCATGTGGAAAACAACACGTACGGCTTCTCGCACGGGTTAGGCATTCTGATCATGGCGATCGGTATCCTGACGTTCTTAGGTATTTTCTCCCCTAAAATCGGCCTGGTAGGTGCAGGACTTGCTATTATCATGACGATCGGAACGCTCTCTTTCCTGGTGACGACGCCTGAAGTATGGGTACCGGACTTGGGAAGCGGAGAACATGGATTCCCACTGCTGACCGGGGCAGGCAGACTAGTAATAAAAGATACGGCAATCATTGCCGGGGCGATCGTAGTGTTCTCGGACTGTGCACAGAGGATATTGAAACAGAAGAAATAAAAAGTAGAAAGGGGTTGCCTACACATTGTATAGCCACCCCCTTTTTATTCTTTTATAAATCAACTTTTAACTTGCCGAAGCTGCCTGCTCATCCACCGATACCAGCTCGATTTCGAATATCAAAGTCGAATAAGCCGGGATATCACCGTTGTCGCTTGCGCCATAGGCTAGCTGCTGCGGAATCCAAACCTCATATTTATCTCCTTCAACCATATGTTGCAAAGCAACTGTCCAACCAGATATGACGGAACCATATCCATTCGGATTGGAGTTCGAATAATTCGCATAGTATGAACTGACCGCACACTTGAAGGGCGTACCGTCTTCAAACAACCGGGCATCAAACTCCGTTCCATCTGTCAAAGAACCTTTATAGTAGACCGAGACACGGCTATTGAAATAGGCTTGCTTGCCATTCCCCTTTTCAATCAGTTTGGCACAAACATAACCATCACCGGCTTCCGAATACCATCTTACAAAACCGGTTTCATTTACTTTTGCCTGGAAGGCAATGTCCTGTTTCAACTTATAAGCCTCTCTTTCAACAGCTTCAGTATCATCGTCATCATCCTTGCAAGAAGAGACAACAAAGACACACAACAACATCAACGCGATATGCAGGTATTTCTTCATGCGTTTATTCCATTATCTTTTTTAATAAATTCTTCATGCTTACCTTCTCGGAGATAATGTCATGCAACTTGTCGATGCTCACACGTTCCTGTTCCATCGTATCGCGGAAACGGATCGTGACACAATTATCCTTCAAAGTATCGTGGTCAACTGTAATACAGTACGGGGTTCCGATAGCATCCTGGCGACGATAGCGCTTGCCGATAGAATCTTTTTCGTCATACTGGCAACGGAAATCGAAACGCAACATCTTCATGATCTCCTCAGCTTTTTCAGGCAGACCGTCTTTCTTCACCAACGGCAATACGGCGAGCTTGATAGGCGCCAACGCTGCGGGCAACTTCAATACAACACGTGTTTCGCCGTTTTCCAATGTCTCTTCGCAATAAGAACCGGCCATCACACTCAAGAACACGCGGTCTACACCGATAGAGGTCTCGATTACATACGGAGTATAGCTCTGGTTCAGTTCAGGGTCGAAATACTGGATTTTCTTGCCGGAAAACTTTTCGTGCTGACTCAAGTCGAAATTCGTACGGCTATGGATACCTTCCACTTCCTTGAAACCGAACGGCATTTCGAATTCGATATCAGTAGCCGCATTTGCATAGTGGGCCAGCTTTTCGTGATCGTGATAACGATATTTTTCATTACCCAATCCCATTGCCTGGTGCCATTTCAGACGAGTAGCCTTCCACTGCTTGAACCATTCCATCTCTTCGCCAGGACGAACGAAGAACTGCATTTCCATCTGTTCGAACTCGCGCATACGGAAGATGAACTGACGGGCAACGATCTCGTTACGGAAAGCCTTACCGATCTGAGCGATACCGAAAGGTATTTTCATGCGGCCGGTCTTCTGTACGTTCAGGAAGTTGACGAAAATACCCTGTGCTGTTTCCGGCCGCAGATATACTTTCATGGCACCGTCTGAAGTAGAACCCATCTCCGTAGAGAACATCAAATTGAACTGGCGGACATCGGTCCAGTTACGGGTTCCGGAGATCGGGCAAACGATTTCGCAATCCAGGATCAGCTGGCGCAGGTCTTCGAAATTGGAATCATTCATGTCTTTCGAGTAGCGTTCGTGGATCTCGTTCCACTTAGCCTGATATTCAAGCACGCGTCCGTTCGTCGCGCGGAACTGGGCTTCATCGAAAGCATCACCAAACTTCTTCGCAGCCTTGGCCACTTCCTTATTTATCTTCTCCTCGATCTTCGCCAGGTGATCTTCGATCAGTACATCGGCACGATAGCGTTTCTTGGAATCCTTGTTATCGATCAGAGGGTCATTGAACGCGTCGACATGGCCGGATGCCTTCCAGATAGTAGGGTGCATAAAGATAGCCGAATCGATGCCGACTACATTTTCGTGCAACAACGTCATGCTGTCCCACCAGTATTTCTTTATGTTATTTTTCAACTCTACGCCATACTGCCCATAATCGTACACTGCTCCTAAACCGTCATAAATCTCTGAAGAGGGGAATACAAACCCGTATTCTTTACAGTGCGAAACTAATTTCTTAAATACATCTTCTTGTGCCATAATAATAATTTGCCAATTAATTAATGTGCCAATGTGCCATTTTTGTGCATTGGCACATTATTAAGTTTGCAAAGTAAATGATTTTTTTGGTAACCTGTAGCATTTTCAGCATCTTATAAGGATATTTTCGAAGAAACATCAGCTAAATGAAACCAACTCCTATCCTGGTAAGGACGAACGGCTACCCGTTTCGGAGCAGTTTCATAGAGGGGGAAATTTTGTTCCATTGGCATGAATCTTTTGTTTCTTCCCATAGAAAACAAATTTTCACTGGCGAGAAAAGTTATTTTCTCCTCATGGAAACAGATAAAACATTCCACACTTCAGGTTGATTAAAGCAGGACTTTCAACAAAAAGATCCCGATCCATCGAACAGTCGCCGGGATGGATCGGGATCGGGCATGTATGGGGAATAAAATATCAGAGCGCTTCCTTAAGGATCTCGCCTACGGTCGGATGTGGGAAGACGATGGACTTCAGCTCGGAGGCCTTCATGCCTTTTTCGACAGCGATCCCGGCTATGACGATCAGCTCGGAGGCCGGATTTCCCAAAAGGTGGGCGCCGATGATCGTTTCGTCTTCAGCCAAAATCAGCTTGCAGACGCCGTTGCCCTGCTCGTTTTCAGCGACAAAGCGGCCGGAGAACGCCATCGGTATCTTCTTGACGGTGTAAGGAGTTCCTTCAGCTTGCAACTCCTCTTCGGTCTTGCCGACACCCGCGATTTCGGGGTTGGTATAAACAACGCCCGGAATGGCTTTATAACTCATGCTGCGGTTCTTACCTAAAATATGATCGACAGCCACTTCCGCTTCGCTGACAGCCGTATGGGCCAACAGGGAGAAAGCGGTGATATCGCCGCAGGCATACACATTCGGGACGGAAGTCTGCATAAATCCGTTCACTTTGATCCCGTTGCGGAAAGGTTCGGGGGCCAGTGTTTCCAAGCCGAAACCTTTGGTCACGGGATGACGGCCTACGCTCAACAGGACTTTTTCGCCTTGGATGACTGATGTCTCGCCGTCTTTCTCGACCGTCACATCGCCGCCGTTTACGGCAGTCACCTTATGTCCTAAATAGAACTTGACGCCCCGTTTGGCATATTCGACCTGCAACATCTCGGACAGCTCCCTATCCATCGGACCGAGAATCTTATCCAGCATCTCGACCACATGCACTTCCGTTCCCATGCTGTTGAAGAAGGAGGCGAACTCCATGCCGATCACACCGCCACCGATGATCACCAGCGAAGTCGGCAGTTCTTTAGACAGCAACGCCTCACGGCTTGTCCAGTACTCCGTTTCCGCCAATCCGGGAATGGGAGGTATGACAGTTTCCGAACCGGTGCAGATAAGCAGGTTGGCGGCTTCATAAACAGCTTCGCCCGAGGCGATAGTGATCGTTCCGTCGGCTGCCCGCCCTTTGATTTCGGCTTCGCCGCTCACCACTTCCACGCCGTTCTCCTTCATCTTCATGCGGATGCCGGCTGTCAGTTTCTTTACGACTTTATTTTTACGAGCGATGATCTTCGGGAAATCGAAAGCAGGATTCTCCGCACTTACCGCATATTTGGGGGCGTGTTTGATCGTATCAAACACTTTCGCAGAATAAAGCAAAGTCTTTGTCGGCACGCATCCTTCATTCAGGCACACACCGCCTAACGCGTTCTTCTCAAAAAGCACGGTGGACAAGCCACCCGCAGCCGCCTTCTCGGCAGCCGTATAACCGGCGGGACCGCCTCCGATTATGGCAACATCGTATTTCATGTTCTCAGATTTAATTAAATTTTATATTGGGATTAATTTGTTGTAAGATCGAAATAAATTCTTCCTTGTCGGCCGGATAAAAAGAGGAGCGCCTCTCTATGCCTCCTTCCATACGGGAGTAATAGACGACGACTTTGTTACCGCTGCATTCGAGCCGGGAGATCAGTTTCACGTCGATTTGCCCGTTTCCGTGCAACATGTCCCTATCCGTTATCTGATACGGACGTAACTGAAGTATAGTTAACGGCAGGAAACAAAGGATCAAGGGTAGTCGATCAAATTTGTCCTCGCTGAAAGCATCCATAATAACCAACAATGCAAATACTCCTAATAAAATCCAGAAGATGTATACATGCCAATCTTTCTGGTTTTTCCGAATCCGTGCTTTCATGGTAATCTGTTTTTAAGTTTTAGATAACCGGTTCCTTTATCCGGATATCGGAATTATGCTTCTTCAACAGCTTGACGAAGTCCTGCTTGTTGACCGGCGAAATCAATAGCCACTGCGTGTCGCCTTTGTAGATGATCAGACGGTCCAGTGACAGGGCGTAGCTCGAGACAGGCATCACTGTCACCTCGACGGCACTAATCTCCGAAATAGGAATCCGCTTTTCCGGGAAAAAACTGCAATGGGCAATCAGATAACCATCCGCCGTTATTTTATACCAGGTCGACAACAGCATGTGAATACACTCCAATGTAAACAACAGCAGCACGATCATCGTTACGGGAGACTTGCCGCCCACAAATGCAGCAACAGTGCTTGCCGCCATCACCAACAGTATCAGATGATACCACCAACCTACTTTCGATTTAAAGACTCTGTCCATATCCTGAATTTTGCCGAAAGATAATCATTTTATTTCTTTTGGCGATTCAGGGAAAAGAAAATGCGCTGCAACTTCTCAGTAACAACGCATCCACTTAAACCGGTCAAACAATTCCCAAAAAGGAATATATCTTACATTACTTTACAACTTCGAGGACAGTATAATATTGCAACTGATTGTTGTTATTATACTGTTCGTTCTTTACGACACCCACATTCGGAGCGTACCATTCATATCCATAGCCCTCGATCGTTTCCTTCGGGGAGCGGGATTTGATTTTATATTTTACTTTCGTGCAGTCGAACGTGCCGGCGGGAGTCGCTACCTGTTCGGTCGTCACATATTCGCGGTCGTAGATAGACACGTTTTTGCGATCCTTCCGATTCTTCTTCGAGTAGATCTGAATGGTTGCATCATCGAAATACATATCGTCGCCATTATTGGACGGAGCGTTCGATACACTCGGATAGTTAATGACCGCTTCGGTAGCAGCCAAATCAGACTGGGTAGTCGACACGAAAGACGGATTTGACAAAGTCTCCTTCATCTCGATAAAGAACTCACCATCTCGGCAGAATGCTTCCAGGTCACCCTTGTCATAAACCGTACCTGCGCTATTTTTGAACACATAATCGGCTTCCACTTCCAGGCCGGACGGGATGTTCTTCACTTCATCGACCGTGTAGGTCATCACACTCTGCAGGTTTCCTTTTGCATCATAGCCTTTTTTTACGAGCTGCGTACCTTTGGTCTGCGGGAAAAAGAACGTACAATCCTGAGCCATCGCACCAGCCGCAAACAACAAGGCCAGAGCGTTCAATACAACTTTAGATTTCATATTTTAAAACGTTTAAGTGTTAATAATTAGCAGGATATCCAATGCCCCAATAGAACAGGGTTCCATTCTGAGATGTTTACGACGAGAAGTTTAAAATATCCAAAGAATCAGTAATGCGGACTATTTTGCACGAAAGCGGGCTGTATAAGGTACAACTAAATAAGTTAATTCCTAACTTTGTCAGCCACAAAGGATATAAACTATGGTACAACAATTCGATTTCTTAGTGATCGGTTCCGGTATCGCTGGCATGAGCCTCGCCTTGAAGGTAGCCGATAAAGGGAAAGTAGCCATCATCTGCAAGACAGAGCTGGAAGAAGCGAACACCTATTTCGCGCAGGGAGGCATTGCTTCGGTAACAAACCTGCTGGTAGACAATTTCGACAAGCATATTGAAGACACAATGATTGCCGGCGACTGGATCAACGACCGGGAAGCCGTGGAAATGGTCGTACGAGGCGCACCGGATCAGATCAAGGAACTCATAAGTTGGGGTGTGAACTTCGACAAGAAGGAGAACGGCGAGTTCGATCTTCACCGCGAAGGAGGGCATTCCGAATTCCGCATCCTACATCACAAGGACAACACCGGCGCCGAGATCCAACTAAGCCTTATCGAAGCGATCAAGAGACATCCCAACATCACGATATTCAACCATCACTTTGCAGTAGAGATCATCACGCAGCATCACTTGGGTATCATCGTCACCCGTCATACGCCGGGCATCAAATGTTACGGCGCTTATGTGCTGAACGAAGACACCGGTAAGGTAGACACATTCCTGTCCAAGGTAACAGTTATGGCAACAGGCGGTTGCGAAGCCGTTTACCGCAACACAACCAACCCGCTGATCGCTACGGGCGACGGTATCGCAATGGTGTATCGCGCGAAAGGAGCTGTCAAAAACATGGAGTTCATCCAGTTCCACCCGACCGCTCTTTTCCACCCGGGAGACCGTCCCTGTTTTCTGATCACCGAAGCCATGCGCGGATATGGCGGCGTCTTACGTACGCTGGACGGAAAGGAGTTCATGCAAAAATACGACAAACGTCTGTCTCTCGCCCCGCGTGACATCGTAGCACGTGCGATCGATAACGAGATGAAACTCCGAGGTGAAGATCACGTTTACTTGGATGTGACCCATAAAGACCCGGAGGAGACGAAGAAGCATTTCCCCAATATCTATAAAAAATGCCTCAGCATCGGCATCGACATCACGAAGGATTATATCCCGGTAGCTCCAGCAGCCCATTATCTGTGCGGCGGTATTAGTGTCGATCTGAATGGGCAATCCAGCATCCGTCGTCTCTATGCCATCGGCGAATGTTCCTGCACAGGGTTGCACGGTGGAAATCGCCTGGCTTCCAACTCGTTGATCGAAGCAGTCGTATATGCGGATGCAGCCGCTAAACATATCCTAAGCGTCCTCGAACGTTACGATTTCAACACCGATATTCCCGAATGGAACGACGAAGGTACGATCTCTACCGAAGAACGTGTATTGATCACCCAGAGCATGAAAGAAGTGAACCAGATCATGGAATCGTATGTCGGCATTGTTCGCAGCAACACCCGTCTGACTCGTGCCTGGAACCGCCTGGATATTCTGTACGAAGAGACAGAAAGCCTCTTCAAACGCAGTAAGGCCTCAAAAGAACTGTGTGAACTGCGTAACATGATCAACGTCGGTTACCTGATCACCCGTCAGGCAATGGAACGTAAGGAAAGTCGCGGGTTGCACTATACGATCGACTATCCGCCGTTAAAGAAAGATTAAAAGCCCGGAAAAAGCATGTCAAAATCACCTTGTTCCCGCACTCTCCCACACGAGGCACGGGAACAAGGAGTTTTTAATTTTCTTCCTTTCCTTATAATTTATTATGAACATGAAAAAGCACCATCTATTACTATTCTTTTTATTCCTGTTTATCTCCTGTTCAACGCACAAAAAGTACGGAGCATGCTAATTGAAAGAGACAGACGAAACGCTGTCTTTCCCGATCGATTCGGACACGAAAAACAACTTCAACATTTATTCAGTCTATAAAGACAAAGACGGAAAAGAGTATTTCACTTTCCAGAATATTGAAAACAATACGATCCACTTCTATGACCTGAAACAGCAGAAACCGGCGTTCAGGATAACCCCTTCACAGGAAGGAAGTAACGGTGTTGGAAGGATATTCGGTTATTATATTCAGAATCTCGACAGTATTTACGTCTTCAATTTTTACGAAAGTGGGCTATACTTGATTAATAAGAACTGCGACCTTCTTGATAAGCAGCCTTTTCCTGAATTAAAACCTTCTTGTTTTATGGCTACAGCCTCACAATTACCTGTACGTATCGAACACACTCTATATACCTGCATAGAACCAAATCGCCTGATTGAGCATGACCCTGTTTCCGTCGCAATCAATATGAATACGAAAGAGGAGAAGAAACTGCCCTTCGATTATCCCGATTATCCCGGTTCGGAAGTCAAGCTGAAACGATACGGCATGGAAGCCAGTTACAGCCGTTGCTATGACGGCCAACGCTTCATTTACTCGTTCCATTATGACGAGAATATCTATGTGGCTACTCCTGAACACGACTCGATACGGAAAGTCTCGGTTAAAAGTAAGTACTTCGACAAAGTACAATTGCCGGACGAGTTGACAGCAAGCCCCGAAGACTTCTGTGTGAATGCCTGGTATAATAACTTGCTGTACGATCCCTACCGGGAGGTTTATTACCGGATTGCTTATCCGCCCTCGACTTTGGATAAAGGCGTCCGTCCTATGGAACTCGTACAATTCGGGCGTAAGAACTTCAGCATTATTATTCTCGATAAAGATTTCCGTATTCTCGGCGAACCCCTCTTTCCCGACAATACCTATAATCCAACCATCATGCTGGTTCGTCCCGAAGGGCTATACATTTCCGACAGCCATTACCTGAATCCCCGGTTCAATGACGATATCCTTAGTTTCCGGAAGTTTGAATTGGTAGAAGAATAATAGTAGTATCACCGAAGCTCCAGAACAAGCAGAACCGGATTGTCGTCTGCCGTTACTCCGTTTATATCTCCTTCCAATTCCTCTGCCGGAACGGGGACAATTACCGTTTTCCCTTTTATGCACAGTCTCTCTGTGGGGAGTGTTATTTCCTTTCCCGAAGACAACCGAAAGGGCAGGCCGTTTTTCTCCCGGACACGTGCGACAATCGTCTGTTCCTTCTTGCTCCAGATTTCGCTATGCTGGTGCTCTCCCTGCTTATAATCTATCAGGTAATACTCCGGCAGGGAAGAGATCCGGGTCCACATCAGGCACTTCATGGTCTTCATTTCCCGTGTCATGAAACGTCCTAATTCTTCATACTTAATATCATACTTTCCTTTCTTCAGGATGAAAAGAGGTTCCAATGCCTTGTCCGTAATGCGATAGACTGTGTCCGACATCGGACGGGAAAAGATAAACATATCTTTGTTCTGGCAGGTACTCGTCAAGATCTGCACAGCACTTCTTTTTATCTCATCATACCCTTCTCCCATTCGGATGTCTTTTCTGTAGACATTCATCGCCAAATCAGCTATAAAGTATTGATACTCCGTCTCGGGCATTCCACAGGAAACCATATAATGCTCCGTCGCAAAGACGGGGGCGACAATATCGACCAGTTCTCTTTCTTCCAGCAGATTTCCTTCCCAGTCATAACGAATCCGTTTCCTGTTCCCGCTATCGTAGATATCCATAAAAGCATATCCGGGATCAACATAAAGGTACGAGATATAAACATATTCACCCGGCCCGTTTCCCTCATATTTGAAGCTGCGTTGTACTTTTCCATCCACTCCATAGCGATAGAAAGAGCCAGTCTTATAATCGACAATAACAATATATTCATTGTCCATAAACGTTATCCCCAAAGAACCCGAAAGTAAAGTCTTCTCATCAGACGAGAGCGGAATAAACGTTGCCTTCTCAGTTATATCATTCCACATAAACGCACTTGGTACGGTTTCCTCCGCCACCGCTTCCAGATTAAAAACCGGAAGTTCCTCCGACTTCTCTTCCGGTAACTGTTTGGGATTATGACAGACGACAAGAGCCACAACTATCAGAAATGACAGAAATGCCATTTTCCCGAATCCTATTTTATACATAACCTTTTCTGTAATGAATTATATTATTTCCCTTTTAACGGATAGTCTTTTCGTGGATTACCGAAAAAGAGCAGGGTCGGAGCGTTCTTTCCGGCTGCAGTCGCCTGATATTCGGCAAAAGCCTTGCCGACCGTTTCCAATGCTTCTTTAACTGCTGCATCGCTTGTCTTCACATCGCACAGGAAATAGATCATCACAGGCTTTTCACCTGCCGATGCAGACAAGGTCGCTTTCAGTTTGACCGGCATTTCGGATATTCCGGCAAACCTGCTGTTGTAAAGTATCTGATCTTTGGCATTGATGAAGAAATTCACTCTTCGCGTATGTTTCTCCATAAACACAAGTCTTTCCGAGCCTGAAAGCTGTCCGCCTCCCGCCTGTCCGATATACCGGTCGATCTCCTTGTCGAAGAATTCACGGGTGTACGGTTGTCCGACCGGAGAAATTGTCGTATCTTCGCTCTGCATTAAGTTTGTCAACTCCCGGTTTACATCCGGGCGGGCGAAAGCAAGCATGCTACATGCTGCCACCGGAACTAAAAGCACGAGCTTCAACCGGGCCCAACTGTTCGATTTCTCTTTTAACATCATAGTAATTCGTTTTTTAATTTTACTGTGATTGAAGCTGTTAGCAAAGGTGTAGGAGCTCGCGCTAACAGCTTTTTTCACTAATAACAATTGATATTTTGTTGCATCGATGCCATTTTTAAGTACGCCCGTATCCGCCTGGTACTCATGAACCTCCTGGAGTTCCCGTTTCAACAGCCAGGCTGCGGGATTGAACCAGTGCAGGAGCACGACTGCCTCCGTATAGATCAAGTCCAACGAATGATGCTTGCGCCAGTGAACTTGCTCATGCGTCAATATCTCATTCGGATAGTCACAATAATCTTTCAACGACAGGACAATATACGATCCCCAGTTAAAAGGAGCGACCGGCCTGCCGACCAGCACCAGCGTATAACGCCCTTTCCGTATCTTATCGCCGCTCCGGATCAGCCAAAGCAAACTCACAAACGAGCGAACCAACCGGCAGAGGACAACCGCCATCCCCACAAGATACAGGTAAACCGCCCACTCTCCCCATGAGCCGGAAGCCTCCCGTACAGCCGGTACAACCTCCGTTCCAACCTGGACAACGGAGTGCTGCGAAACCGTCTCCCCCACTCCTTCCTGTATCATCTCTTCCAACTGCAACAACGGCATTTGCAGCACACCGGGCGATTCCGTCCGTAGCTCGACAAACGGCAGCAGCATGCACACCAGCATCCCCGCCAGCAGCACCATCCGGTTGAAGCGAAAAAACGTCTCGTTGCTCAACAAGGCTTTATAACCCAAGTAAAACAGAGTCAGGCAACAAGTAGACTTGACGATATAAAGGAGGAAGGTAACCATCTCATTTATTTTTACGGTTCTTAATCTGCTGTAGCAATTCTTCCAATTCTTCGACCGACAGTTCGTCACGGTCTATCAGCGAAGAAACGACACGCGTATAGGAATCTCCGAAATAGCGGCTTACCACGTTTTTCAGCGTCTTGTTCCGGTATTCGTCCTCCGAGACCAATGCATAATACTGATAGGTGTTTCCATACGGGCGATACCCGATATAGCCTTTCTCCTCCAGCACGCGTACGATCGTGGAAAGCGTGTTGTAGTGCGGCTTGGGCTCTTCCTGCAATTCCAATAACTCACGGATAAACAACGGACCGTTCGTCCAGAAATAACTCAGGATATCTTCTTCTTTAGGAGTCAGTTTCTTCATATTCCATGTTTATTTATCAGATGAATGACCAAAGATAACTATAAAGTACAATAATAGAACTATGATTAATAGTTAAACTACTATATTTAGCAATAATTTGATAAATTCCCCTTAAACGTGAATATTCACTAAAGGATTTCAAAGCCTCTTCCTTTTCTTTTGTAAAGCGTATCTTTGTCATATCAGTAACTTTCACAGGAATATAAACCGAAAAACACAAAAAAGATGGACAAACGAATCTTATTGCCTTTAGTAATCCTGCCCGCTTTCCAGACAGGAAATATGCAGGCAGCCGACCAGCCTGCCAAGCGGCCGAACATCATCCTCTTTATGGTTGACGATATGGGATGGGAAGACACTTCCCTGCCTTTCTGGACAGAAAAGACGCATTATAACGAAGTCTACGAGACGCCCAACATGGAACGCCTCGCCCGCCAGGGAGTCATGTTCACCCAGGCCTATGCCAGCAGTATCAGTTCCCCGTCTCGTTGCAGCCTGATCACCGGGACGAATGCCGCCCGCCACCGTGTCACCAACTGGACGCTGCAAAAGGATAAGACGACCGACCGCAAAGACAGTCTGCTCGACATACCTGACTGGAACTATAACGGCGTCAGTCAGGTTACGGGAACAAACAATACCTTCGTCGGGACTTCTTTCGTCCAGCTCTTGAAAAATAGCGGTTATCATACGATCCACTGCGGGAAAGCCCATTTCGGCGCGATCGACACTCCGGGAGAGGACCCGCACCACTGGGGATTCGAAGTCAACATTGCCGGTCATGCCGCCGGCGGTCTGGCAAGCTATTTAGGCGAAGAGAATTACGGCCATACGAAGGATGGCAAACCGACTTCGCTGATGTCCATCCCCGGCCTCGAAAAGTATTGGGGCACGGAAACATTCGCTACCGAAGCCTTGACATTGGAGGCGATCAAGGCGCTCGACAAGGCGAAGAAATACAACCAGCCGTTCTACCTCTACATGTCCCACTATGCCATCCATATTCCACTGAATAAGGACATGCGCTTCTACGAGAAATACAAAAAGAAGGGAATGACAGACCATGAGGCAGCCTACGCCACCCTAATCGAAGGGATGGACAAGAGCCTGGGCGATCTGATGGACTGGTTGGAAAAGAACGGGGAGGCAGACAATACGATCATCCTCTTCATGAGCGATAACGGCGGCCTTGCCTCTACGTCCGAATGGCGTGACGGCCCGTTGTACACGCAGAACTATCCGTTGCTGAGCGGCAAAGGTTCCCTTTGCGAAGGGGGTATCCGCGAACCGATGATCGTCAGTTGGCCGGGAGTAGCCCAACCGAATACCCGTTGCGACAAATACCTGCTGATAGAAGACTTCTACCCGACTATCCTGGAAATGGCCGGAGTGAAGGACTACGAGACGGTGCAACCTATCGACGGCATCAGCTTCGTTCCTCTGCTCACCGGGACGGGCGATCCTTCCAAAGGGCGTTCCCTCTTCTGGAATATGCCGAACAACTGGGGCAACGACGGTCCGGGCATCAACTTCAACTGTGCGGTCCGCAATGGCGACTGGAAACTGATTTACTATTACGGTACCGGCAAGAAAGAACTGTTCAACATCTCCGACGATATCGGCGAAAAGAACGACCTTAGCACCCGTCACCCGGAAATCGTCAAACGCCTCTCCAAAGAACTCGGCGACCACCTCCGTAAAGTAGATGCCCAACGGCCATCTTTCAAGGCGACAGGAAAGGCTTGCCCGTGGCCGGATGAGATAAATTAACATAGCATGGGACTGCGTCCTATATAGGCTGTTTTCTCAAAATAATAGAATGAGGCATAACCTCATATTGATCAAAATATAAATTAAAAAGAGAGTGAAAAGAAGAGAGTTTCTTTTTTGGCATAAGCAGGGAGGGGATACCGGACTGTCAGGAAACGAAAAGAAACAAAAAAGGGCATCCTCGTGGACGCCCTTTCTCATTCAATACTAAATATGGATTAGTATACATTTACCTTAATAACTTTCGTATTTCCGACATTGGTTAATTTCACAATGTAAATGCCTTTTGTTACCGGTATTCGCGCATAGCTACTGATACGTGCATTGTAGACGATCTTACCGATCATGTTCACAACGGTCACTTGTAGCGACTGAATCGGATTCACATAAATATTTCCCTTTCTTCCAAACACTTCCGTATTGGCAAGGGCTTCTTCAAGGCCGGTTGCAAAGTCTACCGTCACTTCACAAGTAGCGGTCACGTCACCGATCTTAGCTGTGATCGTAGCTGTTCCGACTTTAAGCCCCTTTACGGTTATCTTGTTGCCATCAGCTGTCACGCTGGCGATCGTCGGATCGCTACTGCTCCATGTCACTGTTTTACCGGAAGGAGAAACAGTTGCTTCCAAAACGAATTCTTCGAGACGTGGAAGAGCTTTTGTCGTTGCATCCAAAGAGATCGTAACGTTTTCGTCTCCATCACCACCAGAAGGAGGAGTAACAGGGTCAGACTTGGTTCCATTATGTAACATTGTCCGATACGCATCACGGAGTCCGCTGTCCGGTCTGCGGTCAGTCTAGCAATCATGTGCTTGAACTACCCTGAAAGTGACGAAGAATCAGTTTTTCTGCAAATCTTCTATCACTCTATCACTACAAAAGTTTCAGATATTGATATT